>WNGQ01010330.1_pt1 | contig 10971 bp, 6 predicted proteins | sample 5407661 | NCBI WGS metagenome assembly WNGQ01 (sample SAMN13153382, study PRJNA577476) | soil metagenome | isolation source: 60 cm soil or saprolite under Garry oak tree replicate 2 | place: USA:California | collected 2016-06-15
ATAGACCACGCGTGGACGCCTGGTAACAGGTGAAGCGAAGTGGCCCTAATGATCGAACGGCTTGTTGCTTCTGATCTTTCTTTCTGTGGTTCCTTCCATCCACACGAGACGAAAGCGACCGAGAGAAGGGGTGGGAGTGCAGCAAGGGAGGAGGGCTCTCCTTCCTCGGCTTCTCGCTCTTGGTCTCGGCAAAATTGAGGTAATCCTTTCAGTATTGTTTATTAGGACGCAAGCAATTGCGTCCTTTGTGTTTTTGGGTGTGCACAGCTTATTTCGCTATTGACTCTATCCTCTATCATTGGGGTAACTGGGCAAAGATGTCCGCCCGGCTTTTTCGCTGAAATAGACATTTGGGAAAGCTATAACTCATGCTTATCGATTTTCATACGCATATCTTTCCGCCGGATATACAACAACATCGGGAGCGCTATTGCGCGCGTGATCCATGGTTCGACATTCTGTATAGCAATCCACGTTCGCGGATTGCTACCGCGGAAGATTTGATCGCGGAAATGGATGAGACGGGCGTCGATGTCTCGGTGACTTTTTCGTTTGGCTGGACTGACACAGGGCTGATCGAAGAAACGAATGATTATGTCATTGACGCCATGCGCCGCCATCCTAAGCGTATCTATGGCATGGCGGTTTTGCAACCAACGGCTGGTACTTACGCTATACGCGAACTGGATCGCTGCGCACGGGCCGGGATGATTGGCCTGGGTGAGTTGATGCCCCATGGTCAAGGCTATAAACTGAGCGATATTGATCTGCTCAACCCAATTATGGACGTAGTACGCCAATATCAGTTAATCGTACTCTCACACTGCAGCGAACCAGTAGGTCATATTTATCCGGGCAAAGGAGATGTAACGCTGGAGGATGTTGTTGCTTTCCTGACGGCTTATCCCGATGTGCGCTTTGTAGCGGCTCACTGGGGAGGCGGCTTACCTTTTTACTGCCTGATGCCGGAGATACAGCGCGTTACGGCCAATGTGTGGTATGATACAGCCGCGACTGCTTATCTCTACCGCAATACCATTCTGCCAGTAGTAGCAGAACTGGTTGGCGCGGACCGCATTCTTTTTGCCAGTGATTATGGCCTCTTGCGTCAACAGCGCATCATAGACTATATAGCACGGTCCGGTCTAGATAGTGATACAGTAGAGAAGGTGTTGGGCGGCAATGCGCAGAGCTTGCTTGGTTTGTAATGGCTAGATAATGGGACCCGATTCACGTATGCGAGTTACCTCATTGGGCAGTGGTAGTAGCGGTAATGCACTGCTGGTGGAAGCCGGACCGCGAGGGCGTACAAAGTTACTGGTAGATGCAGGATTTTCGAGCCGCATTCTCATCGAACGCCTCCGCAAGGTGGGTGTCCATCCCAAGGATTTGCGTGGTGTATTAGTTACGCATGAGCACATCGACCATGTCCTCGGCTTACCTGTGCTGATGAAGTACTACTGCATTCCTGCCATTAGCGCTCCCGCTACGCTTGCGGCTATCCAGCAAAGCTCCGCTACCTGGCCTGTAGACCAGGAGACTTTAGTGAGTCCCATTGAATATGGCAGGCTCGTTGAACAGACTACTCCTATGCAGGTAGGGTCTCGCCGTATGATCGGTGATATTGAAGTAGTATCATTTCCTGTTTCTCATGATGCCGTTGATCCATGTGGCTATCTTCTTTCTGCCGGCGGCTGTCGGATTTGTATCGCTATCGATAGCGGCGAGGTAACATCTACCATGCTTGAAGCGATGCACTACGCCGATCTGCTGATTTTAGAGTCCAATCATGATCGTGAGCGACTAATACGCGGTCCCTATCCTTATGCCTTGAAGCAACGCATCCTCAGCGCCACGGGACATCTATCTAACGACCAGGCAGCAGATGCTGTACTGCAAACCTGGCGTACTGATAGTGTGCGCTGGCTGTGGCTCTCGCATCTCAGCCGCACGAACAACACCCCTAAGCTTGCGCTCCAGGGTATGGTGAATCGCCTGGAAGAAGCCGGGGCTAACCTTGCGCAAGTACACATCAGCATTTCGCCACCTGGTATGGGTGGCGTGTGGGACTCCACCCAGCTGTGGGAAAGCCCTGCTTTATGGGAGATTCCAGGGTGAAATTACGCTCAAATAGAGGTGTTTTTGTTCGTCGGTGTTCGTTCCAGTTCGCATGAAATCGTGGGGTTTGCTGTCAAGATTGCTGTCAGTTTTTGGGCCAAGATCGGTCTTAGTTTTGTTGATCTACTCCTTCTGTTTTCTGCCCCATCTTCTGTAGTAGATTAGTGTAGTCTTCTCGAGTTCTTTTCGTGTAGGGATGATCGAAACCAAAGACCTTTTCTCTGATGGCCAGGGCACGCGTAAGGTAGGAGATCGGCTCTTGATTGCTCAAGAGCTCGATCCCCCCCTTCCGAACCGGACGTGCAGCTTGTCACCGCATCCGGCTCTCACGGAATCTCCTACGCTTTTCCGATGGTGATCGCACTCTGATGCTCCATCGAAGGAGGTCGACATCCTTATGGCCTATGAGAAAGCCATTCCGTCGTTTTTTCCAGTCGCTGTTGTTGTAGAATGTGATGCAGCGCTCTTTTTTTCCATCTTTGGTTGGAACCTGGATGGTGGGGATTTTGCCGAACCGTTTGAAAATCTGGCGGTGAGAGCATTTATATTTGGCCGCCAGGGTGTGAGCCAGCGAAAATTTGAGAATATATTGGATTCGGGTCAGGTGTGAGAAGGTATCCGTAAAGCGGTAGTAGTGCTGTATTCCTCGGTTGATGCCGTTGTAGAGTAGGATGAGTTGTTCCGCATCAAGATGGATCCAATCCTTTTTGGTCGTTGGCTGCCCGATGGCAGTACAGAACCCTTTGGTATGGAGCTTCCTGATGAGGTCGGTTAGAGGGGCGGTCATAATCATTTCCGCGCCGGTGGAGCGGCGTCGGATGGGCCGCTTGGAGTGGTTAGAGGTCGTAACGACCCGTTGCTCTCCCCCTCTCCCAATCTGTAGGCACGTTCCCAGGAAGCGGGCCTGTTCTTTACGAGCATGGGTGATTTTCGTCTTTTCTGTACTCAACGTGAGTTTCAGGCGTTGACTGAGGAAGATGGTCAGTTCCTCTTTCACCTGCTCGGCTAGACGTCGGGGTCCGCAGATACCAATGAGCCAGTCATCGGCATATCTCAGGTATTTAATGCGAATGAAGGTAGGGTCATTGACCATCATCGCTGGGATGCTTCTGATCTGCTTGACCAGTTCCCGAAATGTTTTTGTGCGTGTTGCTCCTTTCTTGACGAGACGCTGTTTTTGGGATGAAAGTTTCCTATGGAGAGGGTTGGGTTGTTTCTTTTCATCTCGCTCAAAGCGCATCTGTATCTCTTGCACTTTCTCGTCAAGTTCATGCAGGTAGACATTGGCTAAGATCGGGCTTGCCAGGCCGCCCTGAGGTGTTCCTGCCAGGCTTTCCTGTTTGGCTTTTTGCAGGTCAAAGTATCCTGCTCGAAGCAGTTTCCAAATGAGATTGAGGAACCGTTCATCTCGAATTTTTCTGCGAAGAAGATTGACCAAGACGGAGTGCTCGATTTCCTCAAAGCACGACCGAATATCTCCCTCCACGAACCAGTTGAGGGCAGGCCACTTTCCGCGTATTTCGCGTAAAGCGGTATGGCAACTGCGGTTCGGACGAAAACCGTGGCTGGCGTCATGGAAGTAGGGACCGTGTGGACTCTCGTAGATGCATTCGAGGATGAGTCGAATGACCTCCTGCACGATTTTATCGCGTGTCGAAGGGATTCCTAATTTCCTCTTTTTTCCATTTGCTTTTGGTATGTAGACGGTTCTGACTGGTTGGAATTGAAATTGCTCTGTTCGCATCTCCTGGATGATCTCATCGATCAGGTGCAGAGAGAACCCATCGAGCGTTTTTCCGTCTGTTCCTGGCGTCATGTTTCCTGGGGCTGATTTAATCCTTTCATATGCAAGAATGTACAAATCGCGCTTGTACAGTAAACGGTAAAGGTCTGTGTTGATGCGTTCCCTGTCTGTATTGAGTTGTCGTAGGCGCTCAAGTCTCTGTAAGGTCTTCTGTGACTCGTCCAAGTCAACCTCCTTAGATTGAAGCTGATTCCCTAGAGTCCTTCCTCCTCAAAAGATGCCTTTTGAGAGAGTACTATGACTCCTCCGTGACCCTGGCCCTCACGGGCTGTAGGTCATCCCCAAGTTGCAGTAGAAGACTCGTTCCGTGTTTTAGGTGGCCCGTCCGTCGTTTCCCACTCCTTGTGGGCTGGTCTCAGTGGGAGTTTTGGGAGGAACTACCAGCTTTCCCGCCAACACTGAGCACAGGCGATTATATCGTATCCTGTGGGCTGCCGCGTTTCCCCCGCGACTGGGCTTCAAATAATGCGATCTTCACCACACACGGCCTAGCTGACTGACTTCTGGCTTGCGATACTCAAGCTTTATCAGCCTTACTGACATCATGCTTTTGTCCCCTCGTTCCTTTCGGATGAAGGTTTCCCTGCACAGATGCCTGTGCAGGTAAGATGCTGCTTTAATCACATTCCTCCAGTGATGCCTCATTCTTGAGGCAGGGTCTTCTATGCCACATGGGCGCAATGGTAGAGCGGCTCAGCCTCTTCGTACTTGCCCTGTCTATTGTAGAGGTTTGCCAGGTTGTTGAGTGTGCTCGCTGTCTCGGGGTGCTCAAGGCCAAAGGTCCTTTCACTAATGGCCAGGGAGCGCTGGTAGAGTGGCTCAGCCTCCTCGTACTTGCCCTGGAGCCTGTAGAGGACTGCCAGGTTGTTGAGCAGGTAATCGGTGTTGGGATGATCGCGCCCGTACCTGTTTTCCCCAATGGTGAGCGCGTATTGCACGAGCGGCTCGGCTTCTCGATACTGTCCACGATTTTTCAGATACCACCCTGCATAATTCAGCAATGCTGCTGCTGCATCAAGGGTGAGGTTCCACTGTTTGATGAGTTCTTCACAGACAAGTGCATGAGGAAGATAGCGTTGACTGCGGGACCAGGGCGGTGGCTCATCGAAAGGAAAAACCTGGCTGGTCGCTTGTACCGCCCGTTCTGCCCAGTGGCGTTGCGTCTCCTCGTCCATCTCATCCTTGATCACGGCCTGCACCAGGCGATGGATGGTGAGGGTGTGGGTCGTGGCATTACGGCGGATGAGCGAGTACTTGAGCAGTTCGGCTAGGGCTGCATTCAACCTGCTGCGGTCGGCAACAACGGGTTGCAGAACGGGACCAAGATGGGGTGCGCCCTCGCTGATCAGCTCTTCAGGGATGGCATCGGGGGCCAGAAAGGCGCACAAGCGCATGAGTTCAATCGCTGCGGGGTTGGCTCCTTCGACGTGCACAAAGGCCAATGACCAGGTGGTGGCAACGGAGTCAGGATGACCGGGAACCAGCCCACCACGCCGCTTGAGCAGTGCAGCCCGCTGCTGCTGGTAGATGGGTAGGTAGTTAGTCACACTCTCGTTGGTTTCCTCGATGTAGGCTCCGGCTTGATCAAGGGCAAGCGGAAGGCCGTCCATGGCATGTACGATGTCGATTGCTGCCGTACGATCTGCCGTCGAGGCACGCGCAAGGGTGGCATCTTCCGGGATGATGCCTGCTCGTCGGAGCAGGAGCTCCGCCCCCTCTGCTGCTCCCATGGTGTCCAGTTCGACCTTGCGAGCGAGACCGCCCATCGCCTGAGCGCGGGTGGTGAGCAGGATGTGCCCTTTTGTTCCCTCTGGCAGATAGTCCTGGACCATCGCCAGGTCGTCGGCATTGTCGAAGATGAGCAGCCAGCCGCTGTGCGTCTCAAACCACTGTTTCACGGCATGGACCACCATCTGCTGCTCCCGGGCATCTCTCTCCGGGAGATGGAGCAGTCTTGCCAGGGCGACGAAGTTCAAAAGCAGGGTTTCGTGGTCGTTGGACTGGACCCACAGGACGAATTGATAGCTGTCACGGTAGCGATAGGCATACTCCACCGCCGTCTGCGTCTTACCAATCCCACCCAGGCCGCTGATGGCTGGCGGTTGGGAGAGAGCCGTCGTCTTTCCCGCATGCAGGAGGCGGTGTATCTGGCTGAAAATAGGCTCACGACCGGTAAAGAATGGGTTGCGGCGGAACGGAACATTCCAGACGGACACCTGGCCTGTGCCCATCGAGGAGGTGCCTGGTGCACTCGATGGGCTCGTTAAGGGTTTGGGAGTGTCCCCTTCTTTTGCAGGTCCTCGATGGCTTCGCGGATGCCCTTCACAATATCTTCAAAGGCATCGTCATGCGTGGGCCAACTGGTGACAGCCTTGCCATCTATCGGGAGAACCTTGAGTTTGGCGAAGGGCGCTCCCTGCCAGTCGGTGGGACGCAGGATGATGGGCAGGACACGCGCCTGGTTGGCATCATGCCGTGCGATCGCTTGCGTCATCTCAAGACTGTAACAGAAATCGGAGGCCATGAAGTCAGCGCTGATCAACAACAGAATGATGTGATCGGTGTTCAGGTGTTCGTTGATCTGTGGCTTCCATTCGCTCCCGGGACTGATATCCCCATCATACCAGGAGGTGATGACGTTTTGTCGCCTTAAGTTGCTCAGGTGCGTTTCCAGTTCCTGGCAGAATGCTCGATCGCGATGAGCATAGGAGATGAAGACGGTAAACGGCATGTGAACCTCCTCTGGTGGTGCAGTATTTTGCTGGAGGCATTATATCCTGAAACGCAACAATTGTCACTACGGGTATGGTGGAATGATTGATGCCTTATAGAGAAACCCATGCGGCTTTTCTCTCGACGAGGGTTTTTTATTGCTCACAGAGCAACTTTCATACCAGTATGTACTGAATGCCGAACTGGCCTGTTCTTCATTTGGGTACCTGATTGCGCTTGAGAAGGGACATTTTTGTTCAAATGTGTTCAATGGTATCCATATGAAACTATTGGTTAAGCTGTCAAAATCGCTGTCATTTTAGCGATTAAGCAGTACGCTTCATAAGTAGGTTTATGAATTGAGTACGAGTGGTATAAAGGTGTTATTTAGCTTACGCAAGAAAACAATGACATATCCTGCTGTGATATCCTGTAAATGAGAAAAAACAATATCTTTTCCATCAACAAAAATGATATAATTTATTCATCTATTGTTACTGCGAACATGCGATCTCGTTTTCATTTATGTAACAACGTACGCCTATGGATAGGCGTAAGAGAGGAAAAGAGATGAACGAGTATCCACCGCAGGACAACCAACCGCCACAAGAACCACAAAGGCCATTTAATGAATGGCCACAACAACAATATCCGCAACAGCCACTCCTACCTCAGCAGGATTTTCCATCACAGCCGGGGGTGCCTCCATATCCCAACTACCAGCCGCAGCCGGGGCAGTACCCCTATCATCAACCACCCAGGCAGGAACCGCTGCCGCCAGTTCCACCGACGCAGACCTCGCCGAAAAAGAAACACGGCCCAGTGTTCTGGGTGCTGCTTACGCTGGGCATCGTGCTGGTGATTGGACTGTGCAGCGCCACCATGAACGCGGCTTCGCATCCATCTACAAATACGACAGCAAATGAACAGGCTACGCCAACTGAAGCTCCCACAGACACTCCCGCTCCAACCGATACCCCGGCCCCAACTGATACTCCCGTACCAACCATATCGCCAGCCCAAACAGAAAAGCTATACAAGGCCCTCACCACGTCTACGACCGTTGACAAACTGGATAAAGATGGAAATAACGATAAGGGAAAAGACGTGAGCTTCACCTGTAAAATACTCAAATTTGTGAAAGACGACAGTGGCAACACCGCAGGGGCAAACGTTGAATCCCCAGACACTTATTCATCCGCTATTGTCCAAATTTCCTTTCCTGACGGGACCGATTTGAGCCAATTGAACGAAGGCGACATCGTAAAGGTTTGGGGCAACGATGGAGGTGTTTTCAGCGGAACAAATGCTTTTGGTGGAACCGTGCAGGAGGTTGGGGTGGGAACGCTCTACCTGACCGACCAAACGACAAATTATCAAACACATTAGTGCTGCGTTCCTTAAATGTGATACATATAAAGAAGATGAGGAAATGAGCTGTGAACTACCTCTAGAAGCCAACCCATTTCTTGACATATTTAAGGAATGCAGCACTAGTGAGGATTATATCACTGTTACTAACAGTGGATTGTGGGTCTCATTTACGGATCGGGTTCAGCTGTAGTGATGCCATACCAAATTTTGTGTAATGGTGTGGAGCGAGAAGGCGTTAAAGCCGGTCCAGACCCAGCTTCCGGGCCTTTCTGCTATTTACCGTTACACAAAATTTGGTATGGCATCTTTTTTTGTTCTCTATGTAGTTTTTATGGAGATTTTCTCAAAGGCTACTTTCGTGACCTTTTGATAAGAGGACATTCTATAGTCCACTTGTAGTCCTTTTTGTTTCGCCGGCATATCATGAGCGACCAGAATAATGCCCGTACTTCGAGTTTTTTCTCACCCTTCTTTTGTTGCAGTTTGATGTAGTAAGGGAGGAGTCCCCCCATAAGCCAGATCCAAAAGTTGTTCATCGTCATCGCTCCTTGTGATAGCGATGATGCGCATCACCATTGCTTCTTGATCGATCTAGCTCTATAATAAAAATTCTAAGTATAATGAGATTGTGCACATGCACAGAATCTGCACCATTTTCTTGGGAGTAGCGTCTGATGGATGCTTTTGGAGCAACGCTGGACTATTTTTGTGAGCAGCAAGGGATTACGTTACAAGAATTAGCCAATGAGATAAGTGTGAGCCGCAACACACTTGGTAACTGGAAGAGAAGGGGAAGGCCTCCGAGCCAGGATGATACTTTGAAACTGGCGAAAGTGCTATATCTTGATGAGAATGAAACAAATAAACTTCTAATTGTTGCTGGGTATGCTCCCAAGTACTCAATCAAGGATAACATTGTAACATCCTTGCCTCAAATTGAAACTCTTAACGTGTCGCGCTTGGTTGTTGAACGCGTCGAGGGTCCCGCCGATAGCAATAAGTATCCCCATTCAGCACGTTGCGATTGGTATGCGCATATCTCTATGCCACCAAATTATATTGACCGAACAGAGTTGACAAAAGATGTACGTAATGGGCTGCTCACTGATTCACGCACAATCGCACTGACATCAGTCGTGCAACATCATAAACCAAATGCACTACATGGGATGGGCGGTATTGGGAAAAGTGTTATTGCACGCGCTCTGTGCGATGAACCAGAGGTACAGGTGAAATTTCCCGATGGTATTCTTTGGGTGACGCTTGGACAAACACCAGATCTGATTTCCAAGATGCGTGAATGGGTGCTTACGCTTGGAGGAACTGTTACTGAGAATATACCGACGGTAGACAGCATGAAGGTAGCTCTTGCAAAACTGCTGAAGGATCGTGCCTGTTTACTGATACTCGATGACGTTTGGCAAGCTACACATTTAGAAGCTTTCCGGTTTGGTGGACCGCGTTGTCGTTTCTTACTTACTACGCGTGATGCGGAAATTGCCCGCAAATTTGGAGCAAAGATACAGCCTGTTCCAGTCATGACGGAAAACGAAGCAGTTATGCTACTGGAAGAGTGGGCAGATGGGCAGCTAAGCCAAGTCGATCTTCGACTGAAAGAACAAATTGTCAAACGATTAGGCTATCTGCCCTTAGCAGTGAAGCTGGCAGGAGCGCAACTGTGGCGAAAACCGGCTTCAGTGTGGTTACATACGTTTGCTGCTCATCGGTTGAAAGCGCAACGTGAGGACCCTAGCAATATTCATGACAGTCTGGAGCGAACCTTCAATATCAGTCTTGAGGAACTAACTGAAAAGGATTATCACCTATATGTTGCGCTTGCTATCTTCAAAGAAGATGAGTTAATTCCTCAGGCAGGGATTGAGAGATTATGGCAAGGGCTAGGAGGTTTAAATGTAGCTGAAACAATAGATTTGCTTGATGATCTGATGGCTCGGGCATTGCTTGAAGTCACCTCTTCTACGAGAGAGGTGCGATTGCATGACTTACTACGGGATTTCATAGCTGAGAAGTTGAAAGAGGGCCATAATGAGGCTCATCAGGCGTTGCTCAATGCCTATCGCACAAAATGGCGTGGAATAGGCTGGCATACAGCAGACAATGATGGCTATTTATATGACCATCTTGCATATCATTTGAACGCAGTAGTTGCGATTGATGAACTTAAAGGGCTATTTGCTAACCAGCAGTGGTTGCAGATGCGTGTTCCACAACGGGACTATACCTATGATGGCTATCTCAGCGATTTGGCGCTCGCATGGAAGTGTGCCGATTCTGAAGCTAGGCAGCAGATTCAGACAAATCAGGAACCATTCGCATTCTCTGATTGTCTACGCTACTTGCTGATTCATGCTAGCATTAATAGTATTGCAGGCAACTATATTCCTGAACTCGTTGCACAAGCCCTCAAAATTGGCCTATGGAGTTCACATAGAGCATTAAGCTTGGCGGCAAAGATTCCAGATGAATCAGAAAGAGCGGAGATGTATGTAGCTATCTTGAAAACAGCCACGTTGAATGAAGAGGAGCAGAGCGACGCACAACGAACTGGTCTGGAAGCAGCATTAGTGATACGGGATGAGCAGGGGCGAGCGAGAGTGTTAGCGGCATTAGCTCCACAGTTAACAGGGGAAAAGCAGGTCGAAGTACTGGCACATGGACTCGAGGCGACATTAAAGATCCGGGATGAGGACAAGGGAGTGGAGGTATTAGCGGCATTAGCTCCACAGTTAACAGAGGAGATGCTCCAACGTGCGCTCGAGGCAGCATTAACGATAGAAGATGAGGATGAGCGAGTGGAAGTATTAGCGGCATTAGCTCCACATTTATCAGAGGAGATGTTCCAGTGTGCACTCGAGGCGGCATTAGAGATTTGGGATAAGGACGAGCGAACAAGGGTATTAGCGGCATTAGCTCCACAGTTAACAGAGGAGATGCTCCAACGT
>WNGQ01015226.1_pt1 | contig 10970 bp, 16 predicted proteins | sample 5407661 | NCBI WGS metagenome assembly WNGQ01 (sample SAMN13153382, study PRJNA577476) | soil metagenome | isolation source: 60 cm soil or saprolite under Garry oak tree replicate 2 | place: USA:California | collected 2016-06-15
TGGGACCGTGTGGATAACCTGCCGAGCGTGGGGAATGGACGGGGAAAAGCCGCCAACGAGTGAAATTCTTCAATCAATTCAACGCGGAGACTTTTCTCCCCCAAGGGCTGGCCGCAACTTTTTTTCCCGAATGTGAACTGGATCACATTTGCCCACGCGAATCCGGGGCATTGTTACTTTCACCGGGCGGCGCAAGCCGATTTCAATGTCCGGGGCTGGCAAGGCCGTTGGCGTTATACTGCGCCGGACGGCCTTGTTCTTTTTGGGGGGTCGTCATGCCCGACGGCCTCCGCCGGGGATCTCCCCGCGTCCTCGCAGGCTGGTGATTTGCGTTCCGCAGCAATTGTTTGCTGAATACGCCTCCCACGCACCACGCGCAGCATCTTCCTGTTTTCCTGCGATCGCGGATTCGAAAGCATTTGGAAATCCATGATTCCAGTGCGGTTTTGATCCCGAACCGCTCCAAAACGGACCCGCTGCAGGACGCGCAGGCCTGAACCGCCACACCAGCCCCGGGGGAATTCCACGATGAGCGCCGAACCGATGCTGACCTCCGATGTTATCGGATTGACAAAGACCGCGCCGTTTTCGCGGCGTGGTTTCATGACCGCGACCGCCGCCGTAACGGCGGGCTATACGCTGGCCGCAGGTCCTGTGCGCGCCGATGTCATCAAGACCGACACCGCCGGCCTGACCGCCGGCGACACCAAGATAAAGGTGGCCGACGGTGCAATGCCCGGCTATTTCGCGCGGCCGAACGGCGTCAGCAATCCACCGGTGGTGCTGGTCGCGATGGAAATTTTCGGCCTGCACGAATATATCAAGGATGTGACGCGGCGCCTCGCCAAGCTTGGCGCGTTCGCCGTCGCGCCCGACTATTATTTCCGCAAGGGCGTCGATCTCACCAAGGTTACCGACATCCCGCAATTGCTGCCGATCGTGAATGCCAAGCCCGACGCGGAGCTATTGTCCGATCTCGACAGCACTGTTGCCTGGGCCAAGTCGCAAGGTGGCGACACCGACCGGCTCGGCATCATCGGTTTCTGCCGCGGCGGACGGACGGTCTGGGAATATGCCGCGCACTCAGGCGCATTGAAGGCCGGCGTCGCGTTCTATGGCCCGCCGGTCGATCCGCCGAATCCGGTCTGGCCCAAGAGCCCGACCCAATTGGCGCCCGAGATGAAGGCGCCGGTGCTCGGCCTGTATGGCGAGGCGGACACCGGCATTCCCGTGGCGACGGTCGAGGCGCTAAAGGCGGCGCTTGCGGAAGCCAAGAAGACCGCTGAGTTCAAGATCTATCCGGGCGCCCCGCACGGATTCCATGCCGATTACCGCGCGAGTTACCGCAAGGAAGCCGCCCAGGATGCATGGGGCCAGATGCAGGCCTGGTTCAAGAAGTACAAAGTGCTGGGCTGACCGGCACGCTCGCGATCAAAGTGCGGACCTTGGACGTCGAACGGCCCCGGTGCAGAACACCGGAGCCGCATCAACTTCACCCCAGGACGCCGTCGAGAACGACGGCAGGATCAGTTGCAGACCTGGATGGGGCGAAGACGCCAGCCGTATGGCGTCCATGTGCGCCGCTGCACGACGTAGCAGCCGCCGTCGTCATAATAGGAATCGTCATAGGCTGCGTAGTACGGATCGTAGCCATCATAATAATAATAGGGGTCGGCGAGGCCGAATCCTACTCCCGCGGCAAACGCGGCCAGCGGGAACCCGCGGCGGAAGCCGTGATGAAAACGGCCGCCGTGGAAACCGCTGCCGGCGAAAGCTCCGCTGCGGAATCCGGGGGCGCCGATCGCGGCTGAGCGGAAACCACCGCCGCCGATCGCAGCCGAATGGAAGCCGCCGCCCCCAATGGCGGCTGCCCGGAAACCGCCGCCGCCCATCGCGCCGCCATGAAAGCCGCCGCCTCCAAATCCACCGTGGAAGCCTCCGCCACCGCCACCGCCATGGAAACCACCGCCGCCTCCAAAGCCTCCCCGCGCCGACGCGACGTTTGGCGCAAGCAGGCCGACCGAGGCAATTGTGAATAAGGCGATCATCGTTTTACGCAACATGACTGTGTCCCTCCATTATAAATCACTCCCGAAAGTCATGACTCTTTCAGGGTCGTAACGTTTCAAACATTTAGGACGAGTTTGCAGTGCATGCCGGGAATCCCGCTCAAATCTCCGCGACCGGAAGCGAGCAAAGCGTGCGGCGCGGCTGATCGGGAGTTAGCAGCCGCGGCAGATGCTCTTCAGCTTGCGATCGATGGCCTGGTCATCGGCATGGATCGCCGCATCATCATCGCCGTTCGTCTTTGATTTTGATGATCCCACCGTGCCCGGGACTCCCGACGAATTTGCGGTACCGGCGCTGTTGGTGCCGGGTGGCGGAGGCGGCGCAACTGTTGTGGAATTGCCATTGCCGGAGTTGTTGACACCGCCGGCATTGGCGGGACTGGAGGATACGCCGCTTGCGCCGGCCGTTCCAGCGCCGGGCGCCCCGGCGCTCGAAGAACCTGCGGCGCTGCCGCCGCCAGCCGAAGAACCGCCGGCGCCCTGCGCGAACGCGCCGAACGTACCAACGAGAATTATGATTGCGGCGATCGACGCTGTTGCGGATATTTTTGTCATCAGGAAATCTCCTTTTTATTATTCAACGACAACGGCTGACGCTCGTTCCGCACAGGAACGATTTCCAGCCTGCGCGATTAAGTCGGTATCTGTTCGCGCCGCAGGAGGCAGCCCCGGTCGTGCGCAAGCTGATCGAGTTCGACGACGACACCTTCGACAAGCTGAAGCAGCTTGGACGTGACCGGATGGCGACGCTTCAGGAACTCGCGGACGAGGCATTCGCCGATCTGCTCAGAAAACACGGCATTCCCGTCGACCTGAAGGACGCGCTTCGCAAGAGCGCATCGCTGTCGAAGCAATCCGAGAAACCGGGCCCCTCGAGGAAAGCAAAATCATGACCACCGATCGCGATCCATTCGAGCAAGGCCAACGCGCCGCGCGCAAGAGCATTCCCGCACAGGCCAATCCGTATCGGGACGGCAGCGAGGAGCATTCGCTCTGGGCCGCCGGCCACGAAGAAGCCAGCGGCGAAATCCAGGCCAACGAATCCGAGGGGACTTGAGCAGCCCCCCGTCAGTTCCGCTCGAAGCGACCGTTCCGGCGCGGGAGTTGCGCTGGCTTCTGCAATTCCCAGAACATCCAGACAAATGCCACGCCGAGGGAAACGACCGTGCCCAACAACATCAACGTCATCTGAGGTACTGTCATCATCGTCATCATGAGTTGCACTAAGCAAACCGCGTGCCTAAGGTCCTGCGCAAAAAGCAACGCACGGCTGCATCTATGAGGCGTATTGCGCCTCCCCGTTACCGAACGACCAGTTTTCCTTCTTCACCTCGACAAGATTGATGAAGACGTCCTGCGGCCGGAGATTCAGGCGTTGCTGCAACCCCGCCGCAACGGCCTTGTAGAAGGCGCGTTTTTGATCAACGGTTCGGCCTTCGTTGAGCGTCACCTGAACGATCACGCAATCCTTCGATCTCTGGATACCCAGATAATTGGGATCGACAATGAAATTGTCGCCGGCATGTTCCGCGATGATCTGGAAACGATCGTCCTTTGGGACTTTGAGGGTCTCGACCATGGCGTCATAGACGACCTCCCCGATGGTCTTGCGGTATTCCACCGATTTGCCTTGAGCGAGTTCAATGCGAGCGAGTGGCATGGATTGTCTCCTTGTCAGGCCATAGGCGCCGCGACGCAGCGCGTTAGACGGCCAGCAGCCGACCTTCCTTTCGGCTCTCCTGAGTTCGGCCGTCATAACCCCAGGAGTCGGCCGGCACTTCGGTCACGACGACATAGGTCGCGGGATGAAGATCGGAGCCGAGGACGCTTTTGAGCAGGCTCATGGTCTTCTCGATAAAGCGCGCGTTCTCCTCGGGCGAATTGGTGCCGGCGGTGATTGTCGCATCGACATGGACGGCGGCCTTGACCGGCGAGCCGCCGATCGCCCAGCCGGCCCTGGCCACTTGCTCCACCAGCACGCTGGTGAGATCGGGGCGCTTGCCGAGAACACAAGCCATCAGTTCCGTCACCTCGCTGCAGAGAAGCGAAACCTGCTCGGACGCGAGCGCGGCTCCAGAAGCGGTTATACGAACGAAAGGCATAGGGGTTCCTCCAAATCTGCCGGCCGACGGTGCGGTCCCAGCCAATATGGGCTCTTCCTATAATAACGAAAAACGCATATATCTGAAGTTATGGTTCAGAAAAAACGAACTGTTGTGACGGCCAATCTGGATCTCGATTTTCTCCGCACATTGGTGAGCGCGGAAGATCTCGGGGGCATGAATCGCGCGGCTGAACAGGTCGGTCGTTCGCAATCGGCCGTCAGTCAGCAGATGCGCAAGCTGGAAGAGAAGATTGGACAGCGCCTGTTCCGCAAGCAGGGGCGCGGCCTGGCGCTGACCGAGCCCGGGGAGCTACTTCTCAAATACGCCCGGCGAATGCTGGCGCTCAACGACGAAGCGGTCGCGGCATTACGCGGTGCCGGTCTTGAAGGCGTGGTGCGGTTTGGTTTGCCGAGCGATTTTGCCGAGACCTGGCTGCCGGCGGCGCTCGGACAGTTCAAGCGGGCTCATCCGCTGATCCGCGTCGAGGCCAGCGTCGACCGAAACACCGTGCTGCTCGAGCGCCTGGAAAAGGGCCGGCTCGATCTGGCGATGTTCTTCAGCGATGGTCAGCATCAGGCCGCGCAGCGGCTGGCGACCCTGCCGATGGTCTGGATCGGAAGCGCCGAACATGCCTGGGATCCGGCTGAGCCGGTGCCGCTGGTTGTGTTCGAGGCGCCCTGTGTTTTCCGCACGGCCGGCATCGCAGCGCTCGATGCGGCTGGAATTCCCTGGCGGATCGCCTTCACCAGTCCAAGCCTGGCCGGTCTCTGGGCGGCGGTCGAGGCAGGCCTTGGGATAAGTCCGAGAACCACGGTCCATCTGCCGGACTGGCTCACCGTGCTTGGCAAATCCCACAAGCTTCCGAAATTGCCGCCGATCGATCTCTCGCTTTACGATCGCGGCCGGCCCCTGACGCCCGCAGCGATGCGCCTGAAGGCGATTTTGACCGACACGATTCCGGCCGGCCTGTCCGAATTCCGGCGCGCATCGCCTCGAGTACGTCTTGTCAGATCAAGCAGCGGCTGATGCGCGCGCGGCTTTGGCTTCAGCTTTGGGCGTCAGCCAATCCTCTTCAGGCCCTTCTTGAATCGCGGGCCGTTGCCGACATAGAACTTTGCAGCGCTTCCCATTTTCGCGACCTGCGCCGGGTCAAGGTTGCGGACTACCCGGGCCGGCGATCCAATGATCAGCGAGTGCTCGGGAAACTGCTTGCCTTCCGTGATCACCGATCCCGCCCCGACGATGCTGCCACGGCCGATCCGCGCGCCGTTCATCACGATCGAGCCCATCCCGACCAGCGCGCCGTCCTCCAGCGTGCAGCCATGCAGGATGACGTTGTGACCCACCGTGCAATTCTTTCCGATGGTCAGCGGGAAGCCCATGTCGGTGTGACAGGTCGAATTGTCCTGCACATTGGAATTTTCACCGATCTCGATCCACTCATTGTCACCGCGCAACACCGCGCCGAACCACACGCTGGCTGAATGGTGCAAGCGCACCTTGCCGATCACCGTGGCAGTGTCGGCGATGAAATAGTTGCCGTCCGGGGGAAGTTCCGGCGCCTGCCCATCGAGTTCGTAGATCGCCATGCCCTGATCAATCTCCTGTTCAGGGAGACTTTGGCATAGCCGGTTGCCTCAGGCCAGCACCCCGGCGGCGCGCAGCGTCATCACGAAGAAGGTGCCCGACATCAGGCTCCAGAACCCGGACAGCACGGTCGCCATCATCACGAATTCGAAGCGGCGGCGTTCGATCTTGGCGCCGCGAAGCGTATTGCGCATGATGATGAAGGGCGCGGCAAACACCAGGAACGGCACCGCCGCGAAGGTCTTCGGCGCCACGCCCTGCTGCAGCATCCCAAACCCCGCAGGCCGCTGCACCAGCGCCTGATATCCGCTGGCAAGCGCGCCAGCCAGGGCAAAGCCGATGCAAAGCGAGAACAGGGAATTCAACGCGTCAGGCGACATCGGAAATCTTCCGCTACTCATGGGAACCCGCCCTGCTTCGCAAAATCGGCCGGCGGCCGCCACTCTATCCTTAAGGAAAGGTTAATGGCAGGCCTTCGGAACCGCCGTCCTGCAAGCGCCCACGCCAGCTTCGATTGCGCGAAAACGTAGGGAATTCCGACCGCACATGGCAAATTCGCAGAATATTTTAGACTGCGTGGCACGATATTCGCATCGCTGACGCTGGCGGTCACAGGGGGAATGTCTCCTCCGGGTTTCCTGCCTTGGAGAGCAAATGGGCGAAATCATACAATTCATCCCGAAGAAGCCTGACCCCGAGCGGGTGGCCCGCCTTATTCAAGAGGCCCGCGCGATATACGAAAGCATATTCCCGTCGGAGATCGCCGGTACCGCACCAGTCGGACATAACGATAGGTCGCACTGATCGTTCTCTGGCAAACACGGCTTGGCTGCCCGGTTGGCGTTGAGCCGGTCCATGCGCTTCTTAAGCGAGGGTTAACGGTAGGGCGGAACCCGCATCCTGCCCGTGGTTCGTGTGCCACCTTGATTGCGCGAAAGCGTGCGGAAATCCGATCGCGCATGGCATATTCGGAAGTGATTCGGGCGGCCTTCCGGATGCCAATAGACGATGCTCCTGTCATGACCTTCTTTTCGACCGCCCAGCACCTCGCACATCGTTCGCGCGGCTATAGCCGCGACCACATAATTCCGGTCTTGCTGGCGAGCGCCATCGCGGTCGGCGCCATCGCGCTGATCGCCTATCTGCTGTGGCCGACCTGGGGACCGGATGCGTCAAGCGATCCGGCGCGGCTGCCGGTGAGCATCGGAGGAACGCTGTTCAATGTGCCGACCACGGCCATTCGCATGAAGATCCAGCGCCACTCCGGACCGCAGGAGCGCATCGATCTCGTGGAGGAAAAGGTACAGCCGATCGACCGGCTCTTCCTGTCGATAGCGGCACATCATGACACGCTGGCGCCGGATACCCGCGTGCGAACGATCTACCCGCGTTACCTCGAGCAGGCCGCACAGCCGGCACAGGACGGCCTGACGACGCGCGCCTTTCGCGAGGGCACGCCCTACAGCAATGAAGACCTGCTCCTGGCGACGACACCAAGCCTCAGCGCCCGCTGTTCGCGCGATGCCGCGACCCCCGGTATGTGCCTGAGCGACCGCCGCATCGACGGTGCCGACCTGACGTTCCGCTTTCCAAGGAGCTGGCTTGCGCAGTGGCGCGACGTCGCCAATGCGATGGACCGGTTGACGCTGCAGTTGCACGGGCCGAAGTAGAACCGTCATATTGAGGAGCCGCGCCCTTGCTCCTGCGCTTGAACACCGCGGCGTAATGATAGGGTGGGACCTCGATTTGACCCTGAAATGCGAGTCCGCTCGACCGCATGATTGCTATCGTTTCTTCGGGGGTTATCCGCAATTCTTTCGCTGGCCCTCTCGGCTGCCCCAGAACTATCGTTTCCTCACGTGGTCGAGCATGCCAATTCACGATGGCAAACAGGCCGCCTGGTTTCAGAACATCGTGCACGGCGCCTGCAAGGCGTGGCTTGTCCGGTACCCCGTGGAATGCGTTTGCGAGAAACACGATGTCGACGCGATCGCGGACCACGTTTGCAAGGTCGTAAGCATTTGCTTCAATCAACACGCAGTTGGTCAGGCCGCTTTCCGCCAGCCGGCCGACGACCAGGATGGATTGATCCGGTTCATGTACGGGAGCGCGCTGCTGGCGACGAAGGCATATAGAGACGCGCTGGCCGAACTTGAAACGGCGGTCGAGTTGAACCCCTGTCTCGCCGTCAGCTATTGCGGTCTCGGGGATTCGCTTGCCTACGAGGGGGCGCACCACCGAAGCGATTCCCCATTTTCAAAGAGCAATCGAGCTCAGCCCGTATGATCCGCTGCGTTGGGCGTTCTACGCTTATCGTGCCCTCGCGCACATCTTTGCGCAGGAGTTTGAGCTGGCCTCAGATTGGGCGCAGAGAGCCACGCGGGTGCCGAATGCGCATTATTGGGCTTTCGCACACCGCGTCTCGGCCCTCGGGCACTTGGATCGTCTGGAAGACTTGCATGCGGCAACGAACGAATTGCTGCAGCGTACGCCGGATTTTTCCTGCAGCTTCGCGCTCAAGCGGCTCTTCTATGTCAGGAGTCCCGACCAACTGGAGCTTTACGTGGGAGGTCTACGCCAAGCCGGGATACCGGAGTGAAGTAGAGACTCCCCGAATTGGCAGGCTCGCCTACGGAGTTCGGAAAATTTTCTCGAATGGTGACGCTAGCTAAAACCTCACTCCTGCTCGACCAGGTCGTCTTCGAGGATCGCCATCTGGAACTGAAACGAGCGGTCGTCGTCTTCGTCGTCGACGAACAGCACGCCGATGAATTCCTCGCCGATATACACCTCCGCCGAATCATCCTTTTTCGGCCGCGGCACCACGCGAATCCTGGGGTTGCCGAACAGGCGTTTAAGGTAGGCGTCGAGTTTCCTGACTTCCTGAACGTCCACGGCGGTCTCCAATACGATTAGGTTTTGCGAAGTTTTAGGATGGGACGAAGCGAACTGCTAGCCCAACTTGGAGAAAACGTACACCCGGTTCAAACGGCTATTTTGTCACTTGGGCATCGTCCGATCGCAAAACCCCTTGGATCACGTCCGAGGGCGGGCGCTTTTGCGGGACAGGCTGTAAGAAATCTAAAGGCCGATCGCGTTGATCATCTGGTCCATGGTGCGTGACGGCTCGGCGCAGCCGGCCTCGCCGACGATCTTGGCGGGAACCCCCGCGACGGTGACGTTATGCGGCACCGGCTTCACCACCACGGAGCCCGCGGCGATGCGGGCGCAGTGGCCGACCTCGATATTGCCGAGAATCTTGGCGCCGGCGCCGATCAGCACGCCATGGCGGATTTTCGGATGGCGATCCTCGTTCTCCTTGCCAGTGCCGCCCAGCGTAACGCCGTGCAGGATCGAGACATCGTCCTCGATCACAGCGGTCTCGCCGCACACAAAGCCGGTGGCATGATCGAGGAAGATACCGCGGCCGATCCGCGCTGCCGGATTGATGTCGGTCTGGAATACCGCCGACGAACGGCTCTGCAGATAAAACGCGAAATCCTTGCGGCCTTTTTGATAGAGCCAGTGCGCCAGCCGGTGGGTCTGCAGCGCATGGAAGCCTTTGAAATAGAGTAGCGGGTCGATGAAACGCGAGGTGGCGGGATCGCGATCATAGACGGCCACCATGTCGGCGCGGAAGGCATTGCCGATATCCGGCTCGTCGCGCAGCGCTTCATCGAAAGTCTGGCGGATCAAATCGCCCGACAGCGCCGAATGATCCAGCCGCTCGGAGATGCGATGCACCACCGAGGCCTCCAGACGATCGTGATGCAGCACGGTCGAATAGATAAACGAGGCGAGCTCCGGCTCCCGGCGAACGATATCTTCCGCCTCGCCGCGCACGCGATCCCAGATCGGATCGAGCGCCGCCAGTTTCGCACCCTGCGGATTGATCTGATGCATTGCCATGGGCTGCTCTCGCAAATTGGATGGTTTCATCGGGCATTATAGCACGATGGACGTACGGCTGTCCTAGGGCGGCCACAGGCCGAAACCCACCTCGGTTTTTAGCTTCGAAGGTACTGTTAAAACGTTGAAGCGGCACGTTTTCTTCATACCGGCCGAGATCCGCTTTGGCCTAAGGCGTCCACTCAAGGTGGTCGGGATTCCCGGGATTTCAAGCCGACGATCAGGGGCGTCGGGACAAAAACTCCAGCACGCCGGTCTTGTAGATCTTGTCGCCGACCGCCCGCATGTGGTCGCGGTTGGGAATGTCCAGCACTTCGGCGCCCGGAATGATTTTGCCAAGGGCCGCGGCCGAGCCCGCGATTTCGTCAGACGTGCCGACCGCGATCAGCGCGGGCACGGTGATGCCAGCCGCATCCTCGCGTGTCATCAACCGGCGCGAGCCGCGCAGGCAGGCCGCGAGCGCCAGGCGATCGGAACGGGTCTGGTCCGCGAACGCGCGGAACGTCCGCCCCACCGGATCGGTCACGTCGTCGAGCGACGGCGCCTCCAGCGCTGCCGCGACGTTCTCGCCGGGACCGCCGCCCTCGATCAGGCCGATCCCGATACCGCCGAAGATCGCCGACCGCAGCCGCTGCGGCTGACGCTGCGCGAGAACGGCGGTCATCCGCGCGCCGAGCGAATAGCCCATCACGTCGGCGCGTTCGATCGCCAGATGATCCATCAGCGCACTGATATCGCCGGCCATGGTGCCGATCTCATAGGCTTCCGCGTCGTAGAGTTTTGCGGAATCGCCGTGGCCGCGATTGTCGAATGCGATGACGCGGCGGCCGTTCTTTTTCAGTTCGGAAACCCAGGTCGGATAAACCCAGTTCACATTCTTGGTCGACGCGAAGCCGTGCACCAGCAGGATCGGATCGCCCTCGCCTTCGTCGAGATAGGCAATTTCAACGGCGCCGTTATGAAAGCTCGGCATCTTGGCGTTCCATGATTCTGGGAGGGATCGGCGGATGGAAGAAAAGCCTAGAGGTTTTTCCGTTTCGATAGAAACGAAACAGGGCTCTGATTCTTGATTTGACGCGTTTTCTTGACGCGAACCGGTCTCCATTTCGCTTGAAAACGCTCTAGCCGCGCGCCGCCGCGGCCGCCAGAGCGGGCTCGGCCGCGGCGGCCATCTGCCTTCGCAACCGCCGCGCCTTCTTGCGATCGAGCCAGGACTGGGTCATGCGTTCGGCGGTAGCCTTGATCGAGGACAAGAAGCCGAACAGCGCCAGCAGCGCGCTGAATACCCACAGCGTAAGAT
>WNGQ01009255.1_pt1 | contig 10969 bp, 11 predicted proteins | sample 5407661 | NCBI WGS metagenome assembly WNGQ01 (sample SAMN13153382, study PRJNA577476) | soil metagenome | isolation source: 60 cm soil or saprolite under Garry oak tree replicate 2 | place: USA:California | collected 2016-06-15
TGTGATCATTGTCGAGCAATTTGCTTTCTAAACAAGAGGGTATCGAATATTCTGTTCGTCGATTGCTTGCCTGTGATGACGGGCTTGAAGCTAGTATAATCGCCATTGATAACATCGGTGCGCAACTGGTCGAGTTCGATGGTGAGGGCTTCTTGCAGGCGCGAAGTGCATGTTTGCAGAAAGGTCGGCTCGCTGGTCTCTTTGGCATGAATGAGCATAGCTTCGCCCAGGCTGATGAAAAGGGAAGGGCGTTGTTCGGCCAGATATTCGATGCGGATCGCCAAGGGATAAGAGAGTACAGGGGCGACCATACGTGTCAGGTAAGCAGCCCCGTTGTAGAAGATGAGCGGACGGCGATCATTGGGAGAAATTTCGCCTTGTGGGAAGAGGCTGACCATGCGTCCAGGTTGCCCTTTGAGCAGTGTAGCGGCATATTTGAGCGATTGTAGGGCGGCACGGGGATTGTGGCGATCTACAGAGAAGCAGCCGATCCAGATGAAGAAAAAGTAACGGCTCAATTGGGCCTCTTCAACCATCAGATAGCCATCGACGTTGAGCAGCCGCTCGACGAGGGCGATGACATAGCCATCCCACCAGCTAGAGTGATTGGCACAGATGAGCATAGGCAGGGTGGCACGCTGCTCATCGGTATAGGTACCGCGCATACGGAAGTAGACACGGTCGAAGTACTTGCGAAACGAGCGTTCGATGAGTTGCCAGACAAGCCGCCTGCCGAGCGGGAACTTATGGGCTGGTATCATGGGTGTGCCTTCTTTGACCTCTGGAGTGGTGTGGTACCATGCACACTATATCATCGTAGCGAGAGCATGGCAATGTTTTCAGTTATTCTTTTTTGATTTCGCTGAGTCTTTTCCGTTTTGGAAGGAAATAGTATGCCTGACTATAAAAAACATATTATCGTCATAGGTGCCGGTATTGGAGGTCTATCAACAGCTATTCGTTTGGCGGCAAAGGGATATCGAGTGCGGGTGTTTGAGCGTCAGCCACAAATTGGGGGAAAGCTTAATCAACTGGTGAGAGATGGTTTTAGCTTTGATACGGGGCCATCGCTGATTACCATGCCGGTTGTGTTACGTGAGCTTTTTGAGTCCGTCTCACGGCGTCTGGAAGATTATCTTGAGCTGGTTCCACTCGACATAACGTATCGTTATTTTTATCATGATGGGTTGGTGTTGAATGCCTGGCGCGACTTTGAGAGGTTGGTTGAGGAATTTGCGCGGGTGAATGAGCATGATGGGGAGGCTTTGCGGTGCTTCATGAGCTATGCGGAGCGTATTTATGCAAAGAGTGGGTCTTTTCAAACGGGTGAACCGCCCAATCCATATGATGATGCTCCACCCCAACGGGCGGCCACAAGGGCCCCTACGCGGGACCAGTTGTTGCGCCTGATCCCTATGATCACGTCCTACCCCAATGGGAGGCGTTCTCACGTTTCAGGGCGGTGCTGGCTGCTCTGACACCGCAGACGCTGGATCAGTGTGCGCGGAGATTTTTTGAGGATGAGCATGTGCAGCAGTTGTTCGACCGCTATGCGACGTATAATGGCTCATCGCCGTATCAGGTGGCGGCTGTTTATAGCATCATTCCCTATGTGGAACTGGCTTCGGGTGGCTGGTATTTGCAGGGTGGTATTTATACGCTGGCTCAGGCGTTAGGTAGGCTAGCACGGGAGTTGGGAGTGTGTATTGAGACGAATTGTGGTGTGCAACGTATCCTGGTGGAGCATGGTGAAGCGCGAGGTGTGGTGCTCGACGACGGGCGAGTGGTGCGCTGTGATGTGGTGATTGCCAATAGTGATGTGGTGACGACGCATCGTCAGTTGCTTTCACCTGCGGTATGTGATGAGCGGCTGGTGCGACGTTTGGAGAGATTGGAGCCATCGAGTTCGGGCTTTGTATTGATGCTTGGCACTGATAAGCTCTATCCGCAGTTGTCGCATCACAATATCTTTTTCTCGGACGATTACCATGCTGAATTTGATGATCTCTTTGTGCGACGTGTGCCACAACATAATCCTACCATCTATATCTGTGCGACGAGCCGTACTGATGCCAGCCAGGCCCCTGCAGGCCATGAAAACCTCTTTGTGCTGGTCAATGCACCGTATTTAACCCCGAAAGTGAATTGGCAACGTGAAGCTGCTCCGTATCGAGAGCGAGTGCTGAATGTGCTGGCGATGTATCCACAGGCGGGGCTAGCAGATTTGAGGGAGCATATTGTGTGTGAGGCTATGCTGACACCAGAAGATTTTTGGCATAGATATGGAGCAAACCGTGGTGCGATTTATGGACTGTCCTCGAATGCGCGGATGGCTCCGTTTACGCGCCCAGGTAATCGTGCTAAGGGGATCAATCATTTGTATTTTGTAGGTGGGAGTACGCATCCAGGTGGTGGTGTGCCGCTGGTGATGCTGTCAGGGAAGATTGTAGCGGAGATGGTGGAGTAATTGTTATATTTCCTCGCCGGTTGCGATATATATACGAGATATCTCACCAGAAGAGGAAAATAGATGCAGCGACATGAAGGTGGCCTGCTTGATAATGCGCCGGATGCACTTGTGTATCAGCGTTATGCACCCGCTCTTTTTGCCTATATGTACCGGCAGACCGCTTCACGCGAGGATGCGGAGGATATCTTGCTGGAAGTTTTTTTGGCGGCATTGGAGCGAGGGGATTTCTTGACCGCCAGTGAAAAGGAGCAGCAGGCATGGCTGTGGCGAGTGGCTCGCAATAAAGTGGCAGATCACTACCGGCGTTTTATACGTCATCCCAGCATTTCACTCAAAGAGGTGACGGAGACTATAGATGAGGATGAGGAGATGGCCCCGGAGCAGGTTGCTCTACGGCAGGAAGAGTATGCACGCTTGCATACGACTTTGAAGGAGTTGTCACCACTACAACAGGAGGTCTTGCAATTGCGCTTTGGGCATGGTTTGACCTGTCCTGAAATAGCACTGGTGGTGGAAAAGAGCGAAGGGGCGGTACGCATGCTGCTTTCACGCACGCTCAAACAGTTACGGAGTATATACACGAAACAAGAGGAAGGTACGCTATGAAAGAAGATGAGAAGAGCTTCCCTCCCGAAGCTGTAGGTGAGCAGATTGAGCAATCTCCTGAAAATGTGTCCGATGAGGATGTCCGTTTAATTCATGATTTGCAGCAGACGTACCAACTTCTGTCCGTTAAAAATGCTGGCTCTATTGAGCGTGTGTGGGGGAGGATCGTAGAGAGGAGGGAGAATATGCAGGATGAGGGAGCTGAACTGGTGATTTCTGATGTGGCATCTCCTGCAGCCTACCCTTTGCCAATACAGCCTTCCCGGCGTAAAAGAGGTGTGGCTTCGTTTCTTCAGATGCTGGCAGCGGTATTGGTGATTGGTGCTTTGCTGGCGAGTTTTGTAGTGCTTTTTGCCTCTCATCATCCAGAAGTGGAAAGTACGCCGGGGCTGCCAGCAGGTGTTAAGCCTTTGGGGAGTAGCATGACACCGGAGCCAGGGACGGATGGCAAGCCGACAGAGCCGGTTTATGCAGCTATTGTTGAGTTTTCAACGCCTGTGACGTATGCACAAGCACTGAAAATTGTGACCGATCTGGGCCTGCAAACCTTTGCAGATTGTACCGTCACATGGAAACCGGAGGGAGACAGGCAGCTCTTCCAGGACGATCACCTGTTCACAGTGGCATCTACGGTTAGTGGTGTTCCTCTATGGGTGGATCGGCTGAAAGCAGTGCCAGGTATAGTACGTGTTGACAACGCTAGCGGTCCGCATAGCTGTCCACTCATACCAGTATCTCGCGATCCAGCACACCTGCTACCTGAGCACGCGGGAACCTACGTGCGTGTGACGTTTTCCAATGCTGTGCAGAGCTACGATACGGCACTGGCGGCTATGAACGATCTTGGATTTCGTCTGGCTAACCCCTGTTACGAGCAGGCACGGGCGCGAGGAACGAAGCCAGCGTGGAGCATGATGGGCCAGGAAGATGCCTTTGGCAAGACACATACCCTCTTGTTGGCGACGACGTTCTATAATTCTGTGCAGTGGAAGAAGCAACTGGCAACTGTTACAGGGGTGGTGAATATTGAGGAGCCAGTTCGGGTGACATGTTGAAGGGCTGGGAACAAACGCAACCGTATAAACGTCTCTTATTGCAAGAGGAAAATTTGTTAGAACAGTACCAGGGGGACAATTATGAAGCTATCAGACACAATTAGCAGGAGCTCAGGGCAACGCCATATCACGCCTATTATGATGATCGTTATCATGGCAACTCTTCTCATCCTCGCAAGTTGTGGATATCAGAATAAGGCAGGAGGGCAATCTTCTACAATGGTTCAGGTGGATAATCAAGGAGGCAGCAATACAGTGGCGGGAGCTTTGAACTCGCTTTCTATGATTGATGAGAAGGTTGGTTGGGCGCAGAGTATGAGTATTTCTGCAAAAGATGGCTCGATCAGCTATGCTATCCTGAGAACGACGGATGGAGGTGTGCATTGGAAGGTTATGTTGAAGTGTGCGCCTTCGCAGGGGCTTGGCAGGGGATTTATCTCACCATGTTACAATGAATTTCATTCAGCTACCATTGCTACGGTGATGGAGCCTGACTACGATAATGCAAAGCAGCAGTCGTATTTGCGTATCTTTCATACCGGTGATGGTGGGCAAACCTGGGAGAGCGGGGTAATCATTGCTCGCAATCTGGAAACGCCTCCTACTTTTGTTGATGGGCTGCATGGCTGGATATTAGCGACGGATGGTTTTCCTGGCGTTGATCCTGGTAGTGCATATATAGGTCAGCACATTGCGCTGTATCGCACCAACGATGGCGGCAAGACATGGCAGAGGATCGCGAGTGGGCTGGCTACGTCGCAGCTTTCTGTGACTAGCGATGATGCGTATGGTATTGCTCCTCTCAGTGCCAGTGCGAGAATGCAGTTTGTGACAGCATCAACAGGGTGGTTGGCAGGTACTTCATACCGTAAAGACAATTCCCAGTTTTCGTGGCTCTATGTGACGCATGATGGCGGTAGCACATGGCAGCAGGTGAGTATTTCCATTTCACCACAGGCTGCCGTTCTATGGTCGCCGCGATTTTTCAATGCCCAAGATGGGCTGTTACCTGTCCTCACGAGTGGGCCAGCACCTCAATATGCACGAGGAACGATGATCTATGTCACGCACGATGGTGGTCAGACATGGACGAGTACGACAGTGCCATTCGATGTTACAAATGGTGAATTTCTAGACATGAACCATGCCTGGACAGGGGGTGCTACGGTGGATGATAAGACGTTCTATACGACCAGCGATGGTTGGCGACATTGGACGAAGGGGTACATGAATGTTGCGTTCAAGCGCATATATGGTTTTAGCTTTGTGTCGCCTCTGGTTGGATGGGCGTTGGGTGATAATAGAGTGCATTTCTTACCTGAGCTAGGAGGTGGTATACGCAAGGGCGATATCATTGCTGTGCTCAAGACGACAGATGGTGGACAAACATGGCAGGAGATTGCCCACTCGATTGTATAACGAAATGAATGTAGCCTTGCTCAGTTTGCTTGTGGATGGCTGGCAACATAGAATGAAAGCAGAGAAACCAGGATCAGGCGACAGAGAAGGAGGCCAGCATGACCCAGGCTGAGCAGCTTGCAGGCTTTGTGGTGCAGGCGAAGTATGACGATCTTTCAGAAGATGCGCGGCAACAACTCAAGTTACGGGTGTTAGATGCGTTGGGCTGTGCCATAGGAGCATTGGAGGGACCACCGATCAAAATCCTCCAGGCCCACCTTGCAGACTTTGGTGGCAAGCCTCTCGTTACTTTAATTGGTGGCGATAAGACGGCTCCAGATAGGGCCGCGTTCTACAATGCGGCTCTTGTGCGCTATCTGGACTATAACGACAGCTATCTGGCGAAGGGGGAGACCTGTCATCCCAGCGACAATGTGGGGGCGGTACTGGCTGCGAGTGAGTATGCCAATAAGCAGGGGAAGGAGTTTCTGACGGCTCTGGCGGTTGCCTACCAGGTGCAATGTCGGCTCTCAGATGTGGCTCCTGTGCGAGCTAAGGGATTTGATCATACGACTCAGGGGGCCTATGCAGTGGCCGCCGGAGTGGCGAAGGCTTTGGGGCTTGATCAACAGCAAACAGCTCATGCTGTGGCGATAAGCGGGACGGCATTCAATGCCTTGCGGGTCACGCGTACCGGGCGGCTTTCCAATTGGAAAGGGCTGGCCTATCCCAACACTGTTTTTGGAGCTACCCATGCGGCTTTTCTGGCTATGCGAGGGATTACTGGCCCACTTGAGGTGTTTGAGGGCAATAAGGGGTTTATGGATGCCATCGCCGGACATTTTGAGATCGACTGGTCACGGGAAAATCTTGAGGCGGTGAGGCGTACCAATATCAAGAAGTACAATGCTGAATTTCATTCTCAATCTGCTTTGGAGGGCATTCTGGAACTGAGAGAGGCTCACCAACTGCGACCGGAGGAGGTCGAGCGGATTGAGATTGAGATTTTTGATGTAGCCTACCATATTATCGGTGGTGGTGAGGAGGGCAACAAACAGGATGTGCAGACGAAAGAGGAGGCTGATCATAGTCTGCCCTACATGATAGCTGTGGCACTCTTGGATGGTGAGGTCACGCCTGCACAGTATGCACCTGAGAGGATCAAACGTGATGATGTACAAAACCTGTTGCGTAAGGTGAACATTCGACCTGATGAGGGGATGAGTAAGCGATTCCCGGAAGAGATGCCCTGTCGTGTACAGATTTTCCTGCTGGGTGGTCAGATGCTCAGTGTTGAGAAGCAGGATTACGAGGGATTTCATACACGGCCTATGTCATGGGAGAGAGCGCAGGAGAAGTTTGAGCACCTGGCAACTCCTTTTGTGGATGTACAACGGCGGCAGGCCATTGTGGAAGCGATAGCCCGGCTAGAGACGCTGGAGGTGCGGCAGTTGATGGCACTGTTAAATGTATCACTGACCAGTGGAGGCCAGTGAAGGAGAGATTGATGAGATGAACGAGAACGAGAGAGGCTTTACCTACCTTCGTACAAATCAGCGCGAGGGCAAACCGCGCACTCGCGGCATTACCGAGATTCGTGCGGCCTACTACACACCCTTTGGGAAACGCTATTTTGAGGATATTCTGGAGACGATGGGAGAGTACGTAGATTCAATTAAATTTGCTGGTGGCTCCTTCACCCTGATGCCCAGGAATGCTGTGAAGGAGATTATTGATCTGGCCCACCGTCATAATGTGCTGGTCTCGACTGGAGGTTTTATTGAGTATGTGCTGACACAAGGAAGTGAGGCTGTGAACAGGTACATTGCGGAGTGCCGGGAGTTGGGTTTCGATATTCTGGAAGTCTCAAGTGGGTTTATTACCATCCCAGTAGATGACTGGCTGCGTTTAGTGGAAAAGGTGCAGAAGACGGGACTTAAGGCCAAGCCTGAGGTAGGTATCCAATTTGGGGCGGGTGGAGCGACAGCGGCTGAGGAGCTTGAGGCTGAGGGAACTCGTGATGTGGCATGGGCTATTGGGCAGGCCAAACGCTTTCTGGATGCGGGGGCGTATATGATTATGATTGAGTCCGAGGGCATTACCGAGAATGTGAAGACGTGGCGCACCGATGCGGTCGCCAAAATTATTGGAGCTTTAGGTCTGGAGAAGGTGATGTTCGAGGCGGCTGATCCAGAGGTTTTTGCATGGTACATCAAGAACTATGGGGCAGAGGTAAACCTTTTTGTGGACCATAGTCAGATTGTGCAGCTTGAGTGCCTGCGGTCGGGCATCTGGGGGACGAAGAGCGTATGGGGTCGGATTTTGACGTATAAAGGTTAGAGGTCAAAGTTCTCTATACAGCCCACTTTCTTTATTGAAAAAGATGCTGACTGCATTGCGGAAGCATACAGTAGTGTTCTATGACACACACCCGCCAGACTTTCTGGCGGGTGTGTGTTTTGAGGTGACAGTTTTACCTCTTGGGCTTTATCAATGCAGGAGCTTCAGGGTATTGTCACAGTCATCGACGAAGTAGAGACCACTGCCATCAGGGACAACTGCAAGCCCGAAGAGACAACCAGCTCCAGGAGGGGTACCAGTGTTGTCAACCAGTTTTGTAGCAACCTGACTACCACCAGGAGTGGTTTCGACGATATTGCCATCGTTGCCGTTGGTGGTTAGGATATCTCCGTTGGGGGCGATGGTCAAGCCAAGGGGATCGTTGAGCGAACCATTCATTGATACAGTACTGCCTGTATGTGCCGTGGTCGTACGTTCGACGGCATTGTGGATGGCGGCGATACGATTATTCAGACTATCGGCAACATAGAGTGTGTTACCGCTTAGTCCAACACCGGTTGGACCGATTACCAGTGCGGCGGGATCGGTACGCTCGGGAAAGCCGGAACCAATCACGGTAGTAGAGTTAATTTTGGGCTTGCCGCTGCCTTGATTGGGGACGTCCAGTTTGATACGGATAACTGTTCCTTGGTTGACAACATTGCCATTGGCGGCGACGGTGCCATTGAGGACGTTGGTGACAAAGAGAAATGCTTCATTGCCTTTGTCGAGAGCGGTCATATCCCAGGGACCGTTGATAGGGGAGCCAGAGAAGGTTTCAACGACGCTACCCTTGCTATTCACTACGATCAGACAACCTGCTTGGGCGGTTGCTGAGGTTCCGTCAGTGGTGGGTAGGCTGCCGACAATGACCCAGCCTCGTTGCAGGACAGCGAGTGCCGTGGTCAAGCCAACGCCGCCAGGGCAGGCACCCGGCAGGGTAGAGGCGTTGATCTGAGCAAAGAGCATACGTTTGCCACTGGGGGTGATTTGTACAATGGTGGTGCCTGTGCCTTGCTGGTTCGCACTGTTGTTAAAGTTGCTGACCAGGACGTTGCCTTTCACCAGTTGACCAACTGATTGTGGGACGACGACGGTGCCATAGGGGTTGACATCGCCATTTTTGGGTACGGTCGAGACGATAGTACTAACGGTGTTGAACCCTCCAATGAAGGAGCTTCCTGAAGCTTGAGCCAGTGTAGGTAGAAGCATAAAAAGGGCGGCCAGAATGCTTGTCAGGAAGATAGGTGTGAACAGGTAGATACGTTTTCGGGTCATCTTTTCCCTCCAAAAGATATTTTTTAGATAGTGAGATATTTAACTATCTCCTATGTAAGTACGTTGGGGGGTTACAGTACATTTACCCCCATGTAAATACGTAGGAGGGTTACAGATCGCCCCGCCGCATGATGACCGCAAGGGTCATCACTACTCTACTACGGCTTCACAGGCCGAAGCAGTCGGCCTGTAAGTGTATTTTTGACGAAAGGATACCATGTGCCGTATAAGTAGAGATTCCTGGAGGAGCACGTGTTCAAGATGCATCGATTGGTCGTGTGATTGTACAGGGTCACACCACGACGCACGCCAAAATATCGCGGAAGGTGACGCGCATGAAGGGAGGACGCTGCCATGCCGAAGCGGATACCATCAGAGGATGAGGTGGTTCCGTCCCCAAACTTCATCGTCAAAGGGAGAGAGCGATGGTAGTTGCTCAGCCTGCTAATCGCTGCTAGGCACCGGTTTCTTCCCTCAGATACCAATCATAGACCCGTTCTAGCTCATGCAGTGCGATCCCTAATGATTGCGCCATCGCCGAGAGACCGATAGCGTTTGGCAGCAGGATACAACCGGATATTGCGTGCTCGGTGTTTCTTCACGATGGCTGCCCATTGGCGCAAACGATTCGTGGTCATGACTCCCCAATTGAGCGAGGCGGGTAACGACTGCCGAACCTGCACTAAGCGCTCACACTCCTCCTTGATGGCGGGAACGGAAGCAACGCGTGGTGGGGCACCAAGCCAGGCAAGGCGACTATCACTCTGTGACGTATCAAGCACTGCGTCCAGCTTGGCCCGGTCTTCATCAGACAGTTGGGATGCTACCTGCTCAAACAAGGTATCTTCCGCTTGATTGCGGACTTGATAGATCTGGCGGTCAATGGTCGTCTCTCCCAGCGGGCGTAGTACCCCGGTACGCACCATCCAGTCAGTTGCCGCGTCGAAGAGCGCCGACGGATTCCCTGTATGGGACACTTTCTCGATCAAGTATGCAGATAACTGCTCTGCATCCGACTCTTGGCAGGCACGCACATCCAGATGCTTACGCACGGCTTCAAAGGTCGCTGATCTGGCTGAAGGGTGATTGCGCAACTGTTAGAGGACAGAAGGCTTCAGGCTGAGCTGTTTACTGACATGAGTGATCACCTCTTCTGGGATGCTGCTTGGATCTGAGACCAGGACACGTTCGACTCGTGCCCAGACCAGCACCAGAGCCCGATAGAGTCGCTGCGCATCAGTGATCACCTCTTCTGGGATGCTGCTTGGATCTGAGACCAGGACACGTTCGACTCGTGCCCAGACCAGCACCAGAGCCCGATAGAGTCGCTGCGCATCAGCACGCAAAGGTTCCAGGAATGCAAATCATCGAACGTGAGGGTGAAGAGCCGTCGCAACTCCTCCGCATCGGTGCTCCAGGAGTAGGTTTTTGCCATTGGTTCAATGTCGCCTGCCTTTCCGCCGTTGATACTCCAGCAGATCCTGTTTGACGGTCGCCTGGTCCACTTCGGCATAGCGGAGCGTACTTTGGAGATTGCGATGTCCCAACTGTTTGCGAACCGTCGTCACAGGAACGCCTGCTTGAATTAACAGCGTTGCTCTGCTATGGCGGAGCTGGTGAATCGTCGCCTGGACGCCTGCGGCTTCACAATAGGTACTCCATGCTTTGCGAATCACACGGTAATCCAGTGGCAGCGGACTCCCGCCATAACGAGGGTGTCCGTGAAAGACTGATCCGGCAGTAATCCGGCTGTGTTTGAGATGACGGCGCAGGAGTCGAATACTCTCTGGAGCGGCAGCAAGCAGCACGGTGCGCTCCCGTT
>WNGQ01013166.1_pt1 | contig 10968 bp, 8 predicted proteins | sample 5407661 | NCBI WGS metagenome assembly WNGQ01 (sample SAMN13153382, study PRJNA577476) | soil metagenome | isolation source: 60 cm soil or saprolite under Garry oak tree replicate 2 | place: USA:California | collected 2016-06-15
TTATGAAGCAATTTACCGAAGAACAAACTGATGCCATGGCCGCGGATGCGATCAAGGGCATGACTCCAGCGGGCGACGATTCAACGTTGGTGCCTGAAGGAAATGATCCTCCCGAGATGCGTCAGGCCAAAGCGCTCGCGCAGCGATATCGTCTGCCTTTTGTCAATCTATTGCCACAGGACGGCGATTCGCCCATCGATTATTCGCTCCTCTCTGAGATTCCGGTTGACCTGATGGTGCGTAATCAGTTCGTGCCGTTGCGCCGCGAAAATGGAAAGCTCCATATCGCGATGGCCGATCCGACCGACCTCGATCGGCTGGACGATTTGGCGGGCGCCCTCCGAATGCGTCTGGTGCCGCACGTCGCCACGGCAGGCGCGATCGACGTCGTGCTGCGCAAAGGCGACGCGACGCAAAGAGTTTTGCAGGAAGCTGCATCAGGTTTCCGCATCTCGCTGGTGCGCGAAACGGAACAGGGCGAGGAAGTGCTCGACCTCGATCGCCTGGCGACCGACAGCGAGATGTCGCCAATCATCAAGCTGGTCGACACGATCATTTACAACGCGATGGAGTCGCGCGCCTCCGACATTCACATCGAAACGCGGGACACAGAAGTGCAGGTCAAGTACCGGATCGACGGCGCGCTATATCAGAAAGTCGATCCCATCGATCTCGCCTATCACCAGACCTTGATCTCGCGCATCAAGGTCATGTCTGAACTCGACATTGCCGAGCGCCGCGTGCCGCAGGATGGCCGTTTCCGCGTGCGCTACAAAGGACGCAACGTTGACTTCCGCGTTTCGATCATGCCGACCGTGCATGGCGAAGATGCGGTGATTCGTATTCTCGACAAAGAACAGATCAACGAAGCTTTCAAGAATCTCGATTTGAATGTTGTCGGTTTCGATCCTGACGATTTGCGTAAGTTTCGCCGCTACATTGCCGAGCCATACGGCATGGTTCTGGTGACGGGCCCAACCGGTTCGGGAAAAACGACCACGCTGTATGCCGCGCTTAATGAAATCCGAAACGAGGAAGACAAGATCATAACGATCGAAGATCCGGTCGAATATCAATTACACGGCATCACGCAAATACCGGTAAACGAGAAGAAAGGCTTAACCTTCGCGCGGGGCTTGCGTTCTATCTTGCGTCACGACCCGGACAAGATCATGGTCGGCGAAATCCGCGACGAAGAGACGGCGCAGATTGCCATTCAGTCAGCGTTGACGGGCCATTTGGTCTTCACGACCGTCCACGCGAATAACGTCATCGACGTAATTGGGCGCTTTTTGAACATGGGCGTAGAGCCTTACAACTTCGTTTCGTCTTTGAACTGCGTGCTGGCGCAGCGTCTGGTGCGCGTGCTCTGTAACGTTTGCCGGCGGGCGTTTCAGCCTTCAGACATCGAGTTGATCGAATCCGGTCTCCGTCCGGAAGACCATCGCGGCCGGGTCTTTTATGCAAACACCGGTTGCGACGCCTGCAATCACACGGGTTACCGCGGGCGCACGGCAATCCATGAATTGCTCGATCTCAGCGATAACATACGCGAAATGATCGTCGAGCGCCGGCCCGGCTCGGAAGTTCGTCGCTCCGCCGAAGCCGAAGGGCTGACCAGCTTGCGCGAGTCGGCTTTGAAGAAAGTGTTTGCGGGCGTCTCAACGTTGCATGAAATCAATCGGGTAACTTTTGTCGAGGAAATCAACTTGAATGGCCAGCATTGATAGGGGAAGAACCATTTGCCCAGACTCGGCAAAAATCGTTAAGATGACCCATCATTCTTCTGTCCCCCCCTTTTATCGATAGGCCTGATCTTCTGTTAGACTGCATCGAGGTTTACCATTGCGGAACCGGTCAAGATTCTTCGCGTGTAAGGACAAGAGGCTGGCATCTTCATCGCCGTCCCGCTCCAGAAAGGCAACAAATATGAACTCAAAAAGCCGTTCACTGCTAGCGCTTATTATCGCAACTTGCTTGCTGGCCGTGCCGGTGGGCGCCTTCGGAAAGAAGGGAAAAGATCACTTCGATCGCGGCATGAAGGCCGAGCAAAACCAGCAATGGGAGCAGGCCGCTCAGGAATTCACGCTGGCGCTGGCCGCCGATGCATCGAACGTGGACTATCGACTGCACTATCAACGGGCCGTCTTTAATGCGTCGCAGATGTTCATGCAGAAAGGACGCTCGCTTGCGGAACAGCGAGATTATGTTGGGGCCTACAACGCCTTCCGCCAGGCCCTTGGCTATGACCCCGTGAACCAACTCGCAGTGTCTGAGATGGAGCGCATGTTGCGCCTTCAGGAAGTGAAAGAAGGAAGAAGTCCGGCGCCGGCGGCTGGGGGAGGCTCGGAAGACAATGGAACCGGAGGAAGGCCGGCTGGGCCGTCGACCGCGCGCACGCAAGAAGCGGTGCCCGCATCTAAGCCAGAGGTAAATCGCACGGTTGCTTACAGTGGCGATCTGAAAGGCTTTATTAGGAATTACGCTCAGGAGCTGGGTCTCAATGTGATTTTCGATCGTCAGTCGTTCGCCACGCCCCGCACGATCGATGTTAATCTTCAGGGCGTAACTACCGCGAAGGCACTTGACTATATCTTTCTACAGGAAGGGTTATTTTTTCAGAAACTCGACCGTCGCACCATTTTGGTTGCCGATCAGGCACGCCGCCCGCAATACCAGCAGTTAGTGGTGCGGACGTTCTATGTTTCAAATGCCGATCCGGAGAAAGTGAAAGGTCTAATCGGTTTTGTGCTGCCTGCATCGGTGGGACGCCCGCAATCGATCGTGGTGGCAGACAAGGACACGAACAGTCTGACGGTTCGCGACACGGCCGAAAACGTTCAGCTCATTGGCGAGCTAATTAAGAGCATCGACAAAGACCGCGCCGAAGTCGTAATGGACGTTAACATCTACGAAGTGTCGCGCACCAATCTGCTTCAGTTGGGCAATCAGCTTGGCAGTGGAACCTTCAGCCTGGGCGGATCGCCCGGACTTTCCGTGCTGACTTCAAATGCCGTTACCACCGCGGCGCAAACCGGCGTCAATGTCGGCAGCATACTGGCCGGTGTTCCTACTGCCGCAGCGGCGGCGTTGGTTATTCCGCCTTCGGTGCTCACCGCCTTTCAGAGCAAGAACAACGCGCGGCTGCTGGCATCGACTCAGATTCACGCTTTCAATAATGAAGAATCAACTGCTCGTATAGGCCAGCGCGTGCCGGTGCAGACCGCCAGTGTTTATGGGTACACGCAGCCTACGACGACGACAAACGCGCCAGGAACCACGCCGAGTGTATTTGGCAGCAATGGTTACCCTGTCATCAATTATGAACCGACCGGCTTGACGTTGAGCTTTACGCCCATCGTTTTTCCCAATCTCGATGTGCAAGTCAAGATGAAGATCAATTCGAAAGACGTCGCTGGAGCCAGCGGGCTAACGCCGACGTTTACCGAGCGTGAGATTACCGGCACGGCGCGCGTTCAGAATAACCGCACGATGATGCTGGCCAGCGTCACACAAGATGTGCAATCGAGCGGCCGGCAGGGACTTCCGATACTGGGTGGGTTGCCAGTTCTCGGCCGGTTCTTCACCTCGCCGACCAGAGACAATCGACAGGTTGACATTGTCATCTCCGTAACTCCAAGAGTGCTGCGTGCGCCCGCGGTAACGCCGCGCGATGAAGAGATGCGGCAGAGCGGAACACTGCAATCGCCGACTACGGGCTCGATCGCGACCTTGATGGAAGATATTCAACGTGAAGAACAGATCGCGGCGGCCCGCAGAATCCCGAAGGAAGTCAATGTTCAGTTACCTGACGCGCCGGTGACATACGAGCCCGCGCCGAATGCCGTTGCGGCTAATCAGTCGAATGCAAATGTCTCGACGACCGAGAGCGCTGCTCAAGTCAAACCGGCTGCCTCAAATAAAGTCGTGGCCCCGCCTGAAAATCAGAACGCTGTATTGACCGCATCTACTAAACCAACCGAAGAGACGAATAAAGTTACGGCGACAAACTCCGCCGTTGCTCAACCAAAGGAAACTCCGGCAAACCAAATACAGCAGACGACGCCGAAATCGATGGATGTCGCGACTGCGATCAAGAGCGTCGTATCACAAGGTACGGAGGTTGCCGGAACCTCAGCGAGTGCTAAGTCGGATGTGGTGGTTGCGCCCGCTGTCGAGCAACTCGCGCCGAAGAGTGAAAAGACCGACGTCGCAAAAGCTGGCCAACCGGCGGCGGGTGTGATCGAGTTGAGTCTCTCACCCGAAAAAAGTGAGATGCAATTGGGCGAGAAGCGGCAGATTGCGGTCCATGTAAGTTCAGAAGCGCCGCTTGCCCTGGCAGTCATTGCTTTGCGCTTCGATCCGCAAGTCGTAAAAGTCAAATCAGTGTCCGCCGGCAGCATCTTTGCAAATGCGAAGACCGCGCCGACGTTAACGCAGTCCATAGACGAGCACGGCGTGTTGCTAGTCTCGCTTGCGCCGGCCGATGGATCCACGGTGAATGGCGAAGGTTCTTTGCTCAACATAGATGTCGAAGGAAACGGGGTTGGTGATAGCGCATTGGCTTTCGACCTGGCGAATGTTCATGTGGTAGCGAAGGACGGCAGGCCAACCGCACTTCAGATCGAGCAGGGCAGCTTGACGGTGAAACCCGCGGACAGTTCGACGGACAAGCCACCGGCTCCGAAGCCCATTCCCGAAGAGACAAGCAAGGCCGCGCCGCCAGTAAACGCGGAAAGGGAAACGGCCGCCGCAGTCAGCGCTCTGAGCGCAAACGGTGAGCTTGGCGCCGCGACCGCAATGGGAACGAAAGTCGCGGCGAGCGAAAAGACGCCGCCAACGGCCAGTAAGCCAAAAACTTACCTGGTGCAGAAGAGAGATAATCTCTGGAGGATCGCTACTGAGCACGGGGTAACCGTCGCGGCGCTGCGCCAGGCGAATCCCAGGTTGCGTGGCGAGGTGTTGTCCGTAGGAAGCGAGCTGGTAATTCCGTAGCATGAGCATCGGTAAAAAGATTTCGGATTGCGGATCTCGGATTGCGGATTTGAAAGGCGCGCCGAAGAATCAGCAATCAGCAATCAGCAATCAGCGATCGCGGGGATTCTCGCTGATTGAGTTGATGATCACAGTTTCCGTGCTCGCCATCTTGACAATGGGCGTGATTCCGCTGGTCCAGGTCACCGTGAAGCGGCAGAAGGAACAGCAGCTTCGTGACTCTTTGCGCCAAATGCGCGAAGCCATCGATCAGTTTCATCGGGAGGCTCTGGCCGGAGCCAATTACCAGCCCCCTCAAGGAGGAGTGACAGGGTTGTCTACGTCGCAACAGGAGCAGGCGCCGCGCCTGCCGCAGAATCCGAATCAGCCAGGAGGAGGCGTAAACGTGTTCGGCGATCCGCGGGTGCGGGTGATGATTACGGATCAGACGATTTTCACCACTGATAATCCCGATCGCTATCCGCCGGATCTTGACACTTTGGTGAAGGGGGTTAGCGTCTTGCCGGTTACGGTCGGAGGTTTGGGCCGACGTGGCAATCTGAATTACACGGCAACCGAAGCGGCGACTGAGGAATCAACTATACCGAAGACGAAAGTCTATCTGCGGCAGATTCCGATCGATCCGATGACCGGCAAAGCGGATTGGGATTTTCGATCCTGTTACGACGCCGTCGATTCAACCTCGTGGGGCGGCGAGAATATCTTCGATGTGCATTCGAAGTCCGGCGGCAAAGCGCTGAATGGAGAGAAGTATAGTGACTGGTAAGAACAGGAGGCAGGAGGCAGGAGGCAGGATGCAGCACAAAAGCAAGTTGCTTTCAGGCCACCGTGTCTTCCTTGTAGCAGCAGGGTTCACATTGCTCGAATTGATGATCGTCATCTCGATCATCATCGTCCTGGCAGCCGTGGCGCTGCCGCAATATCAAAAGACAGTCATGCATGCGCGCGAAACTGTGCTGAAAGACGATTTGTTCAGGATGCGCGCGCTAATCGATCAATACGCTGCGGACAAAGGCAAGCTGCCGCAGTCGCTTGATGATCTGGTCACGGCGGGATACATCCGTGAGGTTCCAAAAGATCCAATAACCGACAATAAGGATTGGAACGCCGACACCGGTGAAGATCCCTACTCGACCGAAGGCGGTAGCGGCGTCATCAACGTCCACAGTTCATCGGCCGACGTCTCGACCGAAGGCACTCCTTATAGTGAATGGTAGAGGCCATTTTCCATTTATCATTTGCGATTTTTCATTTGCCATTTGGTGTCTCCGATTTCGGAGTTCAGAGTTCAAGCTTTAGCTTGCGTCGGTTAGCGGCAACCTAAAGGTTGAACTCTGAGCTGTGCTTCCGCGGGAGCAATGGCAAATGAAACATGTCAAATGACAAATGGAAAATAAATTAGGCATTGATGTTCGACAAACTCCTCAAACCACGATTCCCTTCCTGTGCCGTCGGCATCGATAGTGGCGCTGCTTCCGTCGTTCAACTGGATCGTGCGCGGGGCGGATTTGTCGTCAAGCGCGCCGCTTTGATCGACGTGCCGCCTGATTTGATTCGCGCCGGATTCGATGAAAGCAATATCGGCGACCCGACAGAATTGGCAAGCGCTCTTAGGGATCTCGTGACCAGCGCCGGCCTGCTGCGTCAGCGGAAATGGTCGGTGTCCTTGCCGGAAGCAACCGCGCGGGCGGCGATTGTGACCATTGAAGGAACTCCCGGTTCGCGACGCGAATTGGAAGAAGTCCTCGAATGGAAGATCGAGCGCAGCTTTGGCGCTCCGCTCTCCGAGCTGCGCGTCTCGAAAGAACAATTGAGTCCTGGTCCACAGCAGCAAACTCGTTACCTGGTGAACGCAGTGCGTTTGTCCGTGCTCGCCGAATACGAATCAGTGTTCGCCGCTCTGGGTTGGTATGTCGGTCTTATTCTGCCTCGTCACGATGGCGAGGCGCAGTGGCTCCGCAACGGTCATCAAGGCGATGGACTTCTCCTGACTGCGCACGACGAGGGCTTCACAGCGGTCTTGATGCGTGGAGCCAGGCTACTTACTCTGCGTTCGGTCTTTTGCGAAACGGAAGAGTGCGATGACGAACTGCATCGAGTGCTGCTGTTTTATCGGGAACGATCAGGGTCGAGCGGAGAATCAGAAATCGCGACCGTCGATCGCTTACTTGTCTTGGGTGATGGCTTGGACAAACGGCGGGTCGCGGAGATCGCAGGACAAACCCTCGGCATAAGTCTCAAGCCCGTCGGTGCGGCAGACGTGGGATTGACTCTTCCTACCGGAGATCTGGCGTTTGACACGATCGCAGCGCCCGCGGGCCTGGCGCGATTGGCGTGGTGATAATTTCTATTCATCATCCGTAAACGAAGTGAACTCCATGTGCTTTTTAAGAAGAAAGCGTAGTGTGTGCCGCCAAGTTCTTTCGGAAGAAAGCCGCGTAGCGGTGGAATGTTTATAGAACAGCAAGGCGAATTGAGTTCCAGAAGCTCCTTCAGGAGCGAAACTGATTCTGCTCTCACCCATAAATGGGCTCCCAGGCCAAATGGCCACCACTGTTTCTATAAACATGACCTCCCTACGGGGTTTTGGCGACGATACTTGCCGCTTCTGCTTGTTCTGGGTCTTCTCACGTTTTGCGCTGCCTGCAGTCAAACCGCTCGCCGCAGCGGACTCGACGCGTCGATTGAAGACATTGACGCAGGGCGTTACGAAAAGCTTTATCAGGAAGCCGCGGATGAATGGCGTCAGAGCGCGACCCTCGAGCAGTCTGAGGCAACTCTCAAGACGCTGCATGAAAAACTTGGTAACGTGCGCGTGAGAGACTTTGAAACTGCGCGGGAGGAGCAGACTTCAACCGCGCCGATTCCCGGCCATTCTTTGATTGTCGTTTATCAAACTTCCTTCGAGCGCGGCCAGGGCATGGAAACATTCACGTTGGTTGAGCATGGCGGCATGTGGTATCTGGCTAGATACTTTGTCAGTTCGACGGCCCTGAAATAGGACAAGAAATCCGCAGATTTCGCAGAGAAGCAAAACCATGCCGAACAGGCTCGCAGTTTTATTTGGCTCTTTTTCTCCATCCTTAAATCGCTGTAATCTGCGTAATCTGTGGATGTAACCCTCTGCCCGAAATGGGTGCGCTTTGGTCTGAAGAGACCAAGTTCCAGAAATGGCTGGACGTAGAGATCGCTGTCTGTGAAGTACACGCCGAGATGGGGACGATCCCGCGCGAGGCACTCGAACAGATTAAGAGCAAAGCCAAGTTTTCTGTCGACCGCATCCATGAGATCGAAAAGACTACCGACCATGACGTCATCGCCTTCACCACGAATCTGGCGGAATCGATCGGTGAGGCGGCGCGTTTTGTTCATTACGGTCTGACTTCATCCGATGTAGTTGATACCGCGAATGCTCTGCTCCTGCGCGATGCCTGCGACATTCTGCTGCAGAAGATCGATGGGCTGCTCCCCGTGCTGAAGCGGCGCGCGCATGAATTCGAAAACACTCCACAGGTCGGACGAACGCACGGCATTCACGCTGAGCCGACATCATTCGGTTTGACGTTTGCACTTTGGTACGACGAGATGCGACGTAATCGCGAGCGGCTGATAAAAGCGCAGGCAGCAGTCGCCGTCGGTAAAATCAGTGGCGCGGTGGGCGCATTCGCGCATCTCGATCCGCAAGTCGAAGAGAGTGTCTGCGAGAAGTTGGGACTGAAGCCGGCGCCGGTTTCAACTCAGATCGTGCAGCGCGATTCTTATGCGGAATATCTCTGCACGCTGGCAATCATCGCGTCGTCGCTGGAGAAGTTTGCTTTGCAAATTCGCCATTGGCAGCGCACCGAAGTCCGCGAAGCGCAGGAAAAATTCAAGCAGGGGCAGAAGGGATCGAGCGCGATGCCGCACAAGCGCAATCCGATCCTCTCGGAGCGCATCTGCGGCATGGCTCGGCTCGTGCGCGCAAACAGCATCGTGGGACTAGAGAACATAGCCCTCTGGCATGAACGCGACATCTCGCACTCGTCCGCCGAACGCGTTGTGCTCCCCGATTCGAGCATCGCCGCCGATTACATGCTGGACAAAATGGCTTCGCTCATCGACGGTCTGATCGTTTATCCGGAGCGCATGCTGGAAAATCTTCAGGCGACGCGAGGATTGATCTTCAGCGGACAATTGTTGCTGGCCCTCACCGATGCCGGTGTCGCGCGTGAGACTGCTTATGATTGGGTGCAACGAAATGCGATGAAGGCGTGGGACGAAGGCGGCGACTTCAAGTCTTTAGTTTCGGCGGACAAAGACATCACGGCTAAACTGTCGGCCGAACAAATAGCCAAAGTGTTTTCGCTCGATACTTACTTGCGGAATGTCGACGCAATCTTTGCGCGAGTTTTTGCGTTACAGAACCGCGAGCGGTAGCGGCCGGCCTTTGTTTATTGGAAAAGTCCGTACGGGACAGAAGGCCGGCCGCTACCGCTCGCGGTTTCGGTAACGGCAATGCCCGACATTAGCCGCTCGTCCATTTCTCAGCCATGTTGCCGATTATCGGAAGCTTGAATTGAGCTCCCTGATAGGATTTGACCGCCGCGAAGATCAGCCCGCCAATGTAGGCGACAATCACGACCAACCAAATGAGCCCGAAGAGCATGCTCAACAGTCCGCCAATCGCGCCCCCTGCATTACTGGCTGCGCTGGCGGCGACGCCGGCGATTAGCAGCACAAAGCCTATTATCCAAATGGCGATCACAATCACGATAAAACCAACGTGCAGCAAGATGGACTGCAGCGCATGAAACTTCACGAAGCGGTTTTCCTTTTCCATGATGAGGCAGATAATCGCGATGATGCCGATCGGATAACCGAGCGCGGCGGCCACGTTTCCATCGAGGCCAAGAGCAGACTTACCTGTATCCATACCGTTCCTCCCCTTCGAGTTTAGTTGTCGTGGATCGGTTACTTGTTAACAGTGTTCCAGGCAAAATTTCCGATTACCGGCAGCTTGTACCATTGACCGCCGTAAGCTTTCACGCCCGCGATGATCCAGAACACCGCAAAGATCAAGACGAGGATAAGCCTGAGTCCCAAGATCATAAAAAAGGCCAGCAGCTCGAGGTCAGCCATGTCGAGCGCGAGCCGAAGCAGCAGACCAAGGATGCCTATGAGGATACCGACGGCAATCTGCGCGGCTGCCAGATAGAGCGCTTGTACGGCGTGGAATTTGACGAAGCGGTTTTCTTTTTCGGTCACCAGAAATATGATGGCCAGAATCACCCCGATACAACATAGAAAGTTAGCGATATAGCAGAGCATCGCTCCGACGTTGGACTCAAGCCCCAAACTCGTCTTGCCGCCGGGAACGCCCGATGGCGGTCCGCTTTCTGAATATGGTGTTGCCATTTTTGCTGCCCTCTTAAGTGACGTTAACGAACAATGGCGGGAATACTATGATATCGACTACGCGAAAAGCAACATTTGGCGTAATATCTTGCGTTCGCTAATCGTGTGAGCTTTAGCCTTTCCGAACACCTCCCTCTCCCTTTGGGAGAGGGCTGGGGTGAGGGCCTGGCAGCGAAGGCAAAAAATTAGATTACTTTTTCTCTCTAGCTCGGAGAGCGGAGAAGCCGGCAAAAAGGAAGAGGGTTCTTGGCTAGTCTCAGCTAAACCTTCACCCAACCCTCTCCCAAAGGGAGAGGGCACTATTCGGAAGAACGCTAAGGATTATCGAACACAGAAAGCATGAAGGCCAAAGTTTACGTCACCCTGAAAACAAGCGTGCTCGATCCGCAGGGCAAAGCCATCAAGCACTCGGTTGAATTGCTGGGCTACGAAGGCATCAGCGACATTCGCCAGGGAAAGTATTTCGAAGTGGCGCTCGATGGTTCGCTTGGGGAAGCGAAGGCGCGCGAACAAGCCGAGGCGCTGGCGCGCGACGTTTTGTCTAATCCAATCATCGAAGACTTCCGCGTAGAGATCGAG
>WNGQ01017843.1_pt1 | contig 10965 bp, 10 predicted proteins | sample 5407661 | NCBI WGS metagenome assembly WNGQ01 (sample SAMN13153382, study PRJNA577476) | soil metagenome | isolation source: 60 cm soil or saprolite under Garry oak tree replicate 2 | place: USA:California | collected 2016-06-15
CAGCCTGGTGCGTCGCGTCGTCCACCATCCCATTGCTCTGGTTGTCGAAACCGGTCGGCGCTTCCGAAGATGGCAATGCGGCAAACGCAACCGCAAGTAGGGCCACGGCAAGAAGAGACACAACGAACGGAGGTCTCATAACTTTCCCCTCTGTAGCCAAGGGCGCTACCTCGTGAATACCATCCCCAACCCCGGGGAACAAGTGCCCAGAAGGACGCTCGCGGTACGCCCAAACGGAAACACCCCGCATCGGACCTTGCTTAAGCACCCACCTCATCGGAAATTACAAGTCCCGTGACTGACTCGAAGACTGTTCCATAACAGGGGTTGTGTCCGAGTAGCCCGATACTCGGGCGTAATCCAGAGATATGTTTTCCTGTCGTCTGCACCCACCACACCACAGTGGTAGACTCTACGCCCGGACACTAACTTTTCCTCGCAGGTTGGCAGATGCGATTTGTTGTCAAGCGTCTCCTTTTGGGGCTCGTCCTGATCATTTCAGCTTCCGCGGCACTCCTTTTGTCCGATCTTGGACGGCGAAGCACCAGTGCCCGGAACATACCACACGTCGGACTTCTTCTGGATGAGGGCACTCGGGGCGCCATAGACGGCTTGGCAGCGAATGGATTTATTGAAGGAAAAACCATTGTCATAGATAAGTTCAACGCGCAAGGCGATATTTCTGTCGGGAGTTCCATCGCCAAGGAAATGGTCAATGCCCGTTATGACTTGTTGCTTACGATGAGCACCTTGTCGCTGCAAGCAGTTGCCAATGCGAATCGTGGCGACAAGACGATTCAAGTGTTCGGCCTGGTTGCCGATCCGGTGGTGGCAGGAGTGGGGATCAGTCGCGACAACCCACTGAATCACCCGCGCAACTTGGTGGGCATTGGCAGTTTCCTTCCGGTACAAGATGCTTTCCGAATCGCGCGGGAGATGTTCCCAAGCCTAAAGAGAGTGGGCGTGGCCTGGAATCCGGCTGAAGCTAATTCGCGGGCCTTTGTCGAGAAAGCGCGCGAGGTTTGCCAAGGATGGAGTATTGAGTTATTCGAGGCCAATGTCGAAAATTCAAATTCCGTGCTCGAAGCCGAAGATTCACTAGTTGCCCGAGGAGCAGAAGCCTTATGGATAGGCGGCGATGTGACAGTCAGTGTTGCCGCCGACTCAGTGGTTTTGGTCGGGCAGAGAGCTCATATTCCGGTGTTCAGTATCACACCAGGTAAACCTGATCGCGGGACCTTGTTCGATTACGGCGCTGATTTTTACCAGATCGGCAAACAAACGGGAGAATTGGCCTCGCGAATTTTGCGTGGCTCCGATCCGACTCAGATACCAGTCCGGAACGAAATCCCTATTCATTTCGTCGTGAACACGGCGGCGCTGAAGGGTCTCAAGCAGCAGTGGCGGATTCCAGATGATATTCTACGTCGCGCAAACGTCGTCGTAGACGAAACGGGGATTCACAACCAGACGATTGGCCGGGCAGACCAAACGACAAGGTAATGGCCCAAAGTAAGAGAAATGCAAATTACCAAACAACTCCGCGGCGAAACGGTCGAACTCAAGGTCGAAGGACGTGTCGACGGCTATTGGGCTGATCATCTTGCCGCAGCCGTTGATCAGGAAATCCGGCAAGGCTCGCACCATATTCAGTTAGACCTTTCACGAGTGGCCTTCTTGAGCTCAGCCGGAATTGGCACCCTGGTAAGGCTCTACAAGGATTTGAAGAGCATTCAGGGATCGTTCGCAGTCTCGAACTGTTCGCGCAACGTCCTGAAAGTTATCCAGCTGTCGAAGCTGGAAGACGTGCTTGTCGCGAAGGCAATGCCGGAATCTTTGCCACCGAATGAGGCTACCGAGAGTCCGAAAGTTGAAGCACCCGCTCCCAGAGCGATAAGGCAGATTGAGAGTTGCGGGGCCATATACGAGGTGTATCCGCTCGCGCCGGGTTCCAAACTAGAATGCCGCCGATTGGGAAATGCCAGCCTGCTCGAGCGCTGCGGATTTGCCAAAGAACACTGCCGGACGTTGCAATTCTCCGACTCCACTTTCGCGATCGGACTGGGGGCGCTCGGTGAGCATTTTGAAGATTGCCAGGGACGTTTCGGAGAATTCATCGCCGCCGGCGGGGCGGTCGCCTACCTGCCGACGGATGGAACAAATGTCCCAGATTTTCTGCTAGCCGGTGGAGCAACGCTTCCAGAGGTTCAGGTCTGCTATGGCATCGCTTGCCATGGAGCGAATCCGCAGCCATTCAGCGCCTTGATCCGCTTTGAGGCAAAGAAGAACGGTGAGCCTGTGGCGCTTAGTCTTTTGCTTGAGTCATGCCTGGATCTCTTCAATGCCCAGCAAATCGGTATTGTTATGATCGCGGAGTCCGCAGGCTTGATCGGAGCCGCGTTGCGCCGCTCGCCGGTTGTGGCCGCTTCTGAACCTAATGCTTTCCAATTTCCCCGGATTCGCGATTGGCTCAGCTTCACAGCGGAACGTGCCTACACGAAAAGCGTGGTCCTTTTGGCTGGCATCGCCGTGCGCGGGAGTGCTGGGGCTCTGGCACCCGTTATTCGTCCGTTTCCGAACGCTTCGAGTTCGGAGCTCGCAGTTGCTGGGCATTTCCATGCCGCCGCGTTCTCTTATCGTCCCGTGCAGAGGGGCCAGATTGACTTAAAGGCCTCGATCAAGACGCTCTTTGAAGGGCAAGCGCTGGAAGGCATCCTTCACTTGTTAAGCGATGATCGAGCCCTTTCCGGCAGCGGACAGAGCGAACTCGTTCGTGGCGCATGCTGGATCGCGCCCATTTCTAACATCACGGCGGAAGGCGCCGAGGCATGAGTCTCCTGCTGGGAGCGCTAACGCTGGGATTCATCTTTTCGTTGGTCGCGCTGGGCGTTTTCATCAGCTTTCGAATCTTTGCTTTTCCCGACATCACTGCAGACGGATCGAGCACACTTGGCGCCGCCTTGGCTGCCATGCTCCTCGTTCATAACGTGAATCCGGTACTGGCGACGTCTGCTGCTTTTGCAGGCGGCTTTCTTGCAGGCACTTTGACGGGAACCCTGGCGACAAAATTCAAAATTAATGGCTTGCTTGCCGGCATTCTGGTGATGACAGGGCTGTATTCCATCAACCTGCACATTATGGGCAGAAGCAACATTTCGGTGCTGGGATCTTCTACCTTATCGACCTACGCTGAGCGAGTGGGCATGGCACTGGCGCGTGACCATAATTTGAATGTGATGGGATGGGAGATCACCCCACTGGAAGCGTCGCTTCTGGTGGCTTCACTTTTGTTTATCGTGCTGGCGGGTTGTGTCATGTACGTCTTCTTTCACACAAATCTTGGAACCGCAATGCGCGCCACCGGGGATAACAATGAAATGATCCGCGCGCTGGGAGTGAATGATGAAAACATGATCATCCTTGGGCTTGCGATTTCCAATGGCCTGATCGCCTTAGCCGGAGCCTTCATTGCGCAGTATCAAGGTTTTGCCGATGTGCAGATGGGTATCGGCATGGTGGTATGGGGATTGGCCAGCGTCATTATTGGTGAGGCATTGGTGGGAACACGGCAGCTTGGGCTTAGCATCACCGGCGCAGTGATGGGCTCAGTCCTCTTCCGGCTCCTGGTGGCAATCGCATTGCGCTTGGGATTGAATCCCAATGACCTGAAACTCGTCACTGCACTGTTCGTCTTTTTGGCGCTTGTAGCTCCCGGGCTCCTGAAACGGCTTAACCTGCTCAAGCCCCGATCATCCCATGCTTGAAATCCGTACGGTCAGCAAGACATTCAATCCTGGCACGCCCAATGAACTGCACGCACTGCAGGCGGTCAACCTGACGGTGAATGATGGATCGTTTGTAGTCATCATCGGCACGAACGGTTCGGGGAAATCCACCTTGCTCAATGCTGTGGCCGGATCGTTTTGCGTCGATTCTGGCGCAATTTTCCTCACTGGCGCGGACATCACCAAGTGGCCCGAGCACAAGCGGGCGAAGCTCATTGGCCGCGTCTTTCAAAATCCATTCAGTGGCACAGCGGCAAACATGTCCATAGCAGAGAACCTGGCGCTTGCCGCATATCGCGGGAAACCGCGGCGGCTGGGCTGGCCGTTGCGGAAACATCTGCTCAGCCAATTGCGTGATCGTGTCAGTCAGCTGAACATGGGTCTTGAAGATCGCCTGAAAAATCCGATTGGTTCGCTCTCAGGGGGCCAACGGCAGGCATTAACTCTGCTTATGGCAACATGGCTGCGCCCGGAAGTGCTGCTTCTCGACGAGCACACGGCTGCGCTGGACCCCAAAAGCGCCGATCAGGTGATTGCGCTCACCGCTACCATTATCAGGTGCGACAAGCTGACGACCCTTATGGTGACCCACTCTATGCAGCAGGCCGCAAACCTTGGCGACCGCCTCATCATGATGCACCGCGGCCGCATCATTCAGGACTTCCACGGAGCCGAAAAGAAGCGGCTTCGCGTGGATGATTTGCTGGCGCGTTTCGAAGAGGTTCGGCGTGCCGAATTACTCGACGAGAGCGCCGCCGAAATGCTGCACCGCGTCTACATCTGATAAGCCAGACTCAGCGGCACGATCATCACTGCTCCGGTCGACGCGAAATAGGATTTATTATGTGTGCCACCGTTCTCCACCATTAGTAGGCACAATCGAACTGTATAGAACATTCGATCCCGGATGGTCGGCAACTCTTACCTGGGGATTCCTTCAGGGTTGCCCGTCAACTGCTCGGTGCCGAATCGGTAAACGCTGACCGACGAATCGCGGGTAGTCGGTTCAGTTCTTGATTGGGAAGCGCATGATCTCTTGTTGCTCCTGCGTCATCCAGGCACATCTCTGGCGGGCCCCATTTGGTTCGCCCAATTCGTCAGATCGCAGCACCTCGATCAGGAGCTTGGAGAGGCAGCGCTGGCGCCTTGTTTTTTGGCGTATCCTACCTCACTTAATGCCTTTGCGACCCCGGTCAGCGCACTCGAATCGTCGATCGTGGCGGGAATTTTGTAATCGTTCCCGTCGGCGATCTTCTGCATGGTGCCGCGCAGGACCTTCCCGGACCGCGTCTTGGGCAGAGCCGGCACAACCACCGCGGTTCTGAACGCCGCCACCGGGCCGATCTTCTGCCGGACCATCTGCACGACCTCTGTGACAATCTCATGTGGATCGCGGTCAACCTTTTTGAGCACCAGGAAACCCACCGGAATCTGTCCCTTCAGTTCGTCATGCACGCCGACCACTGCGCACTCGGCCACGTCAGGGTGAGAGGCCAGAACTTCCTCCATGGCGCCTGTGGACAAACGGTGTCCGGCCACGTTGATTCATCGCCCGGATCAACACCATAGATGTTCTTCATGGTCCACTTCAACGCCACAAGATGACCGCCATTGTCGCGAACAACCCCTTTCGGCTGTCCGGTGGTACCGGAGGTATAGAGAATGTAGAGAGGATCCGTTGTGGCGACCGGAACGCATTCGTGTGGCTTTGCCGCCTCCATGACTTCATTCCAGTCGCAGTCGCGGCCCACCATGAGCTCAGCGCGCTGCATGTCGCGCTGAGAATCACACATCTTCCGGGTTTGTGCCTGGCAATTCGAAGCGCTTCGTCGAGGAGGGGTTTGTAAGGAATTATTCTCTTCACCTCTACACCACACGAGGCAGAAACGATCACTTTCGGGTTGGCATCATCGATGCGCGTCGCGAGTTCGTTTGCAGCAAAGCCGCCGAATACCACGGAGTGGACTGCCCCCAGGCGGGCGCACGCGAGCATTGCTACAGCCGCCTCCGGGATCATCGGCATGTAGATGATCACGCGATCGCCTTTACCGACACCCAAGCGCGCGAGCGCTCCCGCAAAACCGGCTACCCTGTCGCGCAATTCGCGGTAAGTGAACGTTTTGCTGGCACTAGTGACCGGGCTGTCGTAGATGAGCGCGGGTTGATCGCCACGGCCCTCTTCAATGTGAAGGTCGAGGGCGTTGTAACAGGTGTTCACTTCGCCGCCAACGAACCAGCGATAGAACGGCTGGCGGCTGTCGTCGAGCACCTTGTCCCATTTCTTGTACCAGTGGACTGCTTCCGCGGCTTCGCCCCAGAAACCGGCAGGGTCTTTTAATGACCGGTCAAACGCGGCCAGCAGAGATCCTGTTCCCATGCAATTCTCCGCGAGGATCATAGCGTGGGGAGGATTATATCGTTCGTAGCCGAAGAGAGTACAACGACTTCGTGCCCTCCAGCTCAGCTGGGGTCAGCCTGTTATCGAGTAGTGGTCGGCAACCCTTCCATATTCGAAGCCCCAGTTCAAAGCTGAGGCTCGATGCCGATTCGGTCATTGACCGCGGATTGAATTCGCTGTTTGCAGCCAAGATAGCGTTCCGTGGTTTGAACTGAGAGGTGTCCCAAAAGAAATTGGATCTGTTCCAATTCTCCGCCCGAAGCGTGGCAGAGCCGAGCACACGTCCGGCGGAGATCGTGAGGGGCCAGTTTGTCGAGGCCGACCGCGTTGGCAGACTCCTTCACGATGTGCCACACCGATTTTTCCGTCATGCCCTCTCCCCAAGTCTTACCGACTTTGTTGACCCGGCGAAACACCTTCCCTCGATCGGTAGCGGCCGCGTTTAACCATTCCTGCAACTCGGATCTCACCCAGCCGGGAACAGGAACCGTGCGCACGTGTCCAGCCTTGCCCAATAGATCGACTACGGCCCAATGATCTTCGCGCTGCTGGAGATGATCCAATGTCAAAGCCACGGCTTCATGCCTTCTCAAGCCGCAAGCCAGTAGAAGCGCTAGAAGTGCTCGGTCCCGCTTGCCCTTTAACCGCTCCTTGTCAGGTGCTTGCCAGAGTCTTTGGCACTGAGCAAACCGCAGTCGGCTGCCTCGTAGGCAAGGCGGCGCACCGCACCAAGGCGTAAGTTGATCGTGCCCGGCGCTAGCTGACGAGATTCAAGGTGTGAGCGGTAACGAAGGACCACAATCCGGTTGAAAGCCAGGCGGGGCTCGGAACAATACCAGTCAACGAACTCTTCGATGGCGTGCCGATAACCCCTTTGCGCGTCCGGGCTGGTCAGACTGTTTAAGACTGAATGCGAGTCATACCAGAATTCACGCAGGTTGTATAAGAAGGAGACGGGGTCGTCCTCTGCACTTTGGAAGGGGTATTCCAGGAGCTCAATAGTGCCATGAGAGGCGCCCCGCTCTCGGAGAAACTCGGCCTGGGAAATACGGTCGTACTCCTTGGCTGCAGCGTTGGGCCAATCCGGCGCACTGGGATCACCCATCGCGCTCATCGCGGGACCAAGATACTTCTCGGCGAGACCTGACATCCCAAGCCGTCGCTCTTCGTCTGTCATATCTAAAGGCACATGGGAGAGGTTAAGTTCGGTTCGAGATTGAGCCGGAATGCGCTTTCCTTTGAGCAAGAACACTCTGGCCAGCTTGTTGGGCAGGAACGGCACCAGAGTCAGTCCAAACTCCTTCACATAGTGCAGCGTCAATTCGTGATTGTCAGGAATTCGTGCTGCTCCTGCATCTGCGTACAGGCCGTCCGAGAACGGTTCGCGTAACGTCAGCACGCGGCCGCCTGGCCGCAACTGCGCCTCAAGAATCGTTACATCATGGCCGGCTTGCGTCAGTTCGTCCGCGGCTACCAATCCCGACAGCCCAGCACCGATTATTAGGACCCTCTTTGCGGACGCGGCGGGCGGCAGTGGTTTCCGAACGAAATTCAACCCTTCTCGAAGGGGAGCCAACCGTGCCGACGCTGCGAGCAAGCCCAGCTTCAAGAATTCTCTGCGGTCGATTGGGATGGACATTGCATCCACCGGGACCAGATGTCGATAATCTAAGCCGGAATTGTACTCGGGCACATGGTGAATGGATAGTCGGCAACTCTTACCTTATCGCGATTATGGAAGGGTTGCCCGTCATCCGCCCGCAATCGGCGTCAAGCAATGAACTTCAATAATCCAGTTGGTGGAAAGACCGCGCTGCGATAGCATTCCGCTCTATCATGCCAATAAATCGCCGGGAATTCCTGAAGCTGGCAGGATTTGCGGCCGGTGGGCTGTACCTCTCGTCTCACCCGGTCTGGGCGCTGCCACATCATACGGCGCGGCGGCAAGGAAGGGCGGAGCGCGTGACAATCCTCGGCGCCGGACTTGCCGGGCTGGTAGCCGGATGGGAACTGAAGAACGCTGGGCACGACGTTACCATTCTTCTCTCCGACGATCTTTACGCGGAAGCCGGCGCGGCGCGCATTCCTGCCACGCATACGGTCACTCGGGAATGGGCGCGATACTTCGGCCTCGAACTGGAGCCATTCCTTCCCACAGGGTTGTCTCAGGTCGCGTTGTTGAAGGGCAAAAGGGTGAAGACACCCATGGGGGAGCCAGTGGATATGTCGCAGGTTCCGCTCGATCTTACGCCGGAAGAGCGAAGAGTTGGGCTCTCGAACCTTGACGAGCACTACTACGGCGAGCTCATGAGAAAAATCGGTGATCCAATCCGCGAAGACTGGCCACCAGAGATCATGCGGTTAGCCGACATCAGCTTTGCGGATTTTTTGCGGCAGCGAGGTGCCTCAGCCGACGCGATTCATTACCTTTCGTTCGGCGAAGAGGAACTCGCCGCGCTCGACACAATTCGCGATAACGCTACACTTTTCAGTGAGTCGAAGTCAAAGATCAAGGGAGGCAGCGACCAACTCCCTCGTGCGTTCGCAGCGAAGCTGAGTGACGTAATTCGGTACGGGTGCGTGGTGGAGCACATAGAACGTGGCGAAGGCCGCGTGCGCGTTAGCTACCGGCGCGTGGGCATGTTAGACCACGTTGAAGGCGAGGCCGTCATCTGCACCATTCCCTACGGCGTTCTGCGACATATTGCTGTCACCCCGGATTGGACGCCGGAGAAGCGCAAAGTGATCGACGGCCTTTATTACGAGCCGGTCGTGCGCACAACCTTTCAGGTCAGTCGGCGCTACTGGGAGGACGAGGGGTTGAACGGGTTCGGAACTTCGGACAAGAACTTCGAGGTATGGCATCCAACGCACAGCAAGCCGGGCCGGCGCGGGTTGCTGCAGGCGTACGTTTTTGAGGATTACGCCCGCCATCTGGACGAACTGAGCGAGGACGACAGAATCGAGCGCATGATCGGTGACATGAACGAAGTGCATCCGGGACTGCGGCAGCACCTGGAAACGGTAATCACAAAATCCTGGATGAACGATCCCTGGCAAAGGGGTGCATTTACCGTGTATCCGCCCGGCCAGCAAAAATGGTATGCGGAGATTTGCAAACGTGATGGCAGGGTGTGGTTCGCCGGCGAACACGCCTCTCCGTTTCCAGGATGGATGCAGGGCGCGATCCTGTCTGGGATTAAGGCGGCTGGAGAAGTCAATGCCGAATCAAACCTAGCAACTTAGGGACGAGTGGTCGGCTACTCTTACCTTGGGATTATGTCAGGGTTGCCCGTCACCCGCAATCGGCGCGAAGCGCCAATGGAGCTTCCGACTTCCCCGACGGGACCTCAAGGAATAAGGACTAATGTGGGGGCAAAGAATTTGCGCATCGGCCAGTTTAATTACCATTTGCTAAGAAGGGGATTTATGGAATCTGCCGCGCTTATTTTTTGAGCTTCGCGGACCAGTTCAAGACGACCGACATGAGCGCGGTCTCCGCCTGCTTCATTTGTGTGAGGATCAGAAATCGCTGCCCGTCCTGGCTCACGTCATAAACGAACAGGTCCACTCTTGAGACTGCTTGCCGGGGAGTGGCCGGAAATAGTGCGATCGGCGTGCCGGCATTGAAACTAGTTCCAATCGTCACCGGCGCGGCCATCATCTTCTCGTCCGAAGAAAGATAGAACAGCTCTTTGCCGTCGCCCCGCCACCGGGGCTGTTCTCCTCCCCCCATAGAGACTTGCCACTTGCCCCGTGACTCCGGAAAGGAGGTCACATAAATCTCCCATTTTCCGCTTTCATTGGACGCGTACGCCACCCATTTTCCGTCCGGCGAGAATTGGCCGTTCGTAAGGACCGACGCCGCTTTCAAGAACTCATTGCTCGTTAGCCCTGGGAGAGTCACGAACCACAAGTCCGCGCCTCGGGTGTACAGGATGTATTTTCCGTCTCGGGACCAGTCATTCGGAACTATGTCAAAATCATCGTGCACGATGCCCTTCTCTTGTTGCGCGCCATCGGAATTCTTCATAAATAGGCCGAGGCCGTGGTGGCGATTGGAGTAAAACACCAACCGTGCGGCATCTGGGCTCCAGATGGGCGCCGCGTCATAGGATGGGTCGAACGTAAGCCGCTTGGCACTATTGCGCTGCAATTCATAAGTCCACACATCAGTGTTCTGACTCCCCACGTCGGTCTTATCTACTGCTACCAATCGCCCATTCGGAGCTATCGAGACGTTGCCATGCATACCGGGCGTACCCACCACGCCCACTTCATTCCCCTTGCGGTCGAACCAGGCGAGTTGCGAAGAGGTGATCACGCTGCCCGTCTGAGCAACCAGCAAGCCGTTACCAGAGACCGCAAACACCGCCCGTTTGACTGCCACGCGCTGGACTTCCGTCAGGATGGTTGTTGGTGCCCCTATCAGTGCGAATCGCTTGAGATCGAATCTCTGGGCAAGCAAGTTCCTGTCCCAGTAAAACAGGAGGTATCCCGGTGCAGCATAGGCCGCGTTCGCACTCGCTTCCACGATGAATCGCTTTTCTTTCGATTCCAGCGAACCCACGAAGATAGCATCAACCCCTTTCTGCCCTGAGAAATTGGCCGCCATATAGAGGTAATGCGTTCCGTCGGGCAGAAACATGGGCCAGCGATGGCTGTCTTCTCCACGACTTCTATCCGGGGTGCTGATCGGCGTGGGTGTTCCGCCAGAAGCCGAGACTCGGTAGAGGCTTCCTCCCACCGCCGCATCAGGCGTGAAAACAATCACGCCGTCCT
>WNGQ01015417.1_pt1 | contig 10964 bp, 10 predicted proteins | sample 5407661 | NCBI WGS metagenome assembly WNGQ01 (sample SAMN13153382, study PRJNA577476) | soil metagenome | isolation source: 60 cm soil or saprolite under Garry oak tree replicate 2 | place: USA:California | collected 2016-06-15
GAGCGCCAACAATGCTTCCGAACTGGTCCGGCAGGCGTGGGCGAACTACCATTCCCCGGTCGATTACGGAATCACCGGCCTCGACCTCCCCAAGGTCGTGGCGCTCATGGACGCCGGAATGCCGACGCGTCTGTACTACGTCTCGTACCGGAACAACGCGTTTGACACTCACGTGTTTCAGAACGATCTGCACCAGCGCCTCCTCACTTACACCTCGGACGCGGTGTCGGCGTTCATCCAGGATCTGGAACGCATCGGACGAGCGGACGACGTGGCCTTGATGATCTTTTCAGAATTCGGCCGGCGCGTCCCGGAAAACACCAGCCTGGGCACCGACCATGGCGCGGCCAACCTGATGTTCGTCGTGGGCAAGCACGTCAAGGGCGGTCATTACGGCAAGATCCCGAGCCTCACGGCGCTCGATGCCGGGGACAATCTCGTGTACACGACCGATTTCCGCCGTGTCTACGCCACGATGATCGACGGCTGGCTGGGATACAAGAACACTCGGGAACTCCTGAACGGCAGCTTTGAGCCTTTCGATATGTTTGTGTAAACCTAGAAAGGGCATAAAGGCAGCGACTACATGTTGCGACACTGTTTCGGCTAATCATGTAGTCGCGGGCTTTAGCCCGCGTTCCCATCTGAAGGATGGTTGGCGAGGGCAACTTCTCAGTCAGCGAGTCTGCGTTAGTTTCGAGAGACCTTTCTTGAGTTCATCCGCATTCATGACCGGAATAAATTCGACAGCCGCACTGAGCCCCGTGAATAGCGGCTCCGCGATAGAAGGAATGTCCGAGACATCCTTGAAATCGACGATCATGATCCCGGCCCTGATGCCACGGTCGGCGTAGAAGTACGCGCTTTCCGGCTTCAAACGCTCCATCATAGCGTTAATGGTCTTCGGTAGGGTTCCGTCTTGAATGGCTTTATTGCCCGCGTCAACCGGAACAGTGAAACGAATCATAGTGCGCATGGTTGAATCTCCTGTTGGGTGATTATGAAATCCGCCTCGGAGTCGAGTTCTTTCGAAGAAACTTGGGAACTGTCATCCACAACCCACAGTTCGTGAGACTCCGAGAAGTAGAGTGTCGTGCGAAAACTCGCCACGATCTTCGGTGAAAATCAGTAGTACCGGAAACTCGGTGCTGCGAGAGTATCACCGATCGATACGTACGGCCAATCTTTGAATCTTTTGAATTGTTTTAATCTCGCCCGCAGATCCTCCGATAGACCACTACCGGTTTTCGACCTATGTTGAGTTGGGCTAAGATGACAATCGAACCGATACTGGTGTTGAAGCAATGCCCGAGCCAAGTCTGCGGTACGTCGTCGTACACCTTCAGGGGGAAATGCGCCCCGGCCGCACCGAATACCTCCTGGGCCGAAATTCGCGTTCCGAATTACGCGATTGCCGTCGCGATCGCGACGGCGATCCGAAGCAACCGGGCGCCGTGCAATTTCAAAACGGGCCGCTACGCGCGTACATCCAAAATCGCGATCTCCGTTACCATTTCCACCTCGACCTCGAGTCCCGAGTCTATACGGCCCGTCGGGTGAACGAATACGGAAGCGGGCTCAAGCCAAAAGGTAAGCCCCCTCCCACCTTCCGGCCGGACCGTGCATGTGCACACGGAAACGATTGACACTGGCGAGCGCCGGGAAATGTTCGGCTACACGGCTCGCCGGGTGATCATTCGGACAACCCATCGATTCAGCCCTGATCCCGATGCCCACTCGAGCGATACAGAAGTGGACGGCTGGTATATCGATCCACCGGCCGCTTGGCTTGCCGCACACCCTCACAGCGCTGCGTAGCCGCAACCAAATCTGAGCCGCGAATTGCGCGAATGACGCGAATGGGCCGCACAGAATTCCTGTCGTTACCAACGGCATTAATGGCGTGCGGCCCATTCGCGTCATTCGCGCAATTCGCGGCTAAAACCTTCGCAAAAATCGAAGAAACCCAACGACTATTGGCGGTCATGGTCGCGGTGGCGGCCCCGGTCATGTCCCTCGTGACGGAAATCCCGGTCCCGGTCGCGATCCCAGTGATGGTCATGTTCAAACCGGCCGCGATCTCCGTCCCAGTAACCCACAAAAAACATATCTCCTTCATAATGAGGTGCCACCCAGCGAGCTCTCACGTACGGCGGTCGAGTCCAATAACCTTCATGCCACCTGTAGTGTTTTTTCACCACATACCAGTAACCGTCGATCCACACGACCTCGGGGCCGGGTTGTCGCGGCACAACGTAAACCACACGGGGCGGCGGGGGCGGGCCAATTCTGATTCCAATCGAGACTTGGGCGCCGAATACCGATCCGCCGGCAAGCAGCATGGCGGCAAGCAACGCTGTCGTTATGAAACTCCTCATGTTGTTTAACCTCCTTTATTGCGGATAAAGCATTGCTCAAGGACAGGGTTTGCTCCACTGCAAAACTTCCGGCGATGGCCGAAAGCGAACTTGATACCGAAAGGTCTTTTGTTAGCCGCGTAATTTCAGCAAGCTACGGAAGTAACTTCAGACCCCCTGATCTCGACAGGGAATTCCCTCTGGTCAAAGAAAACAGAATGAGCCGAACGCGGCCTAAAGCCCGCGACTACATGCATGCCTGCACGTTATCTCGAGCTTGTAGTCGCGGGCTTTAGCCCGCGTTCGGCTCGTGCTGAATTCCTCGATTATCAGGAGGGGTAGCCGATCGGGTCAAACTACTACCAGTCCGGCCCTATAGAGCCGGCTGCCCGGCCCTGCCTCGGGGAGCGCGAGACGCGTTCCTTGAATACCGAATGATGGCGTCACTTTCTGTGAAGTAATCCCAGCGGGCTGAACAGTTCGCTGCATCTCGAGTGGCAGTCGCAGTGTAGCCGCTTTGGTTGAGTGACACTATGAAGTTGTAGCCGCTCACCGGCCCAGTGACAAAGCGGGAATCAAGAAGCTCTTCTCGAATCAGATCCTCAATAGTTCCGTACTTTCCGTCATGACTTGAGATGTGTGTGACTTCAGCCGTGTTGATGGTTCTCAAGTTGGCGACAGCTGCTCCATCGCCGTTAAAATTTTCTCCCTGGTTCATAGTGGCGACCGCAATAAAGAAGGAAATGACCAGTACAGAGATGCTTGCCAGACCTAGCGAAATCGCGTGAGCCTTCCGTACGATCAGGCCTATCAAAGCGCTGAATCCACCTACAAGAAACGTGAGAACAATCGACGAGAAACCTAGCCGGCTGCCGGCCTCGTCCAACCACGCGGGCCTGGTATACACTGGAATGCTTGCCGCAAAAGGGAAAACCACCATATAAGCGGCGGCCACCAGCGACAGAACCATCGCGGTCCTTCCCATCAAAATCGCGAATCGATCTGCGCTTTCGCGAAAAGTGCTGGCTACCGGGCCAGAATCCGATTTCGACATCACGCACTCCAAAACGTTTCCGGGTGTCCAAAAGCAGCGATCACGACAACTGGCAACCCAACTCGGTAGTGGGTAATGGTGCATTGGCGGGTTGCTGGATCGCAAAGTGTCAAATGTTGGGATGTCCAATGAACAATGTCATATGTACCTGTCAAATGACTCAACTACCAAATGACCAGATAGTGCAAGTGGGTTTATTGGGTCCTTGGGTAATTGGGTTGTTTGACAAGTGCATTTGACATCGTTCATTGGACATCCCAACATTTGACATTGAAGAGCAAAGTAACAATTTAATGCACCACTACCCCCAACTCCTGGTCACAATCGAATTCTTATCCCCGAGCAGATGGTTCGGCCGGGCGACAGATAGAACAGGTAATAGCGCCGGTTCAGCAGGTTCTCGCTCGTCACAAACAGTTGCCAGCGTGAATTAATGCTATATCCGACTGTGGAATCCATAACGAAAAACGGATCGTAGCCTCCGGGTACCCCCTTGGTTGTGTCCACCCCTGTATCGGTGCTGAACACGGCCGCGGAATAACGTCCGGTCAGCGTGCCCGTCCATTTAGCGTGGATTCCGATCAGTTGGCCTGAAGCCATATGCTCCGGAATGGTGGCTGGGCTGGCTGCATTCCGGGTGATCAGGGCATTTGTATAACTGTAGGCCGCTCGAAACTGAAGCCCGGGCAGCAATTGTTGCCGGCCAGCCGCCTCCAGGCCGCGCGTCCGCCCACCACCCGCATTGATATTCACACGAATCCTTCCAGACGGGTCAGCAACAAGGTCGGTCTGTCGATAAATCAGGCCGGTGATGTAGTTCTCGTAATAAGCAACGTCAAAGTCCGTTCGCTCGCCAAACCGTTTGCGGGCGCCGGCCTCCCAGCTACTCACTTTCTCCGGCGTCAGGGCTGGATTCGACCGAAAAATTGTTCCGCTGCCGGATACCGAAGTCGCGTACAGATCAAACACGTTAGGATTGCGGAAGGCGCTTCCGGCGCTGAATCGGAGATTCCAATTTCGAGGCAAGTTATACGCCAGCGCGATTTTCGCAGTCACCCTGTTGTTCGAGCGTTCGGGATAGAGGGTCAGCGGCGCGTTGGCATTGAAGCTGTTGCTTTGGCCGTCATAGGCTCTCCAGTAGTCGTAGCGGGCTCCCGCCACCAGGCTCAACCGATCGCTAATTGCAATTTGATCCTGAAGGTAAGCGCTCTGATTAATGCTTCGCCCGAGCGCCAAGAATGTCTGGTTCAGACGACTCTCTTTGACCAGCCAGTTGCCGAGACCGAATGTCTCATTCGCTGCGATGTCATGCCGCGTTTCAGCGCCGACGGTCAGGTTGTTTGCTTTAGCACTGAGTCGATACTGCAGGTGCCCATGATAGCTTCGCCTCACACCATCCGTGTTCGTTCCCGGCCCCTGCACTTCCGTCGCTCCAGTTCCCACGGATCGAAATTGGTAGGACGGAATGCTGTAGTAGCTCGCATCCAGCCTCAGGGACCGCACGGACGAAAACTGGTGCTGCACCGTCGCGCTGAAGAAATGAGAGTGTTGTTCGCCCGGCCCCTGCAGGAAGCTGGTTGGTGAAATGGACAGCTGTTGAAGGACGCCTCTGTTATTGAATACGAACGCACCGCCGTCCACCGTGTTGCCGTTGGCATCCCGCAGGTAGCTGCGATATCCGGTGTAGCCATATCCATAGTCCTGACGGATGTATTGCAAGGAAGCGACGGTCGATCCAGTGAAGGCGTAGTCCGCCTTCAGTCGATAGGAATGCTTATTCAGCCAATTCAACCCGCCCTGGCCGATGATCGCTGCCGGCGTTCCGGTACTGGTAAGACTTGGCATCGGGCCGGTCACGAGTGTTCCTGAGGTGGCCGAAGCCGGTGTCGCCGTCGTAACTCGGCTATTGTAGCCGCCTGTCTGGAACCGCTGGTAGGAGAGCGAGAGACCCAGTTTTTGAAAAAAGCGGTCGCTGTATCGCGCGGAATAATTGCTTGTGTTGTAGGTGCCGTATTCACCCACGACTTCGAGTTCCCTGCGCTCGACAGGACGGGTCATGATATGGATCACACCACCAAGCGCGTTGCCTCCATAAAGCGATGAAAATGGTCCGCGCGCGACTTCGACACTCTGCACCTCGTTGACGGGCAGTCCGGTCCAGTTCACTCCGCTTGAATATGCGTCGTTGACCGGATGTCCGTCCAGCAGGACGAGCGTCCGCGCGCTCCCGTTGAATCCACGAAGTGATGCCTGCGCGTCGCTGGCTGACGGCCCTTGTGTCCTATAAATGTAGAGTCCTTCGATCAGCGCGAGATTCTGGTCGAGCGTCTGCATGGGCCGAACTTCGAGTTCCTTCAGCGTAACGACGCTAGTCGACATCGGCGATTTATCAATCTCTAATTCCGACCGGGTCGCGGTGACGACAACTGTGGTTTTGGGATGGAACGGATCGGCGTTGTGGGTGGTGGACTCACTCTCATCGGACTGCCCCGGCAGAATGCCGCCGAATAAGACAGCGCTTGCGGTAACGATAATAACGATCGGCTTCATCGATTCTCCTTAAGCGCGGTCTCATGTTTTTACGATCGAGAGACCGATGCAGATTCAAACGTTGCCATTTCGTTGTAGAGCCGGACAGCCACGGTGATGATGTCCATGGCAATCGCTGCTCCCGTGCCTTCGCCCAAACACATATCGAGGTCGAGTATCGGGCGCGCGTCGAACCACTCCAGCATTCGCCGGTGTCCGCGCTCTCGCGAGAGGTGCGAGAAAAAAAGAAAATCGTTACAGGCCGGTTGCAACTGGCTCGCGATCATGGCGCCGGCTCCCGAGATGAATCCGTCAACAACAACGGGTATTCGTCTTGAGGCTGCGCCGAGAATCAGGCCGGCAATGGCGCCGATCTCAAAGCCTCCAATTTTCGAGAGCACATCTATCGAATTGCCGGGATCGGGCTTTCGCCGCTCGATAGCTTGCCGAATCACGTCTGTCTTTTGTTTCAGCCGATCATCGTCGATACCGGTTCCTCGCCCGACGACCTCTTCCACTGGTAATCCGAGAAGCACAGCGAGAATGGCCGAGCTGGACGTCGTATTTCCGATGCCCATTTCTCCAGTTCCAACGAGCTCATAACCTTCGCACAGATCCATGCCCGCCTGGATCGATCGGATCGCCTGCTCCTCGGTCATTGCCGGGCGTTCCAAAAAATCTTCGGTACCGCGGGCAATCTTCTTTGCCAAAAGGCCGGCCAACGGCGGGAACTCGTGATCGACGCCCACATCGATGACGACGTTCTCAATGTCGTAATGGCGGCACAAGACATTGATGGCAGCCCCGCCACTGAGAAAATTGAAGACCATTTGTGCGGTCACTTCGCGCGGATAGGCGCTCACTCCCGCTCGCGAGACTCCATGATCGGCGGCGAATGTGAAGATGGCGCGCCTGCTCAACCTGAGGTCGATCGAACCGCGCATCACGCCGAAATCGCGCGCCAGCGTTTCCAGCCTTCCCAGGCTATTCGGAGGTTTCGTCAGGTTGTCGAGGTGACGTTCGAACGATGCCCGGATATGCCCATCCGGACGCTGAATCTCAGGCAAGGAAAACCGCATAGGTGGCTACCTCCGCAAATTGAAATGCCGCTCCAAAACAATCACCGGTGACGCCTCCGAGCCGGCGTCGAAACAAACCCGACGCGGCGGCGACGATCGCGCATGTACCGCAAAAGGCGAGAATGCCCTGGCCTCTCGATAGCAGCGTTACGCCCGCAACCGATGCGATCGTTCCGAGCACGATCGTCGTCGCATGAAGTCCTTTCATGAATTCCGATCCGAGTCCCTGGCGGGCCGATGGATTGAAATAACCAAGAGGCAGGAATGCCCAGCGTCCAAGGATTTGCGCGGCGATGATCGCGCGGTCCGCCCGGTCCGGAGGCATGGACGTCAAAGCCGCATATTTAGCCAGCACGATGAAAACGATCATCAGCGCTCCGAAAGTTCCGATCCGGCTGTCCTTCATGATGCCAAGGCTTTGTTCGGTCGTCCAACCGCCGCCCAGACCATCTGCGACGTCCGCAAGGCCATCTTCGTGAAGACCGCCAGTGACCATCACGAGAAACGCCAGTGTGACCAGAATGGAAAAAGACTCCGGGAAGATCGTGGTTAAGGACCGCCTCACCACCACGGCGGCACATCCGATCAGAAATCCGATCACGGGATAGAAGAAATACGAGGCTGCGATCTGCTGGGACGTTCCGGCTTGTGTGCGGACCGGCAGACGCGTCAGAAACTGCAGACCAATGAGGAACGGATGTAGCATCACTTGACTCGTAGCGGTATGCCGCAGACCATCAGGTACACACCAGCCGCAGAAGCCGCTGTACGTTGATTCATGAGTCCGGACCAGTCGCGGAACCGCCGCGCCAGGGGATTGTCCGGAACGATCGAAGATCCCACCTCATTGGTGACCGCAATAACATGGCATGCCGCCGTTTCAAACGCCGAACAGAGTGCATCGATCTCTCGTTCGACCTGCCGCTCTTCGCGCAACATCCAGTTCGAGAGCCAGATGGTCAGACAATCGACAATGACAACGCCGGTCACATCCCTCACATATTTCGCGATGTCATACGGCTCTTCGATCGTTCGCCAGCGCTCGTCCCGCTCCATCCGATGCCGTCGAGCACGCTCGCGCATTTCTTCGTCCAGCAATTCGGCGGTCGCGATGTAAGTACATGGCCGCAATTCTCCGGCAACCGACAAAGCGAAGCGCGTTTTGCCACTGCGGGCGCCGCCGGTTATCAACGTGATCATCGTCCGTTACCTCCAGGTAGTGACTCACTGCGAGAACTCCAGATCATTTTTCGTATGTCTCGCACGGCCTGACCAATGCGTGGTCCGGGCGTGATGAAATAATCCGCAGACACCGGGAAGACCGCGTCGCGCTGCACGGCGCGCAGGAAAGAGTATTGCCGCCACAGTTGGTTCACGGTCCGCTTCTGAGCCTCCGTCTCCATTCCGCTGTGACCCATGTCAATGATCACATCCGGGTTTCTGTGAATCACTTCCTCGAAGGAAAACCTCGGGTAAGGCACGACAGCGTCCGCCGCGACATTGAGTCCGCCTGCAAGTTCGATCAGCTCGTTCAAATAACTTCCGCGCCCCACAACAACCAGGTCTGTCACGCTGCCCGGCGTGCGCCCGACGATGAACAAGACTGCCGGCTTGCGCGTTTTTGCCTCCGGCGTATACGCAGCCTCCCGAAGTTCCCTTTCAATGGAAGCAATCAATACCCTGCCGCGCTCCGGCAATCCGATTTCGTTCGCGATGGTCTGAATCGACCCGTAGATGCCGGAACGGTTCTCGTGCTCGAGCTCGACAACGTTCGCTCCGCCCTGCCGGAGCTTTCGTGCAATTTCGGACTGGTTTCTCATCATGAAGACGAGATCCGGTCTTAGCGCGAGGATTGCTTCGAGGTTTGGATTTTGGAAGCCACCAATCTTCGGCCTGGTTTTTGCCGCCTCCGGATAGATGCAGTACGTCGTCACGCCGGCAACTTGATCGCCCACACCGAGCGCAAACAGCATTTCGGTGATGCTTGGCGCTGTCGATACGATCCGATGCGGCGCCAGCGCCAGGACCATCATCAGCCAGAGCATCAAATACCCTCCAAAAACCGCAGCAGCCTGACATTCTCGCGCCGAGCCTTGATCGCGAACCGAAAGTAGGGTCCCGCGAGACCTTCAAAACTGCGGCAATCACGGATCAAAATCTTTTGTTCGGCAAGAGTACCGATCAGGCGATCCAGCAGCTCATCGCTCGCGCAGCAGGCCAGAAAGAAATTCGCTGATGTTGGAAACGCGCGAATCTGCGTCAAATGCTGAAGCTTTTTCCAAAGCCAGATCCTTTCGCGCTGGATAAGCCGAAGTGTCGATTCTTCGTACGCGCGATCCTCGAGACTGGCAACACCGGCGAGCTCCGCTAGACTGTTCACCTGCCATGGCTCCCGATGCTCGACCAGCAACGGCACGCCGTAGCCGGCCAAATAACCGATGCGCAATCCGGCCAGCGCGTAGAATTTCGTCATCGATCGCAATACCCACAGATTTGGAAATCGATCGATGTAACGAACCACGGAGGGCTGTGCCGTAAATTCGACGAAGGCTTCGTCGACGAAAACGTGAGTGGATGACGGTATCCGGGCGATCCAGTCGGCCATTTCTTCGGGCGGAGCGTAAGCGCCGCTGGGGTTATTCGGGTTGGTCAGAATCACCACGTCCGTATTCGCTGAGATCGCCGGCAATCGAAAATGATCGTGAGCGTTCAACGAGACGATCTCAATCCCGGCCCCGGCGCTTTCCAGGGCTCTTCGATATTCGACAAATGTCGGGACGATGAGCGTCGCGCTTCGCGGATGGATCGTCCGCAGCCAGAAGTAGATCAGGTCCGTGGCGCCATTTCCCGGCAGAATATGCTTCTGGGCAATGTGAAGCCGATCGGAAATCGCATGCGCGAGCCGGACGGGAAATTCGTCAGGATAGACCGTGATCAGATCCAGTGACTCCCTGAGCGCGGCGAGGGCCTGAGGCGAGGGCCCGAGCGGATTGATGTTCGCGCTAAAATCCAGCACTTCGCGATAGTCGAGGCGCCGCTCGCGTGCGAATGCCAGGGCTCGCCCGCCGTGAGTTATAGAAGTTGAAGCCATAGGCCCACCAGCAAATAAGAGGACGCCGAAACGCCGTAAAGCAGGCATCGCACTCGCACAAAACTATGCCAATGCAGGGGATGGATCGCGTCGCCGAGAAAGGGCTTTTGTACCGGCTCTCCGAAGTAGTAATTGAGCCCGCCGAGTTGAACGCCAAGAGCTCCGGCGAGAGCCGCTTCCGGATAGCCCGCATTTGGAGAAGGCTGCAGCCGGGCATCACGTGCGATCGCCGAAATGGCGTTGCGCCATTGGAGCCGCATCACCGCTGCGATCGCCACAATGAGCGCGGCCGTGATCCTGGCGGGCACATAGTTGGCAATGTCGTCGAGACGCGCGGACGCCCAGCCAAAGCGGACGTAGCGCTCATTTTTGTAGCCGACCATCGAATCCATAGTGTTGATGGCCTTGTACGCGACCATGCCGGGAACTCCCAGGACAGCGAGGAAGAACAAAGGAGCCACGATCGCGTCACTCATGTTTTCAGCAACGGTTTCAAACACCGCGCGCGTCACATCCTGTTCGGTCATGTTCTTCGTGTCACGTCCAACGATGCGCCCGACGAGGGTTCTTGCCCGATCGAGATCGCCATGCTGCAACGCGTGAACGACGCGTTTCGATTCCTGGTCCAGGCCCCGCGTGGCCAGGCAACTGAAAATCCAGTAAACCGCGGCAGCGGATCCTGCCCACTGCAGACTGAAAGTGACCACCCCTATCACGAAGAGAAGAACCAATACCGGAAGCAAGCATCCGCTTGCCTTCTCATACGGAATCTTGCGCAGCAACCGTTCGAACGACGAGGTGACGACTCCAATTCCGCTGATCGGATGTGGCAGCCAATGCGGATCTCCTGCCAG
>WNGQ01011197.1_pt1 | contig 10963 bp, 13 predicted proteins | sample 5407661 | NCBI WGS metagenome assembly WNGQ01 (sample SAMN13153382, study PRJNA577476) | soil metagenome | isolation source: 60 cm soil or saprolite under Garry oak tree replicate 2 | place: USA:California | collected 2016-06-15
GCGGCGCGAACGTGTTTCGCGTCCATGACGTCAAAGAAAATGTAAACGTGTTACGGGTAACCGAAACAATTCTTCAAAGGACGAAATGATCGACCAACTCATTCATCTCTGGATCAGAGGATGGCGCAGCGCCTTTGAAATCATTTTGCTGAGTGTGGCGATCTACTACGGCTATCTCTATTTCCGCGGGACGCGCGGCGCGAAAGTCCTGACCGGGCTGGCAATTGTTTTTTTAACGCTGACGTTAATTTCGCAATTACTCAATCTGGTTGTGATCAGCTGGATTGTCCGAAGTTTTTCGGTTTTCCTCGCAGTCGCATTGGTGGTGATTTTTCAACCGGAACTGCGGCGTGGACTGGCCGCACTTGGTGGACATCCGATTTTCTCTCTGACGAGCGAGAAACGAGAAACCGTGCACGATCTGGCCGAGGCAGTAACGCAACTCGCAAACAAACAATTCGGTGCACTCATCGCGATCGAGCGCGACACGTCGATTCGCATTTATGAAGAAACCGGCGTAACGATCGATGGCGATTTTTCTGTCGAGCTCATCCTGACGATCTTTCACCCAAAGGCCGCTCTTCATGATGGCGGAGTCATCATCCGTAACGGGCGGATCGCGGCGGCCGCTTGCATTTTTCCTGTTAGTCAACGGGAAACCTTGGACCGAAGTTTGGGATTACGTCATCGCGCTGGCCTCGGAATCACCGAAGAATCAGATGCTGTGGCGGTGGTCGTTTCCGAAGAGACCGGCGGTATTTCTATTTGTCACCGGCGGCGAATCGAGCGCAATTTCACGCCGGAAACATTTCGTCAGCGCATCGCGGAAATTTTATTGCACGGCAATTATGAAAAAACTGATCCTGAAAAACTGGCGCGCGAAGTTGATCTCCCTCTTGCTCGCGACAACGCTTTGGTACCTGATCAAAAAGAACGTAGCGACGACGCCCTCGCCGTCTGAAAGGCCGTCCGGCACGCCGATTACGGAAACGCGCTGAAGGTACAGGTGCAGGTCAACGCAAGAAACGCGACAGATTTTCTTCTTCCCAGCGTCGCGCACGCCGGTAGCTCGGAAATTCGCGCTCTCGGCGGCTGAACTCTTCCGTGTGAACTCGCCGGCGGCCTTCCGACAATGTCTCATCCGGGATTACAGAATGGAGCATCTCGTGATAAAGCACATACCGCAGAAACCAAAGCGGCACAAAGGGCTGATCGAGTGCCGGATTAATTCGGATGACGCGATCTTCCTCTTGGATGGTGCCGAAGATGAAATATTCTCTCGGACGATGTTTTCGTCGGCGGCCCCACATGACCTTGTAACTGCGAAGACGCCCGCGAAAATACCGTTCGTTCAAGTCATCAAACATGCTGCGCAGATCGAAATGCGTTCCCTCGTGACGCAAATTCAACTGCCCTTGCATCGGCAGTTTTGGGTGTGCGAGCTTTCGTTTCGTTTTTGTTTTTTTCGTCCTAGCCATTCGTCTGTCCTCCCGAAAACGACCAAAGTGCATAGTATTTTAGTGGCCTTTAAATCGGGTTACAAGCAAAGCGCTAATGTTTGCGAGAAAAGTGTGCAAGTTCCTGAGCGCTAAGTGATTATGTTGACATTTAAGTTTTCAGGATTAGAACAATGGAACCTCTACATCCTCTGGCACTTACGAGGAAAATTGTCTGGCTTTCTCACTGACAGTCCGTTTCCGATTGCCATGGCTCTTTTGGAGCAATAAGAGGCGTCTTTCGGCAGCTGCCGGACTCGACATGACAACGTTGGGTTTCCCACTCTGCACATTTCGAGCGAAGCGAAGCGCAGTCGAGGAACGTCTTACTGTTGATTTAATAATGAGAGATGTCTCGACTCCACTCGACATGACAGGAGACGAATGCGCTCCGGGTGGATGGAGGCGGCGGCAGCGGAGCGAGGTGCCAGAAAGCTCACAAAAATACCGTGGACTTTGCCAGAACCGCAACTTGCGTAACTATCGCTGGATTCGCTGGGGCGCGTTGCCGATGTATCTGGCTGGCATTTTCTTTCTGATTCTTACCCATTTTATGGGACAAAGAGTGTATGGAGCGCGCAGTTGGCTTCACTTAGGACCGCTTAATTTTCAACCCGCGCAGCTTGCGGTTGTTGCCGGGATTATGGTGTTGTCACTCTTTTTAACTCAATTCCGCGAGATGCATCCCATGCTTCGGTTGCTGCTCTGTGGAGCAATTGCCGCGGCACCCTGCCTTCTCATTCTCATGCAGCCGGATCTCGGCGAGGTCATCATTTGGATACCTGTGCTTCTCGCGCTGTTTTTCGTAGGAGGTCTTCCCCTGCGTTATTTGATCTGTATCATCCTCATTGGGATCGCTTTTATTCCGATCGCCATTCACCTCGGGCTGAAACCGTACCAGCAGCAGCGGATCACCGCCTTTACACATCCTGATATCGATAAACAGGGAGCAGCCTGGGCAATCAATCAATCGCTCATTGCGATCGGATCGGGCGGATGGTCGGGGAAGGGATTCAAAGCGCCAAACACGCAAATCGAGCTCGGCTTCTTGCCGGCGACCGCTGTGCACAACGATTACATTTTCTCCGCGATTGGCGAGCAATGGGGATTTGTCGGCGGAATGTTTCTTATCGGCGCGTTCGCCTTACTTCTCCTGACATGTCTCTTCGTCGCTTTTCTTGCAGGAGACCAATTAGGCCTGCTTCTGGTCATTGGGATCACGGCGCTCGTCTTCACGCATATTTTCCAGAACATGGGGATGACGATCGCGATGTTGCCAATCACTGGCGTGCCCTTGCCATTGATCAGTTACAGCGGCTCGTTTGTGCTGATGATCATGTTCGGACTCGGGCTCGTGAACAGTGTTTGGATCCACCGAAAAGTTCTCGTTTAAATTCTGGGCAACTTTTCGCAGGATCGACAACCACCGCCCGTTTGTCGATCGCCCGCCGTTTACTTTGCGCGCTCGCTTGCCTAAAGTCGTGGGCGACGCATGGAAGCCGATTACAAGGTCAAGCTCGACGTTTTCGAGGGGCCGCTCGATCTTCTGCTTTACCTGATCAAACAGGACGAAATCGACATCTACGACATTTCGCTCGAACGCATCACTCGACAGTACCTCGAATATCTCCAGGCGTTCAAAGAGCTGAATATCGAACTTGCCGGCGAGTTCATCGTGATGGCGGCAAACCTTATTTATTTGAAAAGCCGCAGTCTGTTGCCCGCTAGTCAGCAGCCGCCCGACGAAGACGCGGACGAAGATGATCCTCGTTGGGACCTAATCCGGCAACTGATTGAGTACAAAAAATTCAAGGAGGCGGCTGCGGAATTGCATCTGCGCCAACTGGAACAACAGCGAATTTTCGCGCGCGAAGGAGGGTTGGCTTCGCCTTTGGAGGAGCCGCTTCGTCTTGGAGAGATTGGAATTTTTCAGCTGATCAACGCGTTCCGGATCGTGATCAAACGGGTGGAAGCGCGACAGGACGTGCAGGAGATTTTCGGCGAACGTTTTAGCGTCTCGGAGAAGATCGACACGATCTTGCAACGGGTCGCAGCCGGTCCTCCCGTCCGTTTTTCCGATTTGTTCGGGGCTGTCGTCTCGCGGGTCGAAGTCGTTGTGACTTTTCTCGCGCTTTTGGAATTGATTCGTCTCAAACAAGTTCGCGCTATTCAGAAAAACATCTTTGAAGAAATTGAAATCGCGGCCGCGACACCGTGAAAATCGACAATCATGCCGCAAATCTTGATCGCCGGATGTGGTTACGTCGGGCAAGCAACCGCGGATTTGTTCCATGCTGCCGGCTGGCCCGTAGAAGGCTGGACACATTCCGCGGAATCCGCAGCTAGATTATCGGCTAAGCCGTACCCGGTTTATGCGGTCGATATAGCCAATAAGGCTCAGGTTGGCGCGCGGGCGGGAACGTTCGATGCGATAATCCACTGCGCTAGCTCGGGCGGCGGCGATGCAGATGCCTATTGCCAAATCTACCTGAACGGCGCGCGCAATCTTCTCGATCGATTCGTTGGAACGAAGCTCCTCTTTACGAGCAGCACTAGCGTTTACGCGCAACGCGATGGTTCGTGGGTTACCGAAGAGAGCGAGACCAAACCGCCGCGCAAGACCGGTCGAATACTACTTCAGACGGAAAACTTCGTGCTAGCCCATGACGGCATCGTAGCGCGACTTGCAGGCATTTACGGGCCGAAACGCTCGGCGCTACTGACGAAATTTCTGTCGGGCACAGCGATTATCGATCCCGAAAACGATCGGTTTCTTAACCAGATCCATCGAGACGATATCGCAGCCGCACTCTTTCTCTTGCTGGATCGACTATCCCCGCCGCGTGAGATTTACAATGCAGTTGACGATCAACCGATTTTGCAAAACGAATGCTATCGCTGGTTGGCGGAGAAATTGAATCGTCCGGTTCCGCCTTTCGGAAAACCAAAGGGACAACCCAAGCGCGGCGCGAGCAACAAGCGCGTGAGCAACGCGAAACTGCGTCGTCTTGGCTGGATCCCGCGATATCCCACATTCGCCGAAGCGATGGAAAAAAGCATCCTATCCAGCTTTGCAGAGGCTATTCAGGGAAAGCCTCGTTAGCTCGCTTGCGCGGCTTCTGCGCTGGCGAGACTGGCAGCGCGATGATCCTCGCGCCGCTCACCGAATAGTTGGCGGATTACTTCCTCAACCGGCACTTCCTGGACGTTGATGTCGATTACATCACAGGCCTCGAGTAATTGCCGGCACGTTTCGGTAACTTGCGCGCGCGGAACCTTCAGTTGCACTGAAACAGGCGTTTGTTCGGTTACTTCACCGAAGGCCGAAAGGTCGCGTGTCGCCTCTTTTTCGAAAGTGAGACTGAGTATCTTTCGTCCGGAAAATCGATCGATGATCTGCGCGAGCGGACCGTCGAAGAAGATTTTGCCGTGATCGATCACCAGGACCCGGTGACAAAGTTCTTCGATATCCTGCATGTAATGGCTCGTCAGCAGCGTGACGATGCGATGTTCCTCGTTATAAATGCGCAGAAACTCGCGGACACGTTTTTGGCTTACCACATCCAGGCCGATTGTCGGTTCATCCAGAAAAAGGACGCGCGGTTCGTGAATGAGCGCGGAGATCAGTTCCATCTTCATCCGTTCGCCTAACGAGAGTTCGCGCACCATCACATTCATTTTGTCCTGCACTTCTAGAAGGTCCGACAATCCGTCGACGACCTTTTTGAACCGCGTGCGATCGATCCCGTATATGGCGCGGTTGAGCTCGAGCGATTCCTGCGCGGGCAGGTCCCACCAGAGCGCATTCTTTTGTCCCATCAGCAGGCTAAACTGCCTTTTCATTTCGTTGCGCCGCTCCCACGGAACGAAGCCGAGCACGCGCGCATTACCCGACGTCGGGTTCAGCAAGCCGGAAAGCATCTTAAGCACAGTGGTTTTGCCTGCGCCGTTCGGGCCGAGAAAGCCTACAAACTCGCCTTCCTCGATTTTAAAGGAGACCTGGTCGGCCGCGCGCGTTTCATCATACCGTCGTTTGATCAGGCCTTTGATTGAACCCCAGAGACCGCGCTCTTTCCGGTACGTACGGTAAACTTTGGTCAGCCCAGAAGCTTCGATCGCTGGCATAAAGCAAGATGAATCACGCGTGCAGGTATGAGATTACGCTGCGAGGTGGCGGGGGAAAACTACAGAACGTCGTCAAGACAGGCGAGTAGAACTGAAACAGATTCTTCCGTTTCGTCGCCCATATTGGAGAGACGAAAGGTTTTGCCTTGGATCTTGCCGTAGCCGGGGTCGATGACGAGATGATGTTTGGAGCGCAAATCACGGGCGAGCTTTAGCACGTCGATGTTTCGACTATTCTTCACGCAGGTGAGCGTTTTTGAGCGGAATCCTTCCTCAGCGAAAAAGTCGAAGCCAGCGCTGCGAACCCAATTGTGCACAAGCGCGTTCGTGCGCGCATGCCGATCAAAGCGCGCTTCGAATCCTTCTTCGAAAATTTCGTCGAGCTTGTATTGCAACGCGTGAATGTGTGCGATGCTGGGTGTGCTTGGCGTCATCCACTGCGCCTGCTGCTTGCGGAACTCGAGAAAATCAAAATAAAATCCGCGATTCGGGAGCCTTCCGGCACGTGCGAATGCTTTTTCCGAAACGGAAAACAATGAGAAGCCCGGTGGCAACGCAAGCGCTTTTTGCGCGCCCGTGAGCATTACGTCGATACCGAGCGCGTCCATGTCGATCTTCACCCCGGAAAATGATGAAACGGTATCGACGACGAGCGTTATATCAGGGTATTTCGCGAGAATGCAGCAGATTTCCCCAAGCGGATTCATCACTCCGGTTGAGGTTTCGTTGTGGATCAGCGTGACAGTATCGAACTTTCCGGTCGCTAAACGCCGATCCACCGCTTTGTGATCGATATGTTTTCCCCAATCGACTTGCAAAGGCTCGGCGTTTTTGCCGCAACGCTTGGCAACGTCGAGCCATTTATCGGAGAATGCGCCGCACATGCAACAAAGCACGCCCCGATCAACCAGATTCCGGATTGAAGCTTCCATCACGCCCCAAGCTGAGGAGGTGCAAAGAAACACGGGCTGCTTTGTTCCGAACAACGTCTGGAGCTTTGGATGAACCCCGCAGTAAAGATTCTTGAAATCTTCGCCGCGATGCCCAATCATTGGGCGCGAAAACGCCGCCCACGTTTTCGGCGAAACCTCGACTGGCCCCGGGATGAAAAGTTTATCGTGCCGTTGCACGTGCAAAAACTAGCGCGTAAGCCGCAGCGCCGCTACGCCTGGGAATAAAATTGTTCGCTCTGTGTCGGGTTTACGACTCTTTCGTGATAAAGCTTATGTCGCCGCTGCGTTCCACGCGGGCCAGTCGAACTTTCGAAAGGTCATCGATGTGCGCGTCAAGGCGCATGTCCTCTTCCAGATCATGCATAGAGACGTGGTTGCGACGCATCATGGGAAAGTCGCATTCACCATCCCGCACGATGGTGTCCGGCGCGCCTTTGACCAAGATTCCAAATCGATGGGAATAGTACGCCAGGTGGGCAAAGGCCCGGTGTAGCCCGACTAAAACCACGCCTCCGCCGAGCGTGGCGAAGAAAGCTGCCGAACCGTTGATCGCGCGTGAAAGCACCGAGGCGAGAATGACCAACAAGACGGCGTCGAACGGGGTTTTGTGCGCGAGCGAGCGCTTATGCCCGAGTCGGACCATTATTAATGTCGCGACGAAGACGATTATTCCGCGCAGAGAGATTTGAACGAAAGTCAAATCCTTAGGTTCCGCGCCCAGACCAAGTAAAATGTCAACGGAGTTCCAGAATGCATTCATAGATACGACTGTATCGCCGGAAGAAAGTTTGTCGCGCGCATGCCGATTTTTGAGGACGCAAAACAAATCCAAGCACGAGGCGATATCCGTTACGTTCTTGAGAGGATTTAGTTGCTCAGGTCAAACAAGCGGGAGGTAATTGGCATTGAGGTCTACGGACCGCCATGAGTAATCGACCCAACAAACATCCTTTGGCAGACGGTAAATTCGAGACCGAACTCCTTGCCAACGAACGCACCTTCCTCGCGTGGGTGCGGACCAGCATCGCGGTAATGGGCTTGGGATTTGTTGTCGCGCGATTTGGGCTTTGGATTCAAGACTTGGCCTCGAACCTCAATCCGCGGATTCAACTCAAATCGACCGGCTTATCTCTGCCGCTAGGAGAAATTATGATCGGTCTCGGCGGGTTACTGACGGCCCTTGCTTGCTGGCGGTATCACATCGTCAACCGTGCAATTGAGACGGGGAAAATCAAAGCGGACCGCGGCATGGTCGTGTCGGTTAGCATAATCGTGGTCGCGACCGCGATAGCGATCATTCTTTACATGTTTTTCACTTCCACTCGGGCCTGAGAGAGTTGATGGTTTGCCGGCCTCTTTACAGCGCTTGCGCGAAAAACTTTCGCGTGGCATAACACCACGCTCGCGCGGTTTAAATAGCGAGAGCAGCACATCAAAACCGAATCATGCCGACGGCCCCGCCTCCTTCCCACGACGCAGCGTTTGAAACAATCGTATTTTGGGAACGCTTCAAAAATGAGATTATCGCGGTGCTCATTATCATCGTGCTCGCCGTTATCGGCTTTACAGGTTACCGCTTTTATTCCGATCGCCAGGCTGCAGCGGCATCGGCCTTGTTAGCGAGCGCAAAGAGCGCGCAAGACTATCAGCAGGTGATTGACCGTTACGCGAAGACGCCGGCAGGCGCTGATGCTTATCTTTTGCTCGCTGAAGCGCAGCGTGGTGAAAAGAAGTTCGCAGAAGCGAACGCAACTCTTCAGGTCTTCATTACGAAGAATCCGCATCATGAGTTTGTGAGCACGGCGCGGATGGCGATGGCAGCCAATCTGGAATCAATGGGGAAGAGCGACGAGGCATTGTCGATGTACCAACAAATCGCATCGACTTACCCGACCAGTTTTACCGCGCCGCTGGCCCTACTTTCGCAAGTGTACATTCTGAAGACAAAAAACCGAATCGACGACGCGCGCCGTATCTGCGAGACAATCCTGACCCAACACCGGGCGAGCTTTTGGGCGGGTGAAGCGATGCAGGAATTGCGCTTGCTGAAGCCGAGCGGGCCATCGGAGGCGACCGCCACGCAGTCAGTCCCGCCATTTTTGGCAGTGCCAGCTCCAATGCCAACGGGATCGGTTGTTCCGAAAGCTGCCCCGACGCCAAAGTAGATCGGGCACAGGCTCTCCAGTCTATGCCCGGATATTATCGTTTCGAGAACTGGAAACGTTTCCGCGCGCCGGGTTGCCCCGATTTCTTTCGCTCCTTCATACGCGGGTCTCGACGGAGCATACCTTCGGTCTTCAACGTGCTACGCACATTACCATCCACCTGAAGAAGCGCGCGCGCGATGCCGAGCTGCACGGCGCCGGCCTGTCCGGTCGCGCCACCGCCGCTCGCGTTTATCGACAGGTCGTAGGCATTCACCATTTTTGCTGTTTGGAGCGGCTGCAGGACTACGTTCTGCAATGACACCGTCGGAAAATAATCTTCAAAGCTGCGACCATTGATATCGATCTTTCCGTTGCCTGGCGTCATGTGAATGCGCGCGACTGACGTTTTGCGGCGACCTGTGGCGACGAATTCTTGGGTTTCAGGCATAAGATTACTCTAGGCAACTTTGACCACCTGCGGCTGTTGCGCGGCATGCGGATGAGAATCCCCGCAATAAACTTTCAACTTCCGATAAACGGCGCGACCGAGCCGATTGTGCGGAATCATTCCACGCACAGCCCGCTCGATCAGTAATTCCGGATGCCGAGCGCGGCGCGCCCGGACATTCTCTGATTTGTGGCCGCCCACGTACCCTGAAAAGCTCATGTAACTCTTCTGCTCTTCTTTTTTTCCGGTGAGTCGCACTTTTTCGGCGTTGATGACCACCACAAAATCACCCGTATCCACGTGCGGTGTGAAAATGGCCTTTTCCTTGCCGCGCAGCAACTTGGCCGCTTTTACCGCGACTTGGCCCAGCACCTGGCCATTGGCGTCGATCACCCACCATTTACGCGGGACTTCGTTGGCTTTGGCAGAAAAGGTTTTCATACGAGCGGAAAAGGCACGAAAACTACGGGCCATGCCACAGAGTGTCAAATTTTCGCTCGAGATGCGCTTTGTCCAGCTGGTCTTCTTTTGCGCGCTTGCGATCTGCGGTGGTTCAGCAAAAGAAGACGAAGGCGTTTCAGCCGGCACCGTCATTCGGGAGATCAACATTGCGCAAAAGAATCCCCCTCTTTACGCGACATATGTCGAGAATTGCGTTCGCGCTACGATGGCGGCTCCGTCGTTCTTCCAGGAGGAATGAAATGGCGGATGAAAGAAGGATCGAGCGTCGATAGAGGAGACTGTGCGCTTCCTGCGCGCAGCTAGCCCGGAACAACCGCTCCGGCTGTCGCCCGGGGATGTGTCTCGCCGCGGCCGATCATTGCGCCGATCAGGCTGGCGGCCTCACAGGACACGGCGGCAGCGACCAGAGTAGTCCCGTGGATCGCCTGAGCCGTTACGAAATTTGGGCGGGACTCTGGGGTGAAAACATTGCTTACGGGAAAACGACAACTACGCCGGTGCAGCGTAGGGACCGCACGTGCTTTATGGCAGCGTTTGCACGATTAATTTCGCCAGCGGCTATACTGAAGGGCGGCCAAGGCGGTCATCTAGCAACACTTCCAGATAGGGATTTATTGAAACGCCGCGTTATGCCCAAATGGCTACTGGTCATTTGCATTGCGCCAGTTTAATTGTTCCGCTCCTCGCATGGCAAAATTCGGAGACACTTCCACGAAAACCGCGATCACGCCGCGGCGCGACGAAGATTTTCCTGAATGGTATCAGCAAGTCATTCGCGCGGCGGAGCTGGCCGAGCCCTCGGATGTGCGCGGTTGCATGGTGATCCGTCCGTGGGGCTACGGTATTTGGGAGAACATGCAGCGGCAGCTTGATGCGATGTTTCGCGCGACCGGACATCGCAACGCTTACTTCCCGCTTTTCATTCCGCTGAGTTATTTCGCGAAGGAAGCGGAGCACGTCGAAGGCTTCGCAAAGGAATGCGCCGTCGTTACCCACAGTCGGCTCGAGGCTGATGCGGACGGAAAATTGCGGCCAGCGAGCGCGCTGACCGAGCCGCTGGTCGTTAGGCCGACTTCCGAAACCATCATTGGCGCGAGTTACGCAAAGTGGGTGCAATCATATCGCGATCTTCCCATCCTGATCAACCAGTGGGCAAACGTTGTTCGCTGGGAAATGCGGCCGCGCCTTTTTTTGCGCACCACCGAATTTCTTTGGCAGGAGGGTCATACTGTTCACGAAACCGAAGCGGAGGCGCGCTCGGAAGCGAGATTAATTCTCGATCTTTATAAACGCTTTGTGCGCGATCATCTTGCCGCTCCTGTTTTGACCGGC
>WNGQ01015697.1_pt1 | contig 10962 bp, 8 predicted proteins | sample 5407661 | NCBI WGS metagenome assembly WNGQ01 (sample SAMN13153382, study PRJNA577476) | soil metagenome | isolation source: 60 cm soil or saprolite under Garry oak tree replicate 2 | place: USA:California | collected 2016-06-15
GGGGCGAGCGACAATCAGGCGGGTCTCCATCTTGCGGTAGGCGGTCCGCCCCGCGCTGTCCTTCACCTTGCGGAAGAACGTCTTGTAAAAGCGCGTGTTGGGCGGGATGTCGAAGGTCTGCGTCGCCTTGTCGAACTTGATGCTGGTGCCTTTGGGCACGCGGACATAGCGGAGCTTGCCCGAGCCCGCCGACCACAGCGCGTAGGTCGGTCGGAACGCAATCACGCCGTTGGCGGCCAGGGCGGCGCCATCGAACGTGGTCAGGTCGGTATCCGCCAGGTCGAGCGGCAGCGACGTCGCCGAGGCGAAGAACGTGTCCTTGGCGTCCATCTCTGCCGACGGGCTCGACGCGTACAGCGTCTTGGCCGGGATGCACTCGCCCATGTTGGTCAGCGTGGAGTACGCGTAAAAGCCGACACCCGCGGCGGGACCGATCGCCGGGCCCTGGACCACGAACATGTCGACCGGTCGGCCCTGGGCCAGCCATGCCTCGAGCAGCTTGGCGAGCTGATAGACCGGATCGTCGGGCGTGCGCGTGGAGAAGGCGCGACCCGGGGTGGGCGGCATGGCAAAGCTCGGGTCCTCGGACTCGATCCGGGCGAGACGGGTCGCATCGAACAGCGTCACGAATGCGGCTTCGTCGGACACATGGAAGCCGCCGTTGGTCGCCGACACGTGACACATGCCGCACGTCGTGTTGAAACGCTGGAACAGCTCGGACGTCTTGACGACCTGTTGCGCTGGTGCCGCGGTCGCGGCGGCCGATGCTTCCAGGTTGACGAGATCCACTCGCGGCGCGAGATCCTCGGAGGTCCGCGGCGCAGGAACGCATGCGGGCGGGCCGCTGCCTCCCCCGCTGCCCCCGAGATCGGCGCCAGCGCCCACTTCGCCGCCGCCGTCGGCCGGCCAATGCTCCGCCGCGCCCTGTCCGCCACCGCCGCAGCCACCCGATAGCGCGGCGCCCAGCACGAGCACCGGCGCGCACCCCAAAGCCCCGAGCCATTTCATGGGCGCAGTGCTTATCACAACGCCTGGGTCCCGCCGTGCAAACAGTTGGCGACTTCGCGCGAATGCCTGCGGAACCGACCAACTCGTGGACCGGATTGTTACCAAACCGTTTCCTGATGGATGCCCATCACGCTGCGAGATCGGGCAAAAGTTCTCCCCCGCAATCGACAAACGGCCACGCGACTGGGGAATGTGACGAATGATGCTGTCCAAGCGAGGGAAGGCGACGCTGATCGGTGTCGTTGCGTTCGGGATCGCCCTGGTGATCTATCTGGTGCTGGGGCGCAGCGATCCGCCCCCGCCGGCTGGCTCGCAAGCGTCGGAAGCGGCCAGTCAGGGAAGAGACCTTCGCCGCAAGCTTGGCGAACTATTGAAGCCGGCTTCGCCCGCGGGCGAAGCGCCCAGCGGACCGCCGCCGACCCACAGCGCGGGACCGGAGTGCGAATCGTGCACGACCGAGAACTGCATCGCCGGAACCGACGACGGCTGCGATTCGATTCCGGATCCCGGCGACCGCAAGCTCTGCGAGGCGGCTTACGCATGTTTCGCCCGCAGCGGCTGTGTTCATGATGGCGATTCGATCCAGTGCTGGTGCGGCAGCAACCCGACGACCTGCGTGACCGACAACGAGGGGCCGACGCGCGCCAACGGACCGTGCGTGAACGAGATCTTCGCGGCCGCCAAGACCACCGAGGCCGACGCGATATTCCGCAACTATGTGTCGGTCGATCTTCCGCTCGGCAAGGCCACGCGCCTGACCCTGTGCCGGGGGCACTACTGCTCGCCTAACTGCAAGATTCCCTGATGGGCTCGCGCTCGCTCAAGGCCCGCCCTCGCGGGATCTCGGGCGCGGCGCCGTCGGCGAGTCGTCTCCTCGGGTTCGCGGGCATCCTGCTGGCACCGGCTCTCCTCGCTGCGGGGTGTGTGGTGTCGACCGACGCCCGTCCGGCGGCCTGGTCGTACGTATCGGCCGCTGTCATCGAGCCCAACTGCGCGACCGCGAGCTGCCACAGCCAGGCGGTCGCGGCCGGCGGCATCGACCTTTCGACCGCGGCTCGCGGATACAAAAGCCTGACCGGGCTGTGGGTGTGGATCGTCGACCCGATGGGGACGGCGGACCAGGGTTGCCAGACCGTCGAGGGAACCACGGTGTGCCAGCGAGAGAACCGATCGCTGGTGATCCCCTTCGATCCCGCGCAGTCGCGCCTGACCCTGATGCTGCGCGGGCGCGGGGCGCCCCGCATGCCGCCCGACCAGCCGCTGCCGGAGGCGGACATCCGCCTGGTCGAGCAGTGGATCCTCGACGGTGCGGTCGACGATCGCGCCCAGCCGGTCGACGATGCGAGCGCTGTGCCGGTGGCGACCCCGATCACGATCGGCTCCGATGCGGCGAGCCCGCCATGATCGGTGGCGCACGCGCGCTGGCGCTGGTGCTGGTGGCGCCATTGGCGCTGCTGGCGCCTGCCGCATGCCAGCCGGCGCGTGAGGCGCCCGAGCACCCCACCTGGGCCGACGTCGAGCCCATCCTGCGCGGGGAGTGCACCGGCTGCCACGGCGGGAACGCAGCCCAGGCCGGCGCTGCGCGCGACCTGAGCTATCGCCTCGACTTTTTCGACATGACCCGCGACATTTGCGGCGACGCGACGATCCCGACCGACAACGTCCGCTTCGCGGCGGCGGCCGCCGGACAGATCGCGGCGGACATCACCTCCGATTCCAGCGACGTTCGGCCGCGCATGCCGCCCGAGCCGGCGCCGTGGCTGGCGGACTGGGAATGGCAGACGTTGTTGCGCTGGACGCGCGATCCGGTCAAGGGAGATCGTCCGACCGGGAATCACGCACCATTGATTCGCATCACCTCGCCCTTCCGCGTGGTGAAGAAGCTGTTCACGCTGTCGGCGCGCCTCGAAGACGCCGACGGTGAATCGGCGGTGGGTGTGCTTCGTATCGGCGACGTCACGCTGCGCATGGATCGCCCGGGCGAGTACTCGATCCAGATCGACGCCAGTCAGTGGGGGCTCGCGCGCTTCGAGGTCGAGGCGGAAGCCTGCGATGGCTGGGGTCGCTCGGTTTACGATCTCGGCTACTTCGTGATCAGCGGCTGAGCCGGCCGCGCCGGCGGCGCGCGGTGCACTAGCCAGCCCAGGCGCGGGGCCCGCACCGAGGTCTCCGAAAATCGGGGAGTCCTGTGCGGAAATCGGCCTGGCGACCACGCCTCAGTCTCCGCGCGCCGCCGGGGCAATCCGCTAACGCGCGATTCCCCAAACGGTTTTAAGTCGGTGCCCGCGGGCCGTCGGCGAGCGGCTCCTGGGCACGGATCGTGCTCAAGGTCCCGACGATCGAACCATCCGAGAAACGACAGATTCGGGGAAACCACCCGCTTTCGAGAAGTTGGGGAGTCGGTCCTAAACGTCAGTATGGAGGAGACAAATGAAACGAATGTATTTGGGCAATCAAAAGCTGGTCGCGCTCGCGCTGCTCGCGGGCGTGACCGGCGCATGTAGCAACTCGCCGGACGAGGACGCTTCGAACGCGACCGGGCAGGAAGAGTACGTTCAGCAGATCCAGGCTGAGCTCGACGCGGCGGTCGCCGCGAATCCGGCCTCGGCCGCCAGCGTTGCGAAAGTTTCGCCGGTTCTGAAGTGCGTCGACAAGCTGGCCAACAACCAGTATCGCGCTCACTTCGGTTACAAGAACACTGGCTCGTCCACCGTGAGCATCCCGGTCGGATTCTTCAACCGCTTCTGGCCGCCGCCGATCAGCCGCGGTCAGCCGACCTCGTTCGCGCCGGGCTCGGCCGCCGACGTCGTCCAGGTTCCGTTCAGCGGCTTCAGCGCCTCGATCTGGGTGCTGGGCACCCACTTCTCCGTGGCGACGCGCTTCTCGAAGCTGTGCCCGGCGGGTGGCACGGGCGGCGCTACCGGCGCTGGCGGCGTGACCGCGGCAGGCGGCCGGACGGGCGCTGGCGGCGTGACCGCGGCGGGCGGCGCTCCTGGCGCCGGCGGCTCGATGGGCGGCGCTCCTGGCGCTGGTGGCTCGATGGGCGGCGCTCCTGGCGCTGGTGGCTCGATGGGCGGCGCTCCTGGCGCTGGTGGCTCGATGGGCGGCGCTCCTGGCGGCGCTCCTGGCGCGGGTGGCTCGATGGGCGGCAACACCGGCGCTGGCGGCGCGACCTGCATGACTCCGTCGACCTGCGACGACCACAACCCCTGCACCATCGACACGTTCAACAGCGATCCGACGGTGTGCCAGTGCGTGCACATGGCGGGGCTCGACGGGGCGACCTGCGATGACGGCAATGCTTGCACCCAGGTCGACACCTGCGTCTCGGGCACCTGCGTGGGCGGGAGCCTGAGGGGCTGCACCGCGCTCGACACCTGCCACGTCGCTGGCGTCTGCGATCCGGCGACGGGCGTCTGCTCGAACCCGGCCGCTCCGAACGGCAAGGTCTGCAGCGACGGCAACGCTTGCACGCAGAATGACATCTGCGTGGACGGCACCTGCACCATGGGCACGCCGGTCCTCTGCAACCAGCCGACCGTCTGCCACACGGCGGGCACCTGCGATCCGGCGACGGGCGCCTGCTCGAACCCGGCCGCTCCGAACGGCACCGGCTGCGATGACGGCAACGCCTGCACCCCGAACGACACCTGCCAGGCGGGCGCGTGCGTGGGCGGGACGTTGAAGAGCTGCCCGGCCACTGACCAGTGCCACATCGCTGGCGTCTGCGACCCGCAGACCGGCTCGTGCTCGAACCCGACGGCTCCGAACGGGGCGTCCTGCTCGGACAACAACGCCTGCACCGGTAGCGACATGTGCCAGGCTGGCGTCTGCGTCCCCGGTCCGACTCGCACCTGCGCGCCGACCGACTCGTGCCACACCGCTGGCACCTGCGATCCGGCTTCGGGCGCCTGCTCGAACCCGGCCGCTACCAACGGGACGGCCTGCAACGCAGACAACAATGCCTGCACTGCGAACGACAGCTGCCAGGGCGGCACCTGCACGCCGGGCGCGGCGGTTGTTTGCGGCGGCGGCACCGGTGGCCAGTGCCAGCTTGCGGGCACCTGCAACCCGGCGACGGGGACCTGCTCGGGCGGCAACAAGCCCGACGGGACGCCATGCGACGACGGGAACATGTGCTCGTCGGGCGACTCCTGCCAGGCGGGTGCTTGCGTGTCGACGACCACCCTCCCGCCGACCCACTGCGAGGGTCCGACCCCGCTGCTGTGCGACCAGTGCACGTTTGGCCAGACCGGCACCGATCCCGACCTGTGCGACTCCACGAACGAGGGCTGCTTCAACTGCGTTCCGGACCTCACCGGTTGCGATGTGTTCACGGACGCGGGTGACCGCGCTCTGTGCGAGAACCTGTACGCGTGCCTGGTTGCCCCGACCCACCCCGACAGCACGGTCATCCCGGGTGTCTGCATCCACAATGGTGATCCGATCACCTGCTGGTGCGGCGATCAGCCCACGACCTGCGTGGCCGTGAACTCCGGCACTGGCGTGGCCGATGGTCCGTGCCTCGCTCAGGTGCAGGCGGCCGCCAAGGTGTCGCCGTACAGCGCGGCCGCGATCAACGCGGCTTTCAACGACCCGAGCCTGCCGATCGGGCGCGCGGTCAACCTGGCGATCTGCCGCGGCGGCTTCTGCCCGGTATCTTGCGGCGTTCCCCAGTAGCATCGGGGCGACCTGATCGAAGCAGTCAGTCTGCAACTAGTCTGCAAGTAGTCAGATAGGGCGGGGGCCAGCAACAGCTGGCTCCCGCCCTTTTTTTGGCGCACCGGCGACACCGCAAGCCCTCTGGCATTCGAATCACCCTCCTTTGAAAATCGGAGGGCGGACTAACGCACGACAGCTCGTTTGACAAGGTGATGGCCCACTTGCAGCGCTGGAAACGGGTGGTGTCATCTTTGCTTAGAGCCCGTCCCGGCGTGTTGTTTTTCCGCCCGGGATTCGTCTTTCACATCTCAACGGAGGACTCGATGAGAAGGCTATTGATGTGGGTTACAGCCATCGCGCTCAGCACCGGGCTCGGCACGGCGCAAGCGCAGATCAGTCTAAAGGGCTCCGATACTCTGGAGCTCATCACCAAGGATGCAATCGCCGTGTGCGGTCTCGGCACGAGGATCACGTATCTCGGCGGCGGCAGCGGAACCGGCCAGGCCGCGATGGTGTCGGGCACACAGCAGATCGCGCCGATGTCGCGCGAGCTGAACGGCACGGCCTGCACGGCGACCGCCGGCCAGCTGCTGACCGGGCTCGACGGCATCTCGATCATCGCGTCGAACCAGGTGTTCGGTGACAGCGTCGATCAGACCCCCGACACCGAGGACAACTGCAGCGACTCGATCAACGGAGGCCAGGCTCTTCCGGTGACCGGCTGTACTGCCGCCGACGGCTGCACCACACCCGGAACCTACGTCTTCACCGACTGGAAGGACGTCCTGGCGATGATCTACGGCGGCCAGAACCACGTCACCACCCAGGGCCAGCTGCTGGGCCACTGCAGCACGACCACCGCGACGATCTGTTCCCAGGACGCCGACTGTCCCACGGGCCAGACGTGCGCGGCGCGTGCCGCTCGCAACCCGGCTCGCATCAACTGCGCCAGCGCCGTCCGGCAGGCGCTGCTCAACAACTGGGGCCTCATCTTCAACGACAGCCTGCTCGATCCGCAGCCCTGCCGAGCGACCGGCTGCGTGATGCTGAAGCACGCTTTCCGCCGCGGGGATCTCTCTGGAACCACCGATACCTTCGTCACCCTGGCCGGGCTGGTTGCCATTCCCCCGTTCACCACCACGGTCGCCGGAATCCCGACGCTGGCGGTGCCCGATGCGTTCGCGACCGCGAACCCGTTCTGCAACGCGGGTCCCGGCGTGATGAACAAGGGCGACTCGGACTACCTGGACCTAGACCCGGTCCGGCGCATCGTCGACTCCGACGTCGCGGCGAATGGGCGACTCGGCTTCGAGCAGGTGGCCGAGGGCTATCTGGCACCCTCGAATCCCCCGCCCGCCACCGCCGACGGCACGCCCCTGGACGCTCGTGTCCAGCCGGCGGTCACGGTCTTGCACGACTACTCGAACCCGTCCGAGCCCAACGTGCTGCCGGAGCCGACCAACCCGAACGCGCAGGCGCTGCAGAAGAGCGAGCTGGCGCTGCGTCAGGGTCTGGGGGTCGTGCTGCCGATCGAGGTGCCCGGAAACTTCACCACCGAGCAGATCGCCTACCACGCACCGCCGTCGACGCAGATCTTCAACCTCGAGCCGGTGCTGTGCACGCCGGGCAAGTACGCGCCCACGTTCGCCGATTCCGGCCACCCGCTGGCCATGTGCCCCAACGGTCGCAATCAGCCCTGCCTGCTGCCGGTCAACACGGACACGACCACCGTGAACTTCAACTGCCTCAGCAACGGGCCGGTTCCGGCTTCGCCGCCGGTGCGCGACGGCCGCGTCTTCAATCTGCTGGTCGTCGACGGCCAGTTCGGGCACTACGTCCGGGATAACTACGTGAACCCGAACCTGACCATCCCGACGTCCCGGCAGAACCGTGTCGTCAGCGCGTTCTACCGCCTTCACGAGACCCAGGTCACCCAGCTGGGTGCGCCCGTCTTCGGGATCAACTGCAAGAAGTTCAGCTCGACGGAGCAGATCGGCTGCCTGGTCGTGGCCAATCCGTGCAGCATCGGGTTCGCCGGTCGCGAGGCCGTCGACAACTTGCTGAACATGGCGGTGCAGATCAACGGCATCAAGCCCACGGTCCAGAACATCGCCAACCTGGCCACCCTGGGCACGCCGGTCTATCCGCTGGCGCGCCGCCTGTGGCTCAACGCGCTCAACGGCTTCGGGACCGTGACCGGAGACCAGCTCTCGCTGCTGCGCTGCTTCCAGGGGCAGGTGCCGGGCGTGCAGCTCTCGGACATCGACAACATCATGGTTCACCGGAACTTCGTGGCCGTGCCGGCGGGCGTCACCCGGACCAAGAGCTGTCCGGCGGTCTTCCCGTAGCGGTTGTCCAAACGCGTGCGGCTCCCGGATGCGAGGGAACTCGGCCCAGGTCGTCGGTGGCCGAGCCCTTCGCCTTTCGGGAGTCGTCGCGCATTTGGAACAGTCCCGTAATCTTCGCGCCGAGGGGTTGATTTATACGACGGCCATCGATGGAGGCTAGAACGATGACTGGACGAGGCCTGAGGCGACGAACCATCCCCTGCGCCGTTGTTTCCGTGTCGCTCCTCGTCGTTCACGCGTTGGCTGCCGGCGGCGCAAGAGCGGCCGAGCCGGTCGCGCCCGCGGCTGCCGGCGACGTGACGTCTCCCCAGGCGGTCGCCAAGGCCGCGTTCGGAGACGACGCAGCCGACAAAGCCCCCCTTCCCGGCCAGCTGTCGTCGCGCTTCAGGGTCGACGTGAAGAACCCGGAGGCCAGCGTCCCGTCGGCAAGCGAACGCGATCACAACCCGCTCGAGTTCGGCTACTTCCTTCAGGACGTTCTCGAGTTCGCCGAGCAGGCGCGCAAGGTCAAAGACTACCAAGCTGTGATTCGGTACTACCGCGCGATTGCCAAAGCCGTGCCCGAGAACGCCAAGGGTTGGAGCAAGCTCTGCGAAGCCTACGAGATCGTGAACGACCGGGAGCGAGCCATCCGCGCTTGCCGGTACGCGATCGATCGCCCGGCGGCCGAGGTCCTGGACTTCGTCCGCTATGTACACCTGCTGCTGCGAGGAGCTGGTGACCTCAGCCCCGCGGCGCAAACGGAGCTGAACGCGGTCTTTGCGCATCTCGACAAGCAGGAGGGCGGGAAGATCTTGACGGCTCACCTGCGCTGTGAGACCGGCGTGAAGCTCAAGGACGCCGAGCTGCTGGACGCGTGCACCAAAGTGCTGGCCGCGCTGGCGCCCGATGATCCCAAGACCGTGGTCTTTCAGTGGTCGCTGGCGATGATGAAGGGGCAGATCGACAAGGCGCGGGATCTTCTGATTCGCGCTCGCGCGACGGGCGTCGTCAAGGAGGGTCTCGACGCGATGGAGCAGGCCACGCGCGGCAACTCCTGGTTCTCGAATCGGGGGAGAGCGGGAATTCTGGTCGCGGCTGGCTTCCTCGTGCTGGCTGCCGTCGCGCTGTTGGTCGCCATCAAGCGGCGTCGTTCGTTCGGCGATCGCGGAGCTCCGGCCTAGCGGCCTAGGAGGCTTGCGCTGCGCCCGAGGATGCCGGCGACGCCGTCGGTCCTCGCGTCAACTGCCAGCCGATCAGCGCTGCCGCCAGCGCGATCGGCGCGATGAATCGGTTGCCCGGCGGAGCCAGCAGCGCGCCGTAGGCCCACTCGACCAGTCTCTTCTCCGTGGGGCTCGCGGGGTAGACTCCGTTGAGCTCGACGGAGAACGTCCACGCCGCCACCAGCCAGTTGGCGGTGATGCCGGCAGCCAGCGTCGTGGGAACGCCCAGCGCGAGGCAGCGCAGCCGCTGCTTGGTTTGCAGGGGGAATGCCGCGATCAGCGCCAGCACGATCAGCAGCGGCAGATAGACGTCGCGCCTGAGGCTGATGCCCAATGGCAGGGATCCCGTGTAGCCCTCGACGGACAGCGCGAGCACCGCGTCCGCGGTCACGTTGTCTCCCTCGCGGCGGTTGATCTCGCGAAGCGGCACCAGGACGGCCCGGCCCCGCTCACCGAAGGTGTGACCGGCCAGGACCAGGTTGGCGAGCGCACTGTAAGCGGCGCTGAACGACAGCGCGACCCGCGGCGACGGCCAAGCTCCGAGCGCGAGGATGCCGAGAAACAAGCCGACGCGCGTCTTCGCGCCCATCATGCGCGCGCGCTCTGCCGGCGCGCCCACACGATCCAGGCCAGGAACGAGAGGAACGCGCACAGCACGACGCCGAGCTGAAGAACCTCCTCGTGCATCCAGTGAAACGCCGACGGCCATCGCATGCCGACCACGTAGAGAGTCACGATGCGACCGATGTTCATCGCCGCCAGGCACAGCGTGCCCGCCAGGACGCCGTAGAGGCGCAGCGCCAGCGGCGCGGGAAACGCCAGCACCGCGGCCGCGAGCAACGCGTGCGCGTCCAGCGCCGCGCAATCGAGCACGATGCGCAGCGAAAACCGACCCGAGACGAGATCGCCGGTCGCGACCACGTTGTGGTCGAAGAGCCAGGCCACCGCGGCGGAGACGTGCGCGACCAGCCGCAGGTAGCTCGCGAGCAGGCGCACCGGGAACGTGCCCGCCGGATAGGGAAAGTAGAGCAGCAGGTACGCGAGGCCGCCGATCAGCAGCGCGCGACAAATGTATCCGATCGCATCGCGGCGGCGGAAGCGAGGCAGGGCATCAACGTTAGAAATAGGTGTGGTCGTCATGACTGATGCCGGGTCTTTCGGCGACGAGCCTGCGCCAATTAAGCAACGGCGAGGCCAGCGAGCTCTGGTCGCGACTGGCGAGCGCCCGCTGGCCAAGTGGTCGCGCTCAGTCTCGAGCTGCGTCCGGTATGAAGCACCGCGCGCGATCGACCCCGGCCGCCCCTCCGGTTTTGCTGCATCGCTCTCCGATATTCGGAGATTGCGACCTTCGTTGACCGGAATTCGGTCATCCCCGTGCGTGTGTTGGCAAAATGCGAGCTATTTGTATGCGCAATCGTTACAGCAGCCACGATTGGATTGCTGCTACAAGCATCCGATATGGTGACTGAGGCTGCCGCTTTGTCCGAACGTTCCGATCGAGCAATTTCGCCGCCACCCTCGCTGGCATCCGTTGCGCTGACGAGCACCACCACCAAAGCCATCGGCGGTGAGAAGGCGCGCGCCACCAGCAGCCTGGTTCTGTCCCGCCGCGTCGAGCGGCCAACACCAATGTCTCCGTCCATGGATGAAGTGCTGAAGGCGGTAAGTCGGCTGGCGCCCAGTAGTGTGACCGTGACGCTGATCGGGGAGACCGGCACCGGAAAGGACGTGCTGGCGCACGC
>WNGQ01007926.1_pt1 | contig 10961 bp, 10 predicted proteins | sample 5407661 | NCBI WGS metagenome assembly WNGQ01 (sample SAMN13153382, study PRJNA577476) | soil metagenome | isolation source: 60 cm soil or saprolite under Garry oak tree replicate 2 | place: USA:California | collected 2016-06-15
CTTTAGCAATGGACGGAAATGATTATATACTCGGCTCGTCCAGATACTTATTACATATGTATCTTCATGCATGGGGGAGGATGTTGTCAAGCCAAACATTTATACTTTATATTTCGCCACCAGACCCTTGACCCAGTTGCTTTGTTTTGGTGACGGACTGAAATTGTTCTTTTGCAGGCGCTTAACCATATCATCAATAAATTTGCGTTCTTGATCATTGACCCGCGAACTGTTGGGATCAAGGCTGTCAAAGAGAGTTTTGAGTTTTTGCACCTGCTGACGGAGTACGTTTAGTTCCGCGGCTGGAAGAGCATTATGTGCCTCAAAAGCCATGGATTCCTGCCATTTGCCATAGGCAGCTGCATCGCCATTCCAGGCTCCCAGCCCGGCCGGTTCGTCGGCACGCTCATTGAGATCGTGACCGGTGTGGCCACGCACCCATTCAAAAACAGGAGGAATTTTACGACGGTTGAGCAACAGGCGATACAACGACCACAGGTCACTATTCGCCTTCATTTGGTAAACACCCTGGGCAACCTTGATAGTATACTCACTGTCGCTGTAAATTTTTAGGGGAGCATCAGGCGGCGCGAGGCTCAGGACGGCCAGCACCGCTGAGATCTCTGCCCGGTTATTGGTGGTGGTTTGAGCCGCGGGAATATGCCCATAGCATTCGATACGCCTGGCACCTTCACGAGCAATTCCACCTGTAACATCTTCCGCTGCCAGCAGAATAGCGCCCCATCCTGCCGGCCCACCTGGATTTTTGATACAGGCTCCATCGGTAAAGGCCACTACTCCCTGGGAGCCGAATATTGAGCGGACTGTATCTACACGAATGGTACGTAAAGCGTCCAAAACAGAACGCCATTCCAGCGAATCGTCTACCAGATTCACATATCCTCGCACTGCTAGCGCACAGTCTTAAATCACGACAACTCGCTTCGCCCGGATGACGCCGCGCTTACTCTGTTTACCTTCCACCACAATCGAACCGCCTTCTTGCAACTCCCTGGCAATACCCGGCGGAAGGTGCTCTTCTCCGGGTTTGGGGCTACGCCCACAACTTGCACTTTGCGACCATGGTCCGCTAGTAGATTGACCTGTTCAAGCGCTTGCTCCTGTTCCTCAGGTGATTGCTGGCTATTTTGCATTCGCGGCTCCTGCTGCTGTTGTGATGCGTCATGCGCTATCCCTTTACCGGTCGAATCCTCGAACAAAGCATCATCATAGGTGTTCGGAATAGCTACTCGTAAAGCGCGGGGCATAGCATCAAAGCGGTAGTTTACCATTATCTGCTGCGCATCATCCACCTGTCGCAGCGCTGCGCGGTCCGACTTGCTCAGATAGTCCTTGAGCTTGACAGCACTTCCATCCAGTTGCATATCAATAGAAGCAGGCACACTTACCACGAAATGCGCACCACGAAAGTATTCGGCAGTCGTATTATCGGGCTTGCGCCGCAACAAGAGCGATGCAAGCTGCTGCACCGTTGTCAGGGGATTGCCAGCCGTAATCACACAGACATCAAGAACCCCGTCATCAATATAGGCGTCGGGTGTCATCTCAGCGACATTGGCATAGCGACGAGTATTGCCTACAACTACTTGTAAAGCTTCACCTTTCCAAAGCACCTCTCCGTTGCGTCCACCGCTAGAAGACCGTATTTCAATTGGGAAGGGGTGCTGCTCCGGCAACTCTTTTGCCGCTGAAACACCAACCGCCACCGGACCAACTTTGAACTTGAGCGGCTTAGAGACATGGCCCATAATAGCAGCATCGATACCGAGTCCATCCATCAACAAGAAGTGATGCCTGGCTTTTGAAGTTGGCTTGACCTTTCTCGTATGCGTTTTCTGATCTCCAGTATGTTGCTGGTCCCCCTGAACAGTACCGGGAAAGGTGAGCGATTCCACTTCGACATGCCCTATGTCGACCTTGCGGCATTCGCTATTGACAAGCGTCAGGGCGGCCTTTACGGGATCGGTAGGGATACCAATTTCGCTTGCCCAAACATTAGCAGTACCCCCGGGAATGAGGCCAACAATGCTCTGTTGCCCCTTCACATTCATAACCCCATTGACGACCTGGTTCAATGTGCCGTCACCACCATAAGCTATGACGAGATCGTAATTCTTCTCAGCAGCCCGAGTTGCCAGTTCCATGGTATGTCCACCATACTCTTTAATGGCAATGTCGGTCTTCCAGCCGGCTGCCGATAATACGGCTATCACATCGCTGAGCTTTGCTAGGTTTTGCCCGGCCCGGGGATTAATCACCAGGCAGGCTTTTTTACACTTCATATAATAAAAAGCTCCTCCCCTTCAAGATATGTCTTAGTCCTTCTTGTGACATATCACGAGGAAAAGAACTCTAGCGTTTCAAGCTACTACCTGGAACTATTGATGGTACTCGCTATAGCTTGCAGCACACCGCCGGCAATAGCCCAAAGCAAAATCAACCACGGCCATGAGCCGCCGTGCCGCCGGCGCGCATCTTTACTGTTCACAGTTGCAAACCATTGCTTCGTGACGGGACGGCTCAGACGCCAGGCAATCAGTGGAGAGAAGATGAGCAAGATAACTGCTGTCACTAATGACCAGTAGTTTCCTTCTTTGCTTCCTTGCCATAGGCCAGGCAATGTAGCAAACCCACCTAAGAAGCCAAGTGAGTTGAACCCAATTTGTACTGGACGAGTCCAACGCCAGCCTCGTCGTACTCCTTCGCCAAAGATAGCTAATAGAGCAACGAACGGCAATGAAATAAGAAAAGACGCAGCAGTAGTAAGCGCTGGACTTAATTTGAACGCTTTAAAAAAGCCTGTATTTGGTAAGAACAATGGCAGGAAGGGCGTTACCAGTATTTGCACGGCCAACCCCCAGTCGAAAGCCACCGCCATGCCAATACCCTGCGGTTTCAGGTCAGGCTGCTTACCAACTACTGGCTCTTTTACGGGAACTTCATCAGATTGAGGTCGCTGTGCTTCTTTCACATTCATATCTCCATCTTTTTGCTTGTGTAATTAAGTGATATCATCATACCATATCTCAACGGTTAAATGGTACGTTCCGCCAGCAGCGCATCAGGGCTTCTTCCAGGTCTGTGTAATTACTGGTGCGCATTACTGGACGATGTGCTGGCGGATGGCCAGAACGACTGCTTGTGTGCGGTCTTCCACGCCAAACTTCTGGAGAATGCGGTGGACATGTGTTTTGATCGTGCCTTCCGAGACACAGAGGAGACTGGCGATTTCCACATTGCGACGCCCAAAGGCCATCTGCTGCAGAACCTCTCGCTCTCTTTCCGTCAAAGGTTCAAGGAAGAGAGGCGCTTGATCATCCTGCGGAGTTCTTTCATTTCCAACCTGTATTGCCCTGGCAATAGCCTCGCTGGCTCTAGTGCTCCGGTAAATGGCGGCCCCCTGAGAGGCTGCACGTATCCCTTCCAGCAGCACGCTTGTCTCGGCATCTTTTAATAAATAACCGACTGCGCCGACGCGAATCCCGTCGAACACATACTCCTGGATATCGAAGGTTGTGAGCAAGACAACTTTTGTTTCTGGAAGGGTTTCAAGAATGGCCCTGGTCGCTTCAATGCCGTTCTGCTTTGGCATGCGAACGTCCATTAAGACGAGGTCAGGGGTCGTCTGTCGCGTCTTTTGCAGCGCATCGTCACCATCAACGGCTTCAGCGACGACCGTCATATCTGGCTGGGCATTAATGATGTAGCGCAATCCCTGCCGAATGATGGCCTGATCCTCGGCGAGCACGATACGAATAGGATTATCCATGCTGTTCTCTCCACTCCGGGTACGCGATGGAGACCAGGGCTGATCCATTGCCGGCCGGCTTTTGCTTGAGGTCAACGTTCTCCTGCGCCGCAAGCCTGTGGGGAAGCGTGACCTGCAGTTTCAATCCTTGCGGCTGATTCTGAGCAACCGTACACGACCCGCCCAGCGCCTGACAGCGTTCTATCATGCCTTTGATGCCATATCCAGGAATGAGCGGCGTTTTTTCTATATAGCGTCCATTATCGGCAACGGTCAGGATCACCTGCTGATCATACTCCTGTACGCGAACGTTGACTTCTGTGGCTTGCGCATGACGCATGATGTTGGTGAGGGCTTCCTGCAAGATACGATAGAGAGCCACACTCAACTCTACGGGCCATTCCAAGAGATCGCCGTCTTGCTGGAACTCCAGCGCGAGCGTAGAATGCGCGGCGCACTGCGAAATCAAGCCCTGTAAGGCGACCAGTCCGAGCCCACTTTCGTCTTCCTGCCAGGCTCTGACGGCCTGGCGTACCTCGGCCATCGCCTGGCGCGCAGCCTCCAACATGGCTGGCACGGCACGCACCGCCTGCTGGGGATCACCTGGGAGCATGATCTCCAGTGCCTGAAGCTGTACAATGAGAGAGGTGAGTTGATGTCCTATGCCATCATGCATGTCCCGTGCCAAACGCGTCCGCTCAGCCAGTGCGGCATAGCGCATGGAATGCACGCTGGCCTCTTGCAGTGCGGCATGCGTTTGCTGCAGTTCCCGGTGGGCCTCGGCCAGTTCCTGCACATGACGCTGGGTCAGGCGATAGGATTCCTTGTAGATGTTGATGGCGCGTATGCAGAAGTACAGCGTGATCATCCCTGGCACGACTTCCAGCGCGGACGCATAGGTCGGTAAAATGACGACCATGACCACGAGCGTCACGGCTGCGAGCAGGGCCGCGAAGCGCCGATACTTCTGCTGTTCCCTGGCCAGGAGCAGGACGAGCGGAAGTAACAGACTCCAACCGTAGGTATTCCTGCCATTGAACAGGAACAGCAGGAGCGTAAGCGCGATCACTGAGCAGGCCGATAGGGCATATCTAGGGCGGGTCCACCATTCAGGGTGGACCCAGATCATGACCAGGTAGACAAGCAAAATGATGGTCGGCACGCTCCATGTTACCAGAGTAGGCTTCAGAGTGAGCCCATAGAGCATAACCAGGGCAAGCGTTGCGATTGAAAGCAAGCTGCGAATAAACCTGTTCATTTTGCTTCATCTCCTCTCCTTCGTTTCCAGGACAGGAACAGGGTATGCTATTCCAGGCGGAGTGTCAAGCCTCGCTTTGAGCCGTCTTGCGTCCCCGCAGCCTCCAGGCCAGGTAGGAAAGCCCCAAGACCGCTATCACGTCGAAGACCAGTTTGCCGAGAAGATCGATAGGCAGCCGGATACCGCTGGCCAAGAAGCCCGCCAGCGTACTGGCCATGAGCGCACCGAAGATGAGGGCCAGGCGGTGAGCATCTCGCCAGGCAGGGCTGGCCGACCAGTACTTGATCAAGAGAAAAGCGGCGAGAGCTTCAGCCGTAAAGATCGCTATCGGGATCACAGCCGGGAGAGAAGGAATCCCGACAAAGGCCAGGATAGGCAGGACAAACCAGATCAGAGCCAGGAAGAAGGCGATCAACCCCACCAGCCACGGCCACGGTGCTCGTCGAACAGTCTTTTGCACCGGGCGTGAGGGTAGGCGCGTGCCGAGGGTGGCAGCCACCAGCGCTACGATCACGACCAGGGCGATCACGATCGTGAGAAGAGGAGGATGGTAGATTTGCCCATTAGAGTACTGCGGCGCGCCGACGTAGGTCCAGAGATACCAGACGGCAATACAGGAAAGAAAGAAGACGATGCTGGTGATGATAAATCCCTGTTTGTCCAGCCAGGGATCGTTGCTCAGGCTGGGGAAGATCAACTCGGTGAGCTGGATCGGCAGGACAATGCACCAGATGCTTTCGAAACCGAGTTGAAAGAGCAAGTAGATCCAGTTAACACCGAACGCCCAACTATAGATGTGACTTGGGTCGTTTCTAAAGAAGAGCGGGGATAAGGAGGTTCCCAGTATCACACATTCCTCCGCAATGGAGAAGGCGATACCCAGAAGCACCATGGCGGGCCAGCCCCGGCGTTGCTGCCGCACCAGGGCGCGGATGAGCAGTGCCCCACAGCCATAGACGCCTAATTGAAGAAGAAAAGTGGGGTACAGTATGGTGAGGTGAGTGGTGCCGAAAAGGAGTTCGGACACGATTGGCGCGAGGACAATGAGAGTAATGATCGAGGCTACCCGACTTCTTGCCGACGATAGAGCTGATTGCATAGGTATATCCTTTCATATCAATGACATCATTTCATAACCATTGCAATCATAACTGGAGCAGCACATGAAGCACATCTACCCGGAGGCCGATTTTTTGTACAGAACGCATCTATCTCCAGGTAGAGAGCACGTTTTGGGTTGGACGTGCAGATTTATCCAGCACGGGAAGCCTACCCATAAAGATGCAGGTTGCCCTTGCACGCAAGGGCAACCTGCATCTTTAGTGACCTGGATGGAAGTCCCCCGGACTTCCATGTCCACAAGGGATGCCACTACATGTAGTGAACTACTTTATATAAATCTTACTTACGCTGCAACAAGGCGTTGACAGCTTCGACGATATTGTGTGCGCTAATGCCTGCCTCTTCCATCAGTTGATCAGGGGTGCCAGAACCGGGCATGGATTGTACACCCAGTTTGACGACCTGGGGTAAAGGCCCGTCCCGGTGGGAAAAAACATCCAATACGGCATCGCCCAGACCACCCTCACACCAGTGATCCTCCACTACGATGAACTTGTTTCCAACCTCTTGTGCCGCTGCCAGCAATGTTTCCTCATCCATTGGTTTGACGGAATAGGCATCTATCACGCGAATCGTGACTCTCTGGCTCTTCAACTGGTCATAGGCCTTCAAGGCTTCGTGTAGTGTGATACCTGCAGCAATAACGGTCAAGCGGTCATTATCCGAGCTGCGTACAACCTTGCTGCCACCAATCTTAAACTCTTCGTCAGGACCATAGATTACCGGCGTCTTTTCGCGAGTGGTACGCATGTAGACAATGCCGTCATGATCAGCCATCTGGGCTACCAACTGTGCCGTCTGATTGGGGTCGCATGGATAGACGACGGTACTACCAAAGACGGCGCGCATCATGGACAGATCCTCGAGCGCCATCTGGGAAGGTCCATCCTCACCAATCGAGACACCTGCGTGAGAACCACAGAGGCGAATGTTGGCACGGGAGATGGCAGCCATACGAATGAAATCATAGGCACGCGTGAAGAATGCGGCAAAGGTCGAAGCGAAGGGTACCTTGTGGCGTACGCTCATGCCCACTGCTGCAGCCACCAATTGCTGTTCGGCAATATACTGTTCGAAAAAGCGATCAGGATAGGCTTTAGCAAACTCTTCAGCATAGGTAGAGTTGCTTACCTCGCCGTCCAACCCAACGACATCGGGATTGGCGGCGCCAAGGGCCACTAGTGCGTCACCATAGGCTTTGCGAGTGGCTACTGGATCTTTGCCATCGTAACGGGGCAGTTCCACTGGTTTCTTCGCGGGCTCCTGGGCAGGTTGACCAGGTGCTGGTTTCTGGACAGGGAAGGTCTTGCTGCGTACGGGATTAAGCTCTTTGATGGCCTGCTCTTCCTGCTCCTTGCTGAGTGCTTTCCCATGCCAACCATTTTTATTTTCCAGGAATGAGACACCTTTACCCTTGATGGTTTTGGCGACAATTAATGTGGGAGAGCCATTTGGCTGCGCGGCCTGTTCGTACGCCTGGTTGATTTCATCATAGTTGTGACCGTCAATGACAATAGCGTTCCAGCCAAAGGCTTTGGCACGCGCTGCATAGGCGGCAGTGTTCCAACCCAGTTCGGTTTCGCCGCGCTGTCCCAGGCGGTTACAGTCGAGTATACCCACCAGGTTGTCCAATTTGTAGTGTGAGGCATGATCGAACGCCTCCCAGATGGAACCCTCGGCCATTTCACTATCGCCGAGCAATACCCAGATGTGGTAGGGCAGCTTATCCAGGTATTTGCCAGCCAGTGCTACACCAACGCCTATCGGCAAACCCTGTCCCAACGAGCCGGTCGCGACATCGACCCAGGGAAGCACTGGTGTTGGGTGCCCTTCCAGGCGACTACCAAACTTGCGTAGCGTCAACAATTCTTCGTCAGAAATGGCGCCCGCGGCCTTGTATATTGAGTAAAGCAAGGGCGAGGCATGTCCTTTCGAGAATATGAGGTGGTCATTATTCGGGTTCTTCGGATTGTCAAAGTCGTAGTGCAGATAGCTAAGCATCAGCACAGACATCAGGTCTGCTGCTGACATGGAAGAGGTGGGGTGACCCGAACCTGCGGCTGTTGAACTGCGGATACTGTCTACACGCAATTGCTGGGCCAGGTCTGTCCACTGTTGGACCTGAGCATTCTTTTCTGTTGTTGTAGTCATGTTCTCTCCTCTTACTCAAAATCGTATTGTGTTTTCAATTGAGTACTCTTTCATTGTAAGATATAAAGCTAAAGCAGGGCAAGCTGATGTTTGCCAGATATGCATGCCTGGATCGGATTTGAAATGGAACTGATTATTTTTATTGGCCTGCAAGCCTCTGGAAAAAGCACATTTTTCCATACCCATTTCGCTGCAACACACGAGTATGTGAGCAAGGATGTGCTGCGTAACAATAAGAGGCCGAACCGCAGGCAAATGCAGCTCATCGAGAGTGCTTTCGTAGCTGGGCATTCGGTTGTTGTTGATAATACGAACCCCACGGTTGAGGCTCGTAAACCACTGATTGACCTGGGGAAAATGTACGGGGCAAGGATTATAGGTTACTATTTTGAGTCACAGGTGAGTATGTGCATTAAGCGTAATAAGCAACGTGAGGATAAGGCGAGGGTGCCCGATGTGGCGATATATGCAACTGCTAAGAAGCTGGTCCTTCCTACTTATGCAGAAGGGTTTGATGAGCTATATTATGTCCGCATAGCCAACAACTCTGGATTTGAAGTCCAGCAGTGGAGTACATCAACCCTTGCTTCTGACGGATCAGAAAGCCAGGATCAGACAGGTCTTTGACCGTATTTTCCCACCACAAACTATGCTATTCAATTCACTGTAGACCTGGCAAGTTACGCACTTCTAATGGGCCTGGACTGAGAAAAAGTGCGTTTCGTTGATTAGCATGCGTTGTGCAACCTCTTGATTCTTTATTTGATAGGTACCCGCCTCGACCTGGGTCCGTAATGCTGCCAGGCGAGACCTCCTGCTCTGAGGCCAGTGTTGAGCAGCCTGTATACCAAGTTTCACCGCCGGAAGTTCTGCTGAACTCTCTATGAGAGTGGTGGGAACTTCCCCACTAAACTGGCTTAATTGAAGCGATTCTTGCATGTGAAGCAATTGTGAATCATTGTTCTGTTGTATTCCGTTCATGCCATCTCCTAAGGTAGCCTGATTTTCATGTTTTTCACCCTCGAACACCGTTTAATATGGTTCCGCCAATTTTCCTTATCGGCATTAAATCCTATTTTCACTAGCCACATAAAACCATCCACAGGCAGTAATCTCCCTTGGATCGCTAAAAGGCTTTACGGCTTCAGTATAGTTATTACTTAAAACACATCTATATGCAGATTTTTATAGTCAGAAAGGGTTGCAAGGCTCGCCAGCCATGAATGAAAAGTGTTCAGAGGTTGCAGGGGTTTTCAATTCTGGTTTATACTATAGCACAGCAAAGATGTTTAGAGGAAACGGAAGAGCCTTGCAACGACAACGAAACGCAATCGTTATATATAGTCCATATTCCGGCAGATCGGCACAACTCTCACAGGCGCTAACGTATCTCCAACAAGTTGAGGTGAACGTCGTTCAGATCACCCCGATCGCCGATCTGGATAAACTTCCTCCCCAGGGAACTCACTGGCGAGATAGCGGCATAGATGTTGCTATAGCAGCAGGTGGTGACGGTTTGGTCGGGGGCGTCATTACCCATATTGCGGAAAGCGGCCTTCCCCTGGGAATACTCCCTCTAGGCACGGCTAACGATATTGCTCGCTCTTTGCACATACCTCTGGACCTTTCAGAAGCAGCTAAAGTAATTGCCCTGGGCAAAGAAATAGAGGTAGACATTGGGGAGGCGCAGCCGGCCGAACAAGCTCCCCACCTTGCAAGCCCAACGCAAAAAGGCCCGGTCCTTTCACATGTCGCTACCCAAAAGCATGGGTTTTTTGCTCATGTCTTGACAGTTGGACTCAATGTGCAGTTTGCTCGACTGGCAACCAATATAGCAACGCGCCAGCGTTACAGTCGTTTGACATATCCTCTTGCTGCTTTCGGGGTACTTAAAAAACACGAAGCAATAGAGGTTGACCTTCACTTTGAAGGAGTGGCACTACCGCAAAAGGAGAGGTTCACACGCCAGGAACAAAGGCTTGCACCATCAATAGATGAGGCACAGACGTCATTGCAGTGTCGCGCACTGCAAGTCACTGTAATCAACGCTCCCATCTTTGGAGGACAATGGAACCTGGCTATACCAGGAGCAACTATGAATGATCGACTGCTCGACATCGTTGTCATTGAAGATATCGATTTAGAGGATCTTAGCACAACAATTGGTCAATTCTTTAACACACAGAAACAGCCTCTGGCACTTCCATCAGGGTGGGAAAGGCCCCATATTGGACACCATCCTGCGGAGTTGACGGGTATTCCTGGTATTCATCACCTCCAGGCATCCAGCGCCATCATTAAAACAAACGCAGACCCCCGGGATGCGACTCTCGACGGGGAGGTGCGAGGTCAAACACCTACATATGTCCGCGTCGCAAATGAGCGGTTACGGGTGGTGGTCCCAGGATAAAAGTCTTTTTTAGGATGCAATACCAACAGCGAAAGGGATAGCTATGCGAATCGTTTCATTACTGGCAAGCGCAACTGAGATGATTTATGCCCTCGGCTGCCTGGATCAATTGGTGGGACGCTCACATGAATGTGATTACCCGCCAGAAGTGCAATCGTTGCCAGTGGTCAGCAAAGCCCAGATCGATATTGACACGAGCAGCGCCCAGATCGATGCACAGATCAAACAACTTGCACACAAAACAGCGGAAC
>WNGQ01038205.1_pt1 | contig 10957 bp, 9 predicted proteins | sample 5407661 | NCBI WGS metagenome assembly WNGQ01 (sample SAMN13153382, study PRJNA577476) | soil metagenome | isolation source: 60 cm soil or saprolite under Garry oak tree replicate 2 | place: USA:California | collected 2016-06-15
GTTACGAGTAAGTTCAATCTTGTCCCCTATCTTTTTGCCCATAAAGCCACGGCGCGTGGCTTCCTCAGTGTCTATTTCGTTGTCCCTAATTTGTGGCTCACGATCTGCTTCAATCACGAAAAAACCACCATCGTAAAGCAGGACAGTGTTGGGTTGAACTGTTTTCGGCTCTAACAGCTCCGGTGTGGTGTCTTCTAGTCCTATTACTAGGGTTATGTAGGCACTATGAGCGTCAGGGTTATTCTCGAATCTTTTACGGGTGTCGTACAGTACTTCAAGCATCTGTTTTGATCGACCGTGCAATAGATATAAATTCGTAAGTTGAATACGAGCATGAAAATCCAATTTAGGGACTCTCGAAAATTAAATTGTCCCAGAGATGATATAGCCTGAGAGATTGTTGATTGTCAGATAACATGGTTTATGGTAACTTTTAGGGCATATCACCTGCTCCTCCTCAGACCATCTTTACTCCATGGTGGTTGTCAGATCTGAAATCAGGACCGATTCTGACCGCATGAGCCAGTATACTGGGCAAATAACATCATTCTTTGGAGGAAAGACTCATGTCTGGAACAAACGATTTCGATTTTCTTCTTGGCTCTTGGAACTTTCGCAACAGGCGGCGTACGAACCCATACAGCCTCAGTCAAGACGGTGAGTGGGAAGAATTCGTTGCCAGCCTTACAGGCGCAAAATATCTCGATGGGAAAGTCATCATCGAGCAGTATGAAGGCACGTTTCCCAGCGGGGAGAAATGGCTAGGACTCGCCATTCGCACCTTTGATCAGCAGAAGCAGCAATGGTCGATTCGGTGGCTTGATAATCGAAATCCACCGGATTTCAGGCCGCTGGTAGGAAAATTTGAAGATGGCGTTGGACTATTTTCTCAGGTGATAGAAACCCCAGATGGTCAACCGCTGCATGTGCGGTTGACCTGGGATGAGATGACGGCGAATACGGTGCGTTGGCAGCAGACTTTTTCGTTTGATGGGGGGAAGCATTGGGAGACGAATTGGGTGATGGAGTTCACAAGAAAGCGGTAGCCATCACGGTTGTGGCGAGGCCCTTGGGGCCTTGCATTTCAATGAAAGGAGCGAGATGCATGTCAGATACGAGTGCTGATACGCGTGTTGGGTTGGGCGCGAGCGCGAGACAAGCGCAGGCGCAAGCCATGGAAACGTGCTGTCCCGTCATAGAGCTGCGTCAATATGTGATGAAACCAGGTCGCTGCGACGATCTCATTACCTTGTTCGAGGAGCATTTCATTGAGGGGCAAGAAACATACGGCATGCGGATTATCGGCCAGTTCCGCAATCGCAACCATCCTGACCAGTTCGTCTGGATGCGCGGTTTTGCCGACATGGAGGCGCGGCGGAAAGCCTTGGAGGGCTTTTACGGTGGCCCGATCTGGAAAGAGCATCGCACTGTGGCCAACGACACGATGATCGATTCGTCCAATGTTTTGTTGCTCAAACCTGCTCGCGCCGCATCAGGCGTTCGGCTCGATCCGGCTCGCCCGACGATGGATGCGAAAGGCCCGGCGGGAGGGGTCATCATCGCGACGATGTACTCTTTCGATGCGCCGGTTGACGCGAAATTTGTCGATTTCTTCGAAACCGACATCGCACCCGCGCTTCGCGGCGCTGGCGCGACGCTTTTGGGACATTTCGTCACCGAGCCGAGCGAAAACACCTTTCCGCAGCTGCCGGTGCGCGAAGGCGAGCACGTCTTCGTCTGGCTCGCCTCGTTCGCCGCCGACGCGGCGTATGCGGCGCATCAAATCGCTTTGACAAAGAGCCAGGCGTGGATCACATCGCTTGTCCCCGCTTTGAAGGTTTGGCTGTCAAAGCCGGCAGAGGTGTTGGAATTGGCACCGAGCAGGCGTTCGCTCTTGCGCCATCGCTCGGCTCAGGAAAGTGCCGACGCCGCGCCGCAGTGACATTGGGAACGCTTCACACTTTGTCTGATAGAGGTAAGGTTAGGTTACCGGAGGCGTGTGATGAGGAAGCGTTTCGGGAAGTGACGCATGCTCCGATTGTAGTCGCTCAACAAAAAAACGCAACACGGAACCAGTCTCATTAGATGCGATTGTCCCGTATTGCCCTAGAGATGATAGACTGTAGCCCAAAGAGCTCTGAGAGGCAGAAGAATGGAACTGATCGAAGAAGTGAAAGAGTTACTGATAGAGACGGAAAAAGTGCTCAAAGGCAGTGCGCGTCGCTTGTTTATGGCACGGACAGTACATGCATTGGGAGAAAGAGGTCAGCGCCTGGCAGAACAGGAGTTAGGATGGAATCGTGGGACCATCCGGAAAGGTCAGCGCGAATTGGAGAGCGGGATCGTCTGTCTCGATGCATATTCTTTGCGAGGCCGCAAGCGCAGTGAAGAGCATCTGCCCAACTTGCTCAAGGATATCACCGCCATCGTGGATGGGCAGAGTCAAGCAGACCCGCAGTTTCGCACGAATCGTCTCTACACGCGCCTGACGGCAACAGAAGTGCGCCGCCAGTTGATCGCGCACTATGGCTATCGTGATGACGCATTGCCCACTGCGGAGACGATCGCCACCAAGCTGAACGAGCTGGGATATTATCCAAAAAAGGTGGCCAAGAGTCAACCCCAAAAAAACTCCCCGAAACCGATGCTATCTTCGCCCAGGTGAAGCAGATCAACGAAGAGGCAGATGCCGATGAGCAGACCGTACGGATCTCGATAGATGCGAAGGCCACGGTCAAGGTTGGTCCTTTCGCACGAGGAGGCAAGAGCCGCCTCTCAACCAAGGCCGCCGACCATGACTTTGAGCCGGAAGCCACGGTGACCCCTGTGGGCATTTTCTTGCCCGCCTTCGATGAGATCTTTTTCTATGGTGTGATCTCGAAAGTGACCAGTGATTGTCTGGTGGATCGTTTGGTTGATTGGTGGGAAACAGTGAGAGAGCGCTTTTCCCAGATCAAGACGATCGTCATTCATGCAGATAATGGACCGGAGAGCCACAGTCGGCGCACCCAGTTCATGCAGCGTCTGCTGGAATTTGCTCAGCGGTATCAGATCACCGTACGTCTCGCGTATTATCCACCCTATCATAGCAAATACAATCCGGTCGAACGCTGTTGGGGCATTTTAGAACAGCACTGGAATGGGGCTTTGCTTGATTCAGTCGAGGCAGTGATCCAGTTTCAAACTGCATGATCTGCCGTTGCAGGCCACATTTATTCCTAATCTCTTCCGCAATGTCAATCGTTTGTTGAAATTGTTTTGTTTCAAAGAGGCTATGTAAATATTTATGAATGAACGGGTCATTTGCATGTGGCTGAAAGACTCGCTTGTATACTCTAGCAGCTATCTCAAAGTGTCCTGCCGCGTATGCCTCTTCCGCCAAGCCAACTGCCGCGTATGCCTCTTCCGCCAAGCCAATAATTGTTCTCCTCTCAGCGTCTGCTAACACGCCAGCTTCGGCTTGCTCTAGAAACGAAACCGCTTGCTCACTATCTTGCTTCATTCTTGCTAGTCGTGCGGAGAACAGGTGGCCTAATACTTTGGTAGCGTCTTGTGAAGCTAACTGTACGGCAAGTTGGCCAGCCTTATCCAGACGCTCTCGCTTAATTTGGATCTCGAATAAGTCTTGATTGGCGTTAATCCATAAATTATCGTGCTCTGTATGCTCGTGAGTAAACTCAATTATTACCTCTTCCGCTTCCTGATACTTCTCCTGGGCCATTAATACTTCAGTGAGGATTAATCGAAGCTCCAGCATTTGTGAGCCGCGCCCAATTTGCTGTTTTAGATGCGCTTCTGCTACGATTAGTTTTCCGGAATCCAGTGCGATAAGGGCTGCATTTTTTACGTATAAATCATGGTCGGGCTTTAGGGTTAATAATTCTTCTATGGCTTTTTCTGCATTATGATCTTCACCGAGTAGTCTATAGGCGATCATTTGATGGAAAAGCCATTCGGATCTTATTTTACGATCCTCTACATCAGGTATGCTGTTCCAAGCTTTTTGTAACCAACTTAGCGCTTGCCTGACTTGATTCTTTTGAGCATCGTCAAGAATTTCTCGCATTGCATAGGGATTATTATTTATGATTTCTTCAAGTAAGTTGGTTCCAAGACTAAATGTTATCTGAGGATCATCATCGTGTGTAGCCGCACTTTCAAACAGACTTCTAGCCTCTATGGTAAGGTTGGCTTCTAGCGCAGCGCAACCTAATACATAACTCACTTCCGGTGTTTCCAACATTTTCGCGTCAACAGATGCTTTGATCGTCTTATACTTTTGTCCCAAACTGCTCATTGTCAGAATTTTGATTGCAGATGCTTGAGGATTAAGAGGATTTGTTTCGAGGATCTCATTAGCTTCGGCTAGGGCTTTTTTGAAATCATCTTTTAGTAGGTACGCGAAGGCTCTATTGGATCTAGCTTTTGGAGCGCTAGGATCGAATTTGTAGGCATCAAGGAATAATTGCGCAGCTTCTTCGAGCTTTCTGCATTGCTGAAGCGCCGATGCCATAATCGTCAAAATGCGAAATCGTGCAGGATGATCCGCGATATCCCATTGAGTGTTTTTGATATCTGTTAAGTACTTGGCAGTCTCGGTGTATCGGTTCTTTTCTAAAAGTTGCTTGGAGACATCTATCATACGAAGTAGCTGGCCCCTTATTGTGTCTCTAAGACCTGGAATTCTGGCTTTTCGATCAGTGACAAGTTGTTTCCATGCTTCAATATAGCTTCTATCCTGTTCAGTGAAACTTCGTTCTGGCTCGAACTCGACGGTTAATGTCTTTTTGTTTGCGTACTTAAGTTTTGCTACTACGTCCTCATCGTAGTAGTTCCAGTAAATCTTTTTCTCTTTGGAGTCTACTCTCGACTTTGTACAATTTGGAGGAAAGGACCGGGCATGAAAGCTTCTTGAGGTAAGATGGAAGCTAACCAAAGCATCATCTTACTCAGGAGGATATTCATGCCCCTTCCCGATCCCATTATAGAAGTTCTGTCGGCCTTTCGACCATTATTTACGACTCCAACCTGGAGGAAACTGATGACGTTGTTAACTGGAACCCTGCTGGCGCAAGGACGTCGTACAGTGGCAGCAGCCTTGCGAGCCAGTGGGAACGAGCAGGCGAGCAACTGGAGCTGCTTTCATCAGGTGCTCAATCGAGCACGGTGGTCCCCGTTAGCCGTGAGTCGCCAGCTCCTTCTCCTCATTGTCGAGACCTTTGTGCCAGCCGGAGCGTGCGTGGATCTCGTCATTGACGAGACACTGGAGCGGAGATGGGGCAGCAAGATCAAGAAACGAGGGCATTATCGAGACAGCGCTCTCTCCAGCAAAGAACGCTCGGTCAGTAGCCCTGGCTTGCGCTGGATCGTGATGGCAGTGGTCGTGACCCTGCCCTGGACACAGCAGAGATGGGCCTTGCCGTTCTTGTGCGTACTCGCCACGACTCCAGAGGTGAGCGAACGGCTGGGCAAGCGACACAAAACGATTGGGATGTGGGCGCATCAGATGATCAGCCTGGTGCATCGATGGCTCCCTGACCGTTCCATCAAGTTGATGGGGGATACCGCTTACAGTGTGCTGGAACTGGGCTTGCATGCGAAGCATCAGCACGTGACCCTGATCACAACGGGCCGCTTGGATGCGGTGCTTCACGAGCCACCTCCCCAACGCACCCAGCACACCATTGGTCGCCCTAGGGTCGTCGGCACACGCCTGCCTGCTCTGGAACAGGTCTTACAGGACCCGGAAACTGGCTGGCAGTCACTCACGCTGGACTGGTATAGCGAAAGGGAGCGAACGGTGGAGATCTGCACGGGAACAGCGTTATGGTATCGCTATGGATCCGATCCGTTGCCTATTCGTTGGGTCCTCACTCGTGATCCATTGGGCAAGCGTCCCTCCAAAGCCATCTTTTCCACCGACCCCACCCAAACGGCAGAACAGATCGTCAGCGACTTTATGAAGCGCTGGAGTCTGGAAGTGACGTTTGAGGAGGGGCGTGCCTATTTAGGCATCGAGACGCAACGCCAATGGTCAGATCGAGCCATCGAGCGCTCGACTCCTCTGCTCTTTGGCCTCTACAGTCTGGTGACGCTCTTTGGGCGAGCGTTGCACCCCAATGGACAGATTCCTGTCGCTCAAGCAGCTTGGTATCGCAAGCACACCGCCACCTTTCGTGACGTACTCGCTCTCAGCAGGCGACATCTGTGGGGTCAAGGGACTTTTCCCACATCACCCGTTGATCCTGACGTGGTTTTAGTCCCTCGCTCTACGCTTGAGCGCTTATCTTTAGCCGTCTGTTATTGAGTTGGAAATGTACAAAGTCGAGCTACTCCGAAGAGAAAAATTGGTCCATTCTGATGTGCGAACTCGAACAGTCCAGTAGGGCAGCGAAATTTTAGCTTATGATTTTCTGGAAGACCCTTAACCTGAGCCCAAATAATTCCCATAGGCTGTCTATCATCGTCTAGTACTTCTATATGCCCGTCGGTATTCGGCCATGTATCGTAGTCATGCAGCCGAGCCACTACCTTGGCATGAGTACCCAGGATAAATTTGATCAGACCCACTGCGGCGCTATCGTTTGAAGCCGTAATGCTATGTATTGCCATATCTGCCTGTTTTATCATCGTTTTATATTTTAAGACCTATCTTCCTCGAAATATCCTTGTCGACTAACCAACGGTAGCCGGACACTTAGTATAACGAAGACAACCTGTAAAATATCTACCAACAAATAAGACGGCAAATGAAGGGCAGTGAAACGCCCTGAACTATCCATCCGTAAACCAGGGGTAAGATGGTCACTAGCTCTGGTAATGACCGTAGTTTGTGGCTGGATGCCCAGATCGTGTCGATCATAGGCTCATCAGCAAAACACAATGGCTGTGTCCTGCCGACTAGCTCAAACCATTACAACACTAGCCCTCTTAAGAGCACTAGCGCATTCACGAAGCATGGTCAGTAGCCGTCTGAGGGTTCCGCTTTATCATAGCCGACCAACTCAATGTCCTGTTCCGTATCCCGAATCTCCAGCATCAGCATTGCCATATAGACGTATGCATCGCAGTCTGAATGGTGTCAAAAAATGTCAAGGAGAAAGAGCGTACTTCATTTCGCTACTGGTAATTGCGCCGAATGATCGAACGAAAATACTGGGCTGAAGGCCATCACGTCGAACATTCAGCGCAAATTTTTTGCGCTGAATGTTCGACATCATTTCGGGTTCGGTTCCGTTGCATCCGAGGTTTGCCCCTCGCTCGGGCCTTTGTCTTCCTTTTTCTGCCCGCTAGCATCAACGACATAAATCACGTCGCGGCGAAGGGTGAGTTGTTCGGCGGCAGATTCAAGATGCTTGGGGCTGACATCTTTCTCCCTTAGTGCATAGGACCACTCCAGCGCTGTCGTGACCAGCTTCATCAAATGGTCCATGATCACCCGCCCACTTTTTTGTGGATCGAGGGAGAATATCACGCACTTCGGCCTCGGTGTGGCTCGCAATTCGGCAATAGGGGTGAACGCGATCCAACCGGTGCCGGAATTGCAGCCACATCGTTTCTGGCTGATCAAACACATCTTTGAGTGGCATCACGCTTCCCCGTCCCGCCGTCACCAGACACAATCCCAGGGCATAGGGAGGATGAGTTAACTTGAGCTGGTCTGTCAGTTCTTTCAGGAAAATGAGATGAGGCATCGACAAATCATGGGCATCATCGAAGATCAAGCACTCAACACCATACTGTACCAGTAACTCAAACAACAGATATTTGCGTTCGCTCCATCGCCCCCGCGCTCCCAGCCCCAGAGCAGTCAACAGGAAGTTCCCCAGAGCCGCTTCTTTGGGGTCGTTTTTTGGGGTCGTCACCGCCAGCACCGGAGAGTGCCGCCCACCCATCATCCCGGCTTCACGGGATGCCTGGGCACTCAAATCGCGGATACCCATGGTTTTGCCGCTGCCCGGCTCCGCCACAATCACATGCCATCGTCTCAGCTTCCATGCCTGGCGCAAGAGCCCCTGAAAACGCTGCTCAAAAGGCGTCTCGATAAAGCCCTCGAAGAGGGGCAAAGCCGCTTGATTCATGAGTCGTTCTCCGTCTCGTAGGGACGTATGGGCAGGATCTGCACCGGATACTCCCTGTCAGGGTCAGGTTTTGCCTCTGGCAACCGCAAGCTGGAGGGAGCAGGTGGGTGGAGCGTCGCAAGGGTCTCCAGGACATGAGCAGGGTGGATCTCCTCGCGTTGTCGATCGAATTGCCGAGAGTATTCCTGTTCTCTCGTTGCCCGTTTCCGCTGCTTTTTGGTCGTGTCAATCTCTTCCTGTATCTGTGCTCGAACGTTGGCGCTGGCGGAGGCGGTCGCCTTTGCTTTTGCAGCATCGGCCTGGCGCTGGGCGGTCGCTTCCCACTCGCTGACTCGTCGCCCCATGAATGCTGGGCAGTAGGCTTCTCCCACATAACTGCCTTCCACAAACAGGTAAAGCACGCCCACGTCTCTGCGATCGTAATACAGCTCAAACTCCTTGCCCTGGAGCCGATTGAGCAGCCCTGGGCAGGTATACCAACGCCCTTGAAAGGAGAGGCGTGAGCCGTCATGGACCTGGTAGCGATGGCCGAGCGTTTTTCGGTTGACCGCCTTCATCAAGAGCAGTTTGAGATCATCCGGCGCGCCCAGATATTGGGGGACACCCGTTTGACGGACAGCTTCTTCCCAGAGCACTGCCCGCGTTTGCCGACGCAACCCATCCCAGCTTTGCTGGTAATCGTCCACGATGGCACGAAAAAAATACCGTTCGAGTTCCTCAAGGGTCATGGCTCCCGCCTGAGCCGCTGCTTCGGCATCGTGAAGGCCGTGACTGGTATTGGGCAAACGTCGTTCAAAGCGCTGGGTCATCCAGCGAAAGAGCGATTCGACGGTTCCTTTGGCAGAAGGACAATACGGCGGTGCTTGCTCCGTGATGATGCCCAGTCGATCCACCAGCACCTGGCGGGCGCGCTCGGACGTAAAGATTTTCCCGCGATCATGGAAGATGATCGCAGGTTTGCCAGAACAGGGCCAGGAGTGCTGGCAACCAGCCTGGAGAACGAGGCGATCTTTCGGCTCAAGTGCCATTTTTAACAAGCGCATGTAGTCCTCCTCCTTGAGTGACCCTAACGCCAACACAGCACCCATGATGGCTGCTGTTTTCACACAAATGAGGACCGCCGCGTGAACCTGGCGAGTGACAGGAATCCCGTCGGGAGTGACAACATAGAGTTCCATACTGTGTTCATCCACCTGGGCTAATTGCGCAGGGGCAGGAATGGAAAGGGCAAAGGAGCGGGGAGATTGCCGATCGCGAAGAGGTCCAGGCAGCTGTTCGCGCACTCGGAGCACTTGGGGTTCCTGCTTGAGGACTTGTATGTAATCATGAACCTGGCGGTAAGAAGGCAAGGAGATGGCGGCTCCAGTGTCCTGCTGGACGCGTTTGGCGGCGCGCTTGAGTTCGGCATGCTCGGCAATAGCGGTCATCGACAGCTTGGTGGGCAAAAGAAACAGCCGGCGAATGACTTCTTGAAAAGCGGGATGCAGTTCCCGTTCTCGGCTGTAGGTCGCATGAGGAACACACGCGAGCACGCCGAGTGTGCGAGTCCGCAGCACCAGGCGCGAGAGGGTTGAGCGAGCGATCTGGGTTTCTCTCGCCGTCTCGACGACTGATGCCCCGGCCAACACGGCTTCGACAGCTCGCACATTGCGCAGAAAGCGCACACGCTGTGGCCCTTGGAGGATGGAGTCATCAAAGGTAGAAAGCAGGCTCGCGTGTTGATCGCTCTCCTCCTCAATTGCTTCCGGCAACACCGTCATACTCTCACTCAACTCGGAGGGAAGGGGATCAGGGAGAATGGGGGGAGCGTCGGGGGAAAGACAAATCAGAGGTATCAGCCGGGTGAGAGAAACGGAGGCGAGATCGACCAGCAGATGACCACGGGCCGCGCTCTCAGCACAGAGCTTCCAGACGGCTGCTTCCCGTTCCGCCTGTGGCCAGCGTTCTCCGAGACGTTCGACCAGTTCCTGCACACAGGCCGCTTCGCCCCAGGGCCAGACAACCTGCAATGCCTCTTCAAGCTGTGGCCAGGTGGGAAAAGCCTGACGCCGGGCATGCAAAAAGACCAGATTGGCGTGACGCGTTCTGGACAAGGTGGCTTCTGTCCCGATCCAATAGACCCCTCTCTGCTGTTCTGCCACTTTTCGTGCCGCTTCGGCTTTGGCTCGATTGCGCTCCCGGCGTTTGTCTTGCTCCAGCCCAGCCTCTGCGATCAGGAGCCCGCCATCGAGCAATTGACCGATGGCATCGGGGAGGTAGACATGGGCTTTGCCCTCAAACAGGTAGTCAATGGTGTACGGAGTCGGCAAGGGGGTGGTGATCTTGTAGGTGGAAGCAAACGTGGAACTGATATCGCCGCGTCCATACCAGGAAACCTGGGGATGATATTCGAGGTACAACAGGAGCTGTTCTTCCATCTGGCTACAGAATGGCTGCCGTGTGGGGCGAGCTTCTCCTGTTTTCCAACTGGGAATCCACCCGGAGATGCTCTCTCCGGCAATTTTGAACAGGTCAATGCCACGCACTCCGATCTCCGACATGCTATGACCTCCCTCTTCGACATCACAACATACAATCCGGTGAATTTCCATCTCTTGATGCAAAGTATACCCGATGGCAAGCTCATTTGGAAGCCGACCACCTGTTCGTGATCGAACCATGAACGCACAATTCGATCATTGGAGTTCATGGCGTCGAACATTCAGCGCAATTACCACTTCACTCCTCTTGCAGTACCTGGTAAATGCCCTACCATGTGAGCAGCTTTTTCCCTGAAACATGAGCAGTTGCCCCGAATGTTGAGCAATAAGATCATTGATCGACTGGAAAGCTGCTCTAGAGGCGAATCGCCGCGTACCGTTTTTGTAAATTCAGTG
>WNGQ01006891.1_pt1 | contig 10955 bp, 10 predicted proteins | sample 5407661 | NCBI WGS metagenome assembly WNGQ01 (sample SAMN13153382, study PRJNA577476) | soil metagenome | isolation source: 60 cm soil or saprolite under Garry oak tree replicate 2 | place: USA:California | collected 2016-06-15
TAAATATCCAGAAGCAACATAGACAAGACCACAGTTTCTAGGGAGGACATTCAATGGCTCTGAACTGTCCACGGTGCGGCAGCACAATACAGACATCGCCCGAGCGGGAATGGGAATTCAAAGCCTACCATGTAACACGGTACCAGTGCGAGTGTGGAGACAAGTTCAACCTCTACGCCAGCCCGCACAAGACCTTCACCATCCCACGACCACAAGCCCTGAAAGGATTCTGTCCCAGCTGCAAAACCCGCAACCCAGCACACGCCATCTACTGCAAGAACTGCGGGACCAAGCTTCCGATCACACAAGCCTAGACTGTAGGCAACCAAGAAGGATTCTGCCCCTCCAATAAATAATACCCCTGAATCTTTTCCGACCCCCAGGGGTCCCCCAAAACATGCCGCCCGGCCCCAGCGTGAACACCCCTCACGCACGAGCATGATACCCGAGAACCCCATCCACGGACCACAACAATATTAACTTCCAGAAAGACCCGCCCCGGCCTTCACGCCTTCAGGACAAAGTAACAGGAGCATGCGTAAACAGTCATGAGCGAAGAGACAGAAAAACGCTCGATAGAAGAAGAGAAAGAACCACTCATTACACGAGAAGCGATCGGAGCACGGTTCCGAGCAGTCGGCAGGACCATCCGCAGCATCCCACGCCCCACCGCCCTACACACCACCATACTCGTCCTCGTCCTCGCCATGGCGGGTATTGTTCGACTACTACCGCTACGCTGGGGAGCTTACATCAGCGAGTTCGACCCGTACTTCAACCTCAACGACATGCGACACATAACAGCCAACGGCTGGCTCTCATGGTACAGCTACACCGACCCAACCGCCTGGTTCCCATTCGGACGCGCCCCAGTCACAACCAGCTACCCCGGCACAAGCTTCACAGGCAGCCTATTCTACCAATTCCTACAGACCATCGGCATCAACATAACCGTCTACCAGGCAGCCGTCTACGTCCCAGTAGTACTTGGCATATTCGCCGTTCTCGTCACATACTTCTTCGCCAAAGACATGTGGGGCAAAAGCGCCGGCCTCTTCGCCGCGCTCTTCGCCGCGTTCAACAGCAGCCTGATCAGCCGAACCGACCTCGGTTTCTTCAGAAACGAGGGCGTCGGAATACCCACAATGATCCTTGCCTTCCTATTCTTCCTCCGTGCCATCCAGCCACAACGCAGTCTCAAGAGCACACTCGTCTACAGCATGCTTAGCAGTATCAGCCTGATCTACATGGCCTTCAGCTGGGGAAGCTTCCGGTACGCGGCCGAGGTAATCGGCCTTTTTACCCTAGCACTGATCATCTTACGGCGGTATACTCCCCGCCTCTTCCTTAGCTATGGCATAACCGTCGGTTTCTTCCTATACACCGGCACAAGCATACCCGACCTGGGCCACGTTTTCCTCTCTGAGGGCACGACTCTAGCCCTGATCGGAGTAATGGCACTACTCGTCGTAATGGAACTGGCCAAATTCACACCGACAACAAGGGGCCGGCTAACCGTTGCCGGACTATTCGGGGCAGGCATCGCGGCAAGCGCATATTTCATACTCACAACCAACTTCCTCTCTCTCGGCAGCAAGTTCCTCACTACGCTCAACCCGTTCCTCCGCAACAGCATACCACTGGTCGCCAGCGTCGCTGAGAACCGGCCCAGCACATGGGCAAGCTTCTTCCTCGAACTCGGCAGCATCCTACTACTCGCAGTTTTCGGCTTCTTCTTCGCCTTCCAGCGCCTGCGTGATTCTGACGTTTTGCTCATTATCTTCGGAACCACCGCTTTCTACTTCGCCGCCAGCCTAGTCCGTCTCACACTAGTCCTAGGACCAGCCATCTCGACCCTCGCCGCGATAACCGTTGTAGAGCTAGGCAAGCCAGCAATGGACATAATACAACAATCAGTAATCTTCTCACGACGCAAGCTACGCTTCACAACACGCGTAAGCCGCGAGTTCAGCATCGGAATACTCGTCATCATCCTCATCCTCATCATCCCCTCCTTCATAGCCGCCGTTCAGTCCGCCTACTCCCCCGTAACCATCGCCTCGTCCAGCCTTCCCGTCCGAGCCAGCATCGGTGACTGGCTCCAAACACTAGCATGGATGAACAACAACCTACCACAGACCTCAGCCGTTTTCGCCTGGTGGGACTACGGCTACTGGATATCCTACAACACAGGGCTGCATACCCTAGCGGATAACGGAACCGGCAACCTCACGCAGATCCAGAACATAGCCACCGGCTTCCTCCTAAACGAATCATTAGCCGTCCACCTCCTACAACGATACGGAGTAACACACGTAGCTGTCTTCGCAAGCTACAACAGCGGCCCCTCAGCCTGCGCCAACCCACCCACCTCCGCCTCAAACCCGGGACCATATTTCTGCGGCTATGGGGAGGACAGTAAATGGTACTGGATGACTAGGATTGGCAACGGAACGAAAATCCAGACGCCAGCAGGACAGGCCACAGTAGCATTCACAACCACAACCGACGCGACAACTGGAGCGACGACGTACCATCGAAGAATCACCATAAACACGCAGACCACCGATGAGATCATAACCGCCTCGGTAGATAATGCCCCATTCCCCGCCAGCAACACAATCCTCGGACTGCTCATGAGAAGCGGATACCCGGGAGGAACGCCGGCCTCATCATCAAGATTCAATGATATTGGCACAGCGACTCCCCACTATTTCACCAGAGTATTCCCGTCCACAAACTTCTACGTTCAGGTATACTCGGTCAACTATCCGACCCCGACACTGGCAACGGTCAAACTGAACCCGTCAACCATAGCCAGGACCAACGGCAAAACAAACATCACAGGAACACTGACCAACGCGGCCACAAACCAGCCGATCGACACCACGGGACTCACACCTATAACTCTCGAATACTCCATTAACAATGGCAACGCTTGGAATCGTATAGGCGCTGTGAACGCTACCTCAACAGGAAGCTTCCTGTTCACATGGTCGTCCAACGTGCCAACCGTGCCATCAGGCCAGAACAGCCTCCTAGTGAGGGCTAGATGGGGGGGCGATGTCGCCAGCAAGCTCGACATCGCTGTGAGCCTGCCCGCGAGACTGGTAGAAACACCGTAACAATGGTCCTTCGGATCTAACTGGACCCTTGGACCCTGTACTTTGCGTACTTGTCTTCAGGAGAAAACCTGGCTGGGTGCGGGACCACTGTTGGGCTCCCGCAGACTGGACACGACACCTTCATCGTGTACCGGGAACATTTCGAGCATTTTCGCATTAGCCATTTCAACCGAGCTTCCTGCCCTCACCGCCTGATTTCTTGAGAGTCGCTAGAAGCTCCTCGACAACAGAGTTCAACGCTTTCTCGGCGGACTCGTAACTCCCAGCTTCGACCTCGATCCGGTACTTCGGCGCGCCGATAGTGTAGATTCTGACATCGGTGCCTCTCGGCTTCCGAATCTTCTTGGCCGCTGCAAGTGATTGCTTGATAATCCCAATACCACCCGTCTTGTGACAGTAAGCCGACACTGTCGCCCTAACCTTCGACTTCTCCAGCTTGATCTTTGACTTGGAAACTTCCGCTATGGCCTCTGCCCATTCAGGAGCCAATCCCGACTTGACGAGCAGTTCCGGGCCCTCATCGAGCGCTTCCTCGATAGGGTCGAAGAGACTGCCGTGCTTTTCCATCAAGACGTTCTTGATGGTTTCAACCTCGCCGGTGCGCTGCAGTTTGTCCCCGGCGCTCTTGATAATGGACTCGGCCTTGCGCTCCTTCTTCCACTCGAGCATCTTCTCCGATTTTTCCCGGCCGGTAACTCTTCGGAGCGAGAGATCGATCTGGTTGCGTTGCGAACTGACGCGTAGGACCTTGAGGACGAGCTTCTGGCCCACCCTTGCATGATTGCGAATATTCCGGACCCAGGTCGTTGATATCTCGGAAATGTGTACTAGTCCTTCAATTCCGCTGAACTCGTCAAGCTTTACGTACGCTCCATAATCTTCAACCCTCGTCACTGAGGCGACAACCAAATCGCCTATTTCCGGGTAGACTGTCTGAGAAGCTTGGGCGCTCATGACTGTTGCCTCGCCCTTTTTCAGCTGAGGGGTTGTAGTATTTCGCCTCTAATAGTGGCCTTTCCGCCTCTTGGCTGGGCTAACAGCTCGTCGCAGACGGTGCATTTTACGTAGGTGCTGGTTCTCTCGAAGACAGTCTGCTCGTTGGCGCATTTTGCGCATTTGACTTTGAGAAACTGGCTCCTAGGTTTCGGAATGAGCTCCCATCTCAAATTCTAGGCCCCTATCTCCAGTTTTCTCAATCTGATTCCTAACCGTTCAATTGTATAGTTGCAGGTGCGGCACTTTAGCCTTAGTGTGGATTTCTTCGTGGTCTTTGCTGTGCGTTTGAGCTCTGGGAATTTCTGGCCTCCATAGCCATGTTTACGTCTGTCTTGTCTCCTGTTGCCCCATGCCATGGCCCGTGCTTTTCCGGCCTTGTAGATGCTTACAGCGTGAGCCGTGTGATGCTTACATTTTGGACAGTAAGCATTGACCTCTTTTGGGTATTTCATTGGACCATTTCACCCGGTGAAAGGCCGGGTGGGGTGAATTGTCCCCATTTATCCATTTTCCTTTTCCAGCACTCGTTCGGCCGCCTGAACCTCCACCACCGTGCCTTGACGTATCAGACTCTCACCATTCTCCCAGGGAAGACTGGCGATGTCCTCCTTCATGAAGGGTCCGTGGGATTTCAGGTCGACTCCGATGATCGAGGGAAGATCTTTCAGGAACCTGACCAATACTGTGCCTCGCTTCTTCTCGGGAGAGGTGGGAGGGTCACGGCCAAGGGTTAGGCTTTCACGTACACGGCTGAGATGTTGGGCCACGTTTGTGAATTCTTCGAAGAACCATCGCTCCACCGGTCCCATCTGGGCCTGAGTCCCCCGTCCCTTCATCCTAGCCATTTTTTCAACTCGCTTGTCGAGAAGCTGCTGGATGAGTTGTTGGAGCCTTGCGAGCTCGTCCTCGAGTAATGATGCTTTGAGCGATTTCTGGTCAAGATTTCTCTGCGCCTCTTTCAAGCGGCGAATGTGGCCGGCGACGTCCTTGTAAAAATCGGGCCGGAGATTCTGGAGCTCTGGCGAGTTGAACTCTTTTCTCCAGGCCTCGAATGTCTCATCATAGATTGTCGGCACAGCCGCATCCACTTGTCAGAATGAAGAAGCCGAGTCGCGTCTACTAATAACATCTGGTCCGGCAAAAGGGCTAGTTGGCCGGTTGTGCGCGCTGCTTGCACATTAGGAGCATTGCCCCTGACGTAGGTAGCTCAACGGTCTCATCCTTGAACGGGCCATACGTTGAGTCTTGAAGACGGAAACTCGGAGCATCCTTTACATTGACCTTCATGCTTCCCTGAAACGCTAATGACTCTGCAAAAGGGTCAAACTGGTCCAGCCTCTCCAAGGGAACACTCACGGCGAGCAGTCCGGTGTGGCCGTTGAGTGTGCCGGGTAGTCGGATTAGGCGGTGAACATCGGTTGTCACGACTGTGTCGACTCTTGCTGCTCTCCTCTCCACTCCCTTCTGGATCAGCATCTGCCAGCTTGAGAGACCGATTCCCCGGACAGTGTTCCAGAACTGTTTTGTGAACAAGGCCTCATGGTTCCATTCATTGAGAGTTTTGGCTTGGCTCGCGCTGAGGCCGAGGTGATCGCCCGGTTGACCCAAGAGGTCATACATTCCTGCCACCATGCGTCCCCTCCATCCAGGATCTCCTATTTGTGGTCCTGAGACCATTTTCAGACCGCTCGATTTCGTCTCTTGCAGGTCGTGGAGATTTGGATCTAGCCCGACCCCTAGCACATAGTCTACTATCTCCCTCCGTTCCTGCTCCTCCATCTGCACCATTTCCTTGGTGTAGACGTGGATGTGGTATCCGCGATGTCCGGAGAAGAATATTCGGACGTTCTGCGGGTCTATTCCCAGATCCGAATAGAGTATTTCCAGAAGTTTCTCAGTTTCTCCCCTTGCTTCTTGGAGGCATTTCTCGCAGAGCCATGTCTGTTCCTCGACCTTGTCGTTCTTGCATTTCGGACATGGCTTTGGCGCCATTCCCTGCCCCGAGGTGCCACAGTTCTTGCATTTCCAGCTGTCATGCGTAGGCTTGCAGGGAGTGTTGAGATGATCCGCGTCAATATCGAAGACCAGATCAGCGCCGTGCCAGCCTTTCTGTTCCATTGGGAGAGTCGGGTCCTGGTAGTACGCGGTGGAGAAGTAGACGTGTTGGGGCGTTAGGTCGCGGACTGCGCCAAGTAGGGATTCGGTGTTCTTGAAGGCGCGATGGCGGACCATGAATTTCTCTTTGAAGAGAAGGAATCCGTACTCTCGTTCTTCCATCTTCTGTGGCCCGCTTATCCTGAAAGCGGGGCTCAAGTAGTACTCCTGGAATTTTCGCTGGATCGTCTGTTTTGTCGGGTCCCTAGTTTGGTCCACGTTTTGGTCCCCTTCCGGAGAGTGTTCTTGCTTTTGTCTTGTAGTAGCTCAGTGGGTTCCGAATGGTCGTGCAGATCTCGTCTGGGTTGTAGCAGACCCCGTGTGTCTTGAGAGTGGTGCACATTGGACATGTGTATTTGGTCCGGCCTCCTCTCTTGCCAGCGATGTGCTCCACTTGGTATCGAGTCATGCGTTCCGAAAAGTCAGTGGCGGGCTTGAATAGTCGGACGACCTCGTCTTCCTGTGTTCCGATGTTGGAGAGGAAAGCTGCGAGTGCGAATCTTCCCATGTGGGCTACATTCTTTCCCTCAGCTAGCTGGTCGATGAGATGGCGGACGCATGGGGGCATTGCCTCTGGCATGGGGACCTTGGGCAACTCGTAGTTTGTGGGTAGGCCCAGCCATTTTATGATTAGGCTCTTGGCCTGGTCGACCTTGGGTTGGAGTAGCGGTGGTAGTTGGCTTGGTGGGTTTGTTGTCCGGCTGGTGATTCTCGTCCTGACCTCCTCTTCGAGCAGTCGAGCTGTCTCTTCTCGTGTCGTGTAGACTCGTCCGTGGTCGACTATTCTGTTGGAGAGTTTCCATTTGGGCTCTTTGAGATGGATGGAGTTGCGTAGATAATCACCTAATGCTATTGTGAACTCGTAGAGTCGTTTGCCGATCTGCCGATCGGCTCGGTCAATCTTCCAATTGAAGGTCTTGGTGGCTATTTGCTCAAGTTTTTCCGGGTCCTCAAGCTTCAGGCGTTCGTAGGCTTTTTTCGCCTCGGCCAGGGCGAATCGTCTTCTTGCTCGTTCTTCGCCAGTGAGGCTGAGGATGAGGTTCGAGATGGGAAATGAGAGTATCTCGGTTTTCTCGTCCGGGACCTCTTGAGCGATCTTTCCCTTAGCGAGTGCCTCTTCGAGTCTTCTCTCTGCTCGCTCAAGGACTGGGCTGAATTCTGGCTGCGCGATGTCTTCTATTGTGAAGCCTAGTTCACGGATGTATTCTTGTGCTTCTAGGAGAAAGGGGTACTTGGCCAGGTCAGCCCTTGTTAGCATTCGTGCTTATTCAGACTCTATTCGCGGGGCGAGATAGTAAAGTAGCCGGCCTTGCTGTGGCATTTCGAATTCTATTTTGATAGGCATGTTTGTGCTGAATTCTAGGCTTGCGACCTCGCTGGCTCCACTTCCTGCCCGGATGATCTCGCCTAGATAGTTGAGGTTGTATGTGGCTTTGGCGGGTTCGCGTTTCTCGGTGACCTTGTCGCTGCTGCATTGTGGGCATTTCTTGACGGGTGCTGCGCTGGTGCCGGAGTAGTTACACGCGGGACACTTGATCGTGTAGGATAGTTCCAAGTCGAGTATGGCGTCGCTTCCCTTGTCCATCTCGATTAGGGCGCTGCTTAGTTCGCCTGTAGCTCTCACGATGAACTTGTCCGGTTCGACCTCCAGCTTGACGTTGTCACTGATAGCCTGGGCGTCGTCGATGATGTCTCGGAGGCTTGCGGCGGTTAGTTTGACCCGGGCGCTGAAAGGTACTTTTGGCGTGGGTACTTCTTCGGTTGAGGGTTCAAGTGTTGGGGTGATGAATTTGCGGACGATCTTGTCTTTGAGTGTGATGTTGAGTTTCTTGTTGGTGTCGTCAAAGACTACTTCGATGGACTCTTCGCTACGGGTTCGTTTGAGGAGTTTGAGTAGGTTGCTCACGCTGAGGCGTAGCTTGGTGTTTGCTGTGGATTCGTAGCTGTCGAATGCGGTGCGCGGCCATTCGAAGTCAACCATGGCGATGTGGGATGGGTCCATGCTTCGGAGCTTGATCCCCTCAGGGCCCGCGGTAAAATCTGCTTCCTCGATTAGGCTGCTGATGGCGCCTAGGAGGTTTCTGAAGAGCCTGGCGTCGTTCATGGTGGCCTTGAACATGTGTTTGGCCTCGGACTCCTTCCTGCCCGGCTGGGTTATTGTGGATTCTTGCATTTCTAGCTGTTCTCTCTCCATGTGGCTCCGCAATTGGTGCATCTAAAGAATTGCGTTGAGGACTCGTCGCCACCCCTAGTCTGGACGAGCCAGTAAAATGCTTCACGGTTGCTGCACTTGGGGCATTCCGCTTTGACCTTGGGGAGGGTGTGGAGCTTGTCCGCGTCCCGTCCTATCACTATGATCTTCTCACGGTCCTGTGAGAGCTGGGTTACGACCTTGTCTCCCTTGGTGCTGGTATAGCCGCACTTGCCGCAGGCCATGAAGACTTTCTTCTCCTTTTTCTGGGGTAGGAGGGTGGACCCGCACTTTGGGCAAAACTGCACTTTCTAATCAAGCTCGTTCGGGCTGGCTGAACGCGATTTAGACCTTTCCAGAGAAACGACCGGTCTGTGACGCGATCTGCCGATAATGGTACCCCCTTTTTTGAGAATCGTTTTCTATTTGGAACTGTTTTGGGCGATTCTTCCCTCTAATCCCTTGGAATCTGTTTGGATCGCGATTTTCGAATCGGGAAATCTAGGACTTTCGTTCGGGCCGAATCGGCGTGTATAGAAATGGGCTCTCAAAACGCGATTCAGGGCTGATTATGGGCGATTTGAAGCTGTGAAGAGTCAAGGATTACTTTCACTTTCCCAGCTTAATGATGTCTCTGAGGCCGCTCGGGATTCTGCAGGTTTTGACTCGAAAAAGTAGCAAGTGAAACCAGCTGTAAAGAAGCGGCCTTATCCCATAGTGAGAGACCCGCGAGGAATAGGGTATGGAAAAGATTGGGACAGATTGTTGGTGATTTTCCTCGTAGGTACTTCCGAGTCGGACTTGTCAGCGGCGTTGGCGCACTTGGAATTGCCTTGGTACTTCAGGCCGCACTACTCCTAGAGTTGTCCGTGTTCAACACGACCATTGGACTATGGCTAATGCTACTTCAGTTCGTCCTCTATGCAGTCATCATGCTCACGCTCACAATACTCGGATGCTTCATCTGCGGAGCCATTCAACGCAGAACTGGAAGGGTCCTACAGTGGGTAGGCTACTACGCGATAATAGCTGTCGCAGCCTGGGCCGTGTTTGCGGATGGAATCAACTTCGGCCTCGGCTCAGAGGTCACTTACGCCACACTTCTCGGCAAGACCGGCATAAACTATCTAGGCCTTCACTACCTGAACGGCGCTACGATCTGGACACTGCTAATTCTAACAGCCGCCTTCATGCTGAGCGATCCTAGAGCGAGCTACCGGATCGGAGATGATGGAAAACGACACCTGTACATGCACAGTAAATTTCTGGGACTAATACGTCTCCTGAGGTACTCAAACCTAGGCCAGTTTCTAGCGAGTGCAAGAAGACGCAGTTGGGACCAGCCCTCACCCCCATCCTATCCGCCTAAGCGGGTCGAGTGGGACATTGGTCAGACGCCAGACCATTCAGTCGTTTCAAAAGATGGAAAGATTTCCTACAACGACAGGTTTCGCGCATCCTCACCAATCTTTCTCGGCTGGACCTTCTTCAAGTTCCTCATAGGACTCCTAATCGCAGGAGCGCTTGCAGACAATACCGCACTCAGATTTCTTACAATCCAGAACTATCTCGCTAAGATCAACAGTAGCTGGCTGGCCCAGCTCTCGAACTATTTTGGAATACTAGCAACTCGACTATCCGGAGTCTACCTAGTCTCACCGAGCTTTGCAATCGACAACACGTTCACCTTTGAGGTCTATAGCTTCGTCGGACTGCTGCTTGGCTTAGCTTTCGCTCTGATAGGAGTGAGGCTCGCCCTCGCCGCAATCGCCAACGTCATAGTCGGCGTCTCGAACAGGGCATTCGCGATGTCGCGACGCGCGGTCAGCGAAGTTCTCGGGATAATCCTCCTGCCTCTAATCTACTACTTTCTCAGTGCAGGGACATGGGTCTATGATGTTGGGACCGGGCTCAATCTGTGGGCTACTATTGTAGGAATAGCGGCCGTTGGATTCTTCGCAACACTAGCCCGCACCAGGCGCGTTCTATCGCTAGCCAACATCAACAGAACCAGGGCTGTACTCTTGGTAGTCATCGTCTTGATCCCGATTTTCACCCTTCCCTCTTACGGAGCCTTTCTCAGAGGCCAGTCCGGGAAGTATATCGACTATCAATGGACCCCAGCATACGTACCGACGATTCAGTACACCCGTTGGGCTTACCAGGTTGACAACGTAACCAAGGCAGACCAGTCGCTAATTCGGGCAGGCAACCTAAGCCAGTTACAGATCCTAGGTGATATTCGGATCTTTACCCAGGACGCGGCACGACTCTACATGAAGCCACTGGTCCCGGTGAACTGGATGAGCATCGACAATGCGGGGGTTGACATTGTATTCCTCAACGGGACCGAGTATTGGGTATCTCTACTTCAGCTAGTTCATCCACCGATTGGTAATGACGTGGATCAATGGAGGACAGATCACTTGTTGTTGACGAACTCGGAAAGGATACTTGCAATAAACGCGGCAAGCGGCAACCCAGTCGAC
>WNGQ01006892.1_pt1 | contig 10955 bp, 8 predicted proteins | sample 5407661 | NCBI WGS metagenome assembly WNGQ01 (sample SAMN13153382, study PRJNA577476) | soil metagenome | isolation source: 60 cm soil or saprolite under Garry oak tree replicate 2 | place: USA:California | collected 2016-06-15
ACACGGATACCTTCGACGCCCTTCGCACCGCTAAGCAGCCCCACCGCGCGCGTGCCATAGCGAATGGAAATTCCGTGCTTCGCCGCGGCGTTGTATTCCGACTCCACCAAGCCCGCGCCGCCGCCGTTGGCATAGATGACGATCCCTCCGAAGAACTTGAACCTGCCTTCATGGTTGTAGGCTTGGCGACCGTAGTTCGGCAGAAACTTGACGCCACGGCGCATGAGCCAGTGCACGGTATCGGTGCTGTTGGTTACGAGAGTCTCGGCGAGGTCGGGATCGATGTAGTACTGCGTGATGCGGCCGAGGTCGTCGAGATATTCTTCCGCCGAGTATTCGCCGAAATCCGTGTGCGCGATGTCGGCATCGCTGAGATCGGGAACAAGTCTTTTGATGTCCTGCGCGCCGTGATGGACCATTCGGAAGCCGCCGCCCGTGAAGCTGGAGTTTCCCCCGCGCTTGGCTTCCGGCGCGCGCTCGATCAAGGCAACCTGGGCGCCCTGCTCGGCGGCGGCGAGCGCCGCACAAAGCGCGGCGTTGCCCCCGCCGACAACGACAACATCGTAGGATCGAGCGTCCATCAACATCCCCGCCGAGCCTCGTTCCATTGCATGGAATGAGGTTTCATTGATTGTTGTTTCGAGTAAAGGTTGGGCCTCGGCGTGTCAACGATTGGACGCAGCCGTCAAAGCGGCTGATAGCCGAGCTCCAACACGACCGAAACCGGCGCGCAGCTCATGATGGTACAGGGCGGGAAAAAACCCATCTTCCCACGCTATCGCATATTCCCGCAGGCTGATAGCGTTCACATCCCATCACCGGTCAACGGGCAAATGAGCGCAACAAGGGAGGCATCCATGAAGATAACCGTATTCGCAGCTTTATTGCTCGCGTCGACGCTGGCCGCCGGAAGCGCGGCCGCGCAACCATTCCCGTTCAACGAGGTCGGCGTGACCATGGGTCACTGGCACATCGCCTCGAAAGACGTGGAGGCCAACAAGAAGATCTTCGTCGGCATGGGCGGCAAGTGGTTCAAGATTGGCGCAAACGAGTACGTCATGTTCCCCGGCGTTTTTGTCCATATCAACCTCGGGACTATGCCAGGGAACGGCGGTTCGCAGGGCTCGGTCGTCAACCACGTCGGCTTCATCGTCAACAACGTCCAGGAGCAAGTGGCCAGGTGGAAGGCCGCCGGCATTGCGGTGCTGCCCGGCAACAACAACCGGTTGGACCAGGCCTATGTCGAGACGCCAGACGGCGTGCGCATGGAAATCCTCGAAGACAAGACTCAGTCGATGCCGATCCGGCATGAGCACGTGCACTTGTCCCTACCTGAAGGTGAGATCGCCAAGGCCCAGGCCTGGTATGCCAAGACTTTTGGCGGCAAGGCAGGCACCCGCAACAATGCCCCGGTCGTCGACGTTCCGGGCGCCCAGATCCGCTTTGCCAAGGCCGACAAGCCGCAGGTTCGAACGCTGGGGCGCGTGCTCGACCACATCGGCTTCGACGTGAAGGATATGAAGGCCTTTATCGCCAAGATCGAAGGGGAAGGCATCAAGCTCGATGAGCCTTACCGCGAGACCCCCACTGGCAACGCAATCACTTACATCACCGATGCATGGGGCACCCGCATCGAGTTGATCAAACGGGGCCCGATCCCGGTCCTATAGACGTCAGTTGGCAGGCGGGGGCTTGTGCGTCGTCGCACCCCCGCCCCCGCGATCGCAATTTCACACGATCGCGACGCTCGCTCGCCTCGTCAGCAGTGGCGAGCCTCCGACTGTCGCCGTTACTTCTGCGGTTGCTTGAAATAACGCAAATCCGGCGGCGGCTGATCCTTTCTGGCCGGCATCAGCATGCCATCGGCCGAGTTGACAACGTAGGCCTCATTGCCGATCTTGACCCAGACGTTGTCCAGCGGGCAGGTCTCCAACAGCCACACGGGGCGAGGGTTCTGCTTGCGGACGGCCTTCTGCACTTTGGTGTAGGGCCGCGTCATTGCGTGATCTATCACGGTGATCTCGTCATAGAGCGTGTTGCGGTCGGCCTTGTCGAGATAGAACCGTTCTTTGATGACGGTCTGGTTGTCCTCGTGAAATGGGATGCCCGAAACCTCATAGGCGCGTGGACCCCGCAGGTATCGGGTCTCGACCTCGAGCACGTCGTACTTGCCGTCGCCGTCCTCGTCGACCCACTTGCCGATCGAGTAGCCCACGAGCGTGCGCTCGGCATCCGCGGGCCAATCGCGGCCGTCGGTGTAAATCCGTCGATACACATCGTTGTTGTGGCTCATCAGAATATAGGTCGTCTCCGGCGTGATGATGATCTCCATTGGATTATAGAGGTTCATCATCGCCGGCATGCCCTCCGGAATGCAGAAGGTCGACGGCCAATTGCCGGGCCGGCCGGTCTTCTGTTCGGCCATACTCGCATCGAATATCTTTTGGTATTCGGGCGTCAGCGGCGGCGGGCCAGCAAGCTGGCGCCAGTTATTCGGCGGGCCGGTGCGATCCCATTGACCCTTGAGGTCAGGATACTTGCCGAAATCGACTACCTGCGCGATCGCCGGCGCCGCCAGCAGCGCGGTTGCCAGCGCAATTGCACACGTTGAGGTTGGATAACCCATGGGCATTCTCCTTAAAGATCAGCCGACAGTGTCGGCTGCCAGCAATTCCCGGAAGGGGCACCGTCAGCGCGATTTGCGGTGCGATTTCGCGAACGTCCGCAACATCCTGTCTCAACCAGCACTCGTTATCAATATCGTCGTTCAGTGGCGGCGGGACAGAGCGAGGCTCTGGATCGCGGCAGCAGTGAGCTCGCCTTTCCTCCTGCCCTTGGAGTGCCCCATTGACTTGATGTTCTCTTTTTGTTCTCATGAGGCAAAGGTGCTGGTCAAGATCAGAGTTCGAGGTCGGTGGCATTGCATCTGCCGGCGTCCTCAAGCCGCGACTGATGACGACATTTTGCGGGTGCCGGGATGGAAACGACAGCCACCATCCTCCATGCGGACCTCGATGCCTTCTATGCATCGGTCGAGCAATTCCTCGACCCGTCGTTGCGCGGCAAACCCATCGTCGTCGGGGGTGGAGTCGTCCTCGCGGCGTCATACGAAGCCAAGGCCTTTGGAATCAGTGGCGGCATGTCAGGACGGCGGGCGCGAGAGCTGTGTCCGCAACTGATCTTCGTCGGCGGCCATTTCAAGGATTACCAGCGGCTGGGCGATGCCGCCATCAACGTGCTCAACGATTTCACGCCGCTGGTCGAGCGGATCTCGATCGACGAAGCATTCGCCGACGTCGCGGGATGTACCCACCTCTTCGGTTCGCCGGCCGAGATTGCGACCGCAGTCCGTCATCGGGTGCGGACCGAGGTCGGTCTTCCAATCTCGATCGGCGTAGCGCGCACCAAGCATCTGGCGAAGATCGCGTCGCAAGTCGCCAAACCCGATGGCCTGGTTGTCGTCCACCCTGAAACCGAGCTGATTTTCCTGCACGATCTGCCTGTCGAGCTGATGTGGGGAGTGGGTCCGGCGACCAAGGCGCGGCTGGCCGAGCGGGGAATCCATACCATCGGCCAGCTGGCGAAGATGCCGGGACGGTCGCTCCAACGAGTGGTCGGCCGCGCGGCCGGAGAGAAGCTCACGGCGTTGGCATGGAATCGCGATCCGCGGGACATCAAAACGCATCGTCGAGCGCAATCGGCCGGAGCCCAGTCCGCGCTCGGCAGGAAGCCTGCTGAAGAGCAAGTCTTTCGACCGACTTTGCGTCACCTTGCCGACAGGGTCGCCACCCGGCTGCGGGCGAAAGCTCGCCCTGGCCGGACCGTGACAGTCCGCGTTCGCTTCGCCGATCTCCACTCTGTCACCCGCTCGATAACGCTCGATGCGCCGATTTCGGCGACCGCAAGTCTCGCCGAAATCGCCGAGGAGCTTGTTCGCACCGCGCTCGCGGATCATCCGCACGAGAGGATCATCTCGTTGCTGGGGATCTCGGTGTCACAGCTTGAACGACACTTCGATGTGCAACTGGAACTCCCATTCGGGCTCGAAGATGAAAAGCGCCGCCCGGGCAGCAAAAGCGGGATGGCGCGTTGGACGGCCGATTGCGCCATCGACAAAATCCGCGACCGTTTCGGATGGGAGGCGGTCGAATACGGATCGGCGTTGGGGCTCTCCCGCTCGGTCCCCGACGAGTTTCGCGAGCTCGCCGAAAAGGACCTCTGATCATCGCCGCAAGACTCCTCTGCAGCGAGGCATGCCATGGTACCATCGTGTCGCCTGCAGGGCCTTGGTGCGATAGGGAAGGTGCCACCACAATTCCCGCCACATGACCGAAGCAACAATCATCGAGTGGCTGCTGCAGCTCCGGCCAATCGGGGTGGCGCTCGTCATCGGGTTTATCCCGGCGCTGATTGCCCGCTGGAAGCGACGCCCGATGATACCCTGGTACCTCTACGGTTTCGTCTGCGCCCTCCTAGCTTGGCCCGCGGTCGCGCTGCCGGCGATCCACGCGCTTCTTGTTCGACCGCACCGCAAGCCTGAGCAGATCAGCCAACAGCGTCGCAGGGCCGACGCGCTGGCCCTGCTCAAGGAGGGGAGTGTGCGGTCCTACCCGAGCTGGATCGCAGAGCTGCGACGCAAATCGCCGGTCGGGATCGAGCGCCGCCGCTATGCGTATGAGCACATCGGACCGGGCGAACCGCTCGATCTCGTCCGCGAGCGCGCTGAACCGGGCGACAGACACGCCGTGTCCTATCGGCATCGAGATGTTCATCTCGGCTACGTTCCCAGGCGACACCGCTGGATTGCCGAGGCGATCGATGATGGGCTTCGCCTCGCCGCCATTGTCGAAACCGTCAAGACCGGCTTGGTTTTCCGCCAGCGCGCAAGATTCGTCGGCACCCGGATCATCGTTCTCCACGATGGCCGTTAGCGAGCAGCGCGGCGCTCGCCAACTAGTGTCGAACTCGGCTCGGCCAAATCGCGAGATTGCAGTCTCGGAAGTCTGTCCTCAACCAGATCAACTCGACCGAAGGGCTTTGGTCAATCGCAGCAGAGAGGTGTGGTGAGTTGTTGCCGGTCAGGCGTCCAGGCACACCGTGGGAACAGGAGCGAGCGGCGATCATCGTCATTTCGTATACGAATCCCACGGCGGGTCGCGAACCAGGTCGGTACGGATCCGAGGATCCGGGTCCGAACCGGCATATCGACCATCGACATAGACGTCGTTGGCCGGGTTGCCGGAATGCCCTCGACCGCTCCAGCTGCGATAGGCTGGTGCCGGAACGTGGGATGGTGCCGGCCGGGCCGCGCGGACCTTCGAACTTGCGCCGGTCGCCGGCACTGTGGCAGCAGCGCCAAGGACGAGAGCTGCTGCAAGAGTGATCATGGCTTTGGTGCACATCGTCGTATCTTTCCTTCTCTTTCGGTGAGGTCATTAACGCTTGTCGAACACCATCACTTTCGAAACAAAGACGTTGGCGTCCCGGATATGCGTCAGGCCGCAAGCTGTGGCCATCGCGCCAAAGTCCTCTTTGAGATAGCTGACATAGTAGGGTTCGTGATAGTTCTGAGGAAAAAGCTCCAGCATGCCGTCGTAATCCGGCTCATCCCCGATTTGGAGCGAGTCCACGAGGACGAGACGTCCGCCGCGCTTCAACACGCGTGCGAACTCGCGAAACGCCGTGCGACGCACCTCGGGCGGCAGCTCATGGAACATGAAGATGCCGGTGACCGCGTCCTGGCTTGCATCGTCGAGCGGGATTGCCTCCCCATTCGCAACGATGAGATTGATCCAGCACCAGCGGTTCAGATGGCGTCTTGCTTCTGCGATATAGGTCTCGGACATGTCGATACCGAGGACCGGCAGGCGCGGCCAGGCCTGCTTGACAAAATCGAGAAAACGTCCGGTACCGCAGCCAACGTCGAGAAGCCTGAGGCGGCGCTGATCGCGCCCGGCGAAAATCTCATGCAGCGGCGGCAGCGCCTGCCGTCTGGTCGCGTTGGCTGACCCGTAGAGGAGCACCTCGACCTGGGTATCGTAACGCCGCGCCGAATCCCGCGTCATCCAGCCACCCGACTGGAAGTGGAAGTTTTGCAGGTAGTAAGTGGGGCGCCTGCCCCGGGTCTCCTCGTTCAGCACTTGCCGGTGCTGGCTGCTCTCGCGACGGCGGTGGATTTCCGGCAGATCCGCAAAAAAGTCGCGTGACCGATTGACCAGCATCGGCAACGAGCCATCATGATCCATGGGCAGTGGATAGACGCCGGCCTCGACATTGGCGAGATCCTGCAGGAACAAGGTGCCCATATCGGCGTAAAGACGTCCGCGATCGGGCACCGGCGTGTCGGTATGCGCCCGCGGCCGCGTGCTCTCGCCAGCGCCTCGACGGGCTTCCTCGGAAAGCCGCCGCATCACAAAGTGGTGGCCGACGTACCACGCAATTCGCGGCAGCTGGCTTGCGCCATAGGCGATCCGGGTAGCGAACCGAGACACAGGATGAGCCCTCCTAGTGGTTGCCCGATTGCCGGCTCATGTCCTCTAGAAGCCCGCGCATCGCGTCGAGTTCCGTACCGAAACCCGCCCAGTCTCCGGATTTCAGGCGCTCGAGCGCCTGATTGTAGCGCTCGAGCGCCTGCCGCGCCCGATCCGCCGCCGGACCTGCAAGCGGCGGTCCTGTTGCAGAGCCCAGGGCCGCCGGCGCGGCGCCGGGCTCCATGAAGAGCGCCGCCAATGCCTCGGCGAGCGTCTCCTTCATCACCACGTGTTCGCCATAGGCCGCGATCACGCGCTTGAGCTCAGGCAAGTGTCCCTGCACCGCCCGCAAATAGAGCGGCGATACATAGAGAATCGAGTTCTCGATCGGGATCACAAGCAGGACCCCGCGGATCACCCGCGAGCCCAGCTGGTTCCACAGCGTGAGCTGCTGGGAGATGTCGGTGTTTTGATTGATCCGCGCCTCGATCTGGAACGGCCCGTAGACGAGCTTCTCCTTGGGAAACTCGTAGACGATCAGCTTGCCATAGTCGGGCGGGTCGCAGCGCGCCGCGAGCCACGCGATCATGTTGTCGCGGCGGCTCGGCACCATGGGGAGCATGAGGAAGAACTCGGCCTGCGGCTCCCCCGGCAGCCGCATGATGATGTAGTAAGGCTCCATCGTGGTGGTGGTGGTGCCGTCGTCGCCCGGCTGGCGCGGAAATTGCCAGAGATCCTCGCGGTTATAGAAAACGTCGGCCGCCTCCATGTGGTAGGCTTGGTAGAGCCGCGCCTGAATCAGGAAGAGATCCTCCGGATAGCGAATGTGCTGCTGCAGGCCCGGCGGCATGGCCGCGAACGGCTTGAACAGGCCCGGGAAGATGCGCTGGTAGGTCGCGGCAATCGGGTCCGCGGAATCCATCAGATAAAAATCGACGGTCCCGTTATACGCATCGATGACGACTTTCACCGAATTGCGGATGTAGTTGAGACCGAAGCCTCGAGCGGGCTGGGCATAGGGAAAATAATCGCTGGTCGTATAGGCGTCCTGGATCCAGAAAAGCCTCCCGTCGCTGATCGCCATATAGGGGTCGTGGTCGAGACGCAGGAACGGGGCGATCGTGCTCACCCGTTCCCGGATGTTGCGGCGGATCATGATCCGGCTGTCGCCGGTGATGTAGCCGGAGAGCAGCAGGTTCACGTCGCTGAAGTACCAGGCGAAGAGGAGTCTCCGCGCGATCCCGCCCACGGGCACGCCGCCGGTGCCGTCATAGGCCGCATAGACGTTGTCGGTCCCCTTGGGATAGTCGAACTCGGGCGTGCTGCCCTTGACGATGACGTAGGTGTCGGTCTCCTCCCCATAATAGATGCGGGGCTCGCGGATTTCGGGGCCGCCTGCCGCGACCGGAGGAATATCGCGCAGATAGAAGATCGGCAGCCCCTCGGCGCTCTTGTGGGTGACCGGGCTCATCACCACACCGTTGCCGTGGGTGAAGAGCACATGGCGGTTGACCCAGGTCTGCGCGTTCGGCGGCAGCAGCGACGATTTCAGCTCGCGGGCCGAGAGGATCACGCCCCGGTACGCGCCGTCGAGCCGATAGCGGTCCAAGTCCGCGTCGCGGAGCTTGTAGTAGGTGCGGATCTCCTGCAGCTGCGCGTAGGTATCCATCACCGGCTGCCAGTCCCACAGCCTTATATTGTCGATGGTCGCCTTGTTGGCCTCGAGTGTCTTGAAGGTGAGGTCCTGTTCGGCGGGGAACGGCTTCGCCGTGATCTGATGGAGATTGTACGCCTGCCGGGTCAACGCGATGTTGCGTTCGATGTAGGGCTTCTCCCACTCCAGCTCGTTCGGTTTGACGAACAGGCGCTGGAACAACCCCGGGACCACGCCTGAGAGCACGAAGGAGCCGCCGAAGACGAGCACCGCTGCGGCCGCGGGAAGCCGGTAGGTGCGCACCGGCAGGTTCGCCCAGGCGGCGAATGCGGCGACGATCGAAAGCCCGATCAGCACCCACAGGATGGGCAGCTCCACATGAATGTCGGTATAGCTCGCGCCAACCACCACACCGTTGTCGCCGTAGAGCAGCAGATAGCGGTCGAGAGCGTACGACCAGGCCTTGACCGCGAAGAAGCAGCCGAGCAGCACCGAGCCGTGGGCGATCGCCGTCGGCGACAGCGACCGGCGATGGGCGCCGTACTCGATGTCGCCGTGCACCCAATAGACCGCTCCGGCAAAGAGCGCGCTCAGGAAGAGCGTGAGCATCATCCAATTCTTGATGACGACATAGGCGGGCAGCGAAAAGAGATAGAAGGCGATGTCCTTGTCGTAGAGCGGATCGTTCGCGCCGTAAGGCACCTGATAGAGGAACCGCAGGAAGACGCCCCAGTTGTTGACCTCTCCCGCGGCGACGAGCACGGCGAGGAGCCCGGCACCGCAGGCGATGACGGAGCGCCATGGCAGCCGACGGCGCATCCATTCCAGCAGGTCGGGCAGCGTCACGACGCCGGTGCGCTGCCACTCGAAATCGGCGGGACGGTGCGTCCACGGCCTGGCAAAGCGGAACGCGAGCGATCCGTTCACCCACAGGATGACGGCGGTCGCGACGAAGACGGCGGAAAAGACTTCGGCTTCGGCGGCGATGGTGGTCCAGAACACGAGCAGATAGCCGACCGCGGAAAACCAGAGCCAATCGACCAGGAAGTCGGTCATGAGGGCCAGCGGGATCAGGGCGATCAGGACCGCGATGGCAGCAATGATGAGCCCCGCCACGACGCCTCGCCACCGCGCCCGCCGCCTCGGTCCGCTAATCCCGATCGTCATCGTTCAATGATAGCAGAAGCGGGAGATACTGACTGCTCTATCGCGTCGACCTCGGACCGCTAGAAAACATCGACGCGACCGTGTCCCGGTCGACCCCCCTCCCCTATGGTCGGGTTTTCTCCGGGAAGGAATTTACCTACAAGCCATTGCATTTACGCAGTATTTGCGACCTAAATTGCCCGAGACCCGGCAAATTTTTGGAAAATTCGATGATGGCGAGCGCAAAAATGCTGTACTTCGCGCGAATGCTGTCCTTCGCCGGCGGAGCAGGCCTCGGCTCTGTCAGTTGCGCGCGCCGAGTGTAGGAAGGGATCCTTGTTTGCATTTCGCCGAAAGCGCCAACTCCGTTCTCCTGGAAGACCAGCCATGCCATCGAAAGCGTTAATAGCGATCCTGTTTTGCGCCCTCTCTTTCGCGGCGCCCGCCAGGGCGGCGACATGCGGCGGCGATTTCAACGCCTTCCTGTCTGCCATGGGGCGCGAAGCCACGGCCGCCGGCATCTCGCGGAGCGTGCTCGACAGCGCGTTTGCCGGTGTCACCCTCGATGGCGCGGTGCTTGCCTTCGACCGGCGCCAGCGCGGCACGTTCAACAGGGGCTTCGAGCAATACGCCGCGACCCGCGTCACTCCGGCCCGCATCAAACGCGCCCAACAACTGATGCAGCGCCACGCCGCCCTGCTCGCGCGCATCGAGCGCCAATTCGGCGTGCCGGCCACGCTGCTCATGGCGATCTGGACGCTCGAAAGCGACAACGGCACCGGCGACCTGGGCAAGCTGCCAGTCATCCGCACACTCGCCACCCTGGCGCACGATTGCCGCCGCAGCGAACTGTTCCAGCGCGAACTCCTCGCTGCGCTACAGATCGTCCAGCGCGGCGATCTTCCCTTGCGCGACCTGGTCGGCGCCTATGCGGGCGAGATCGGCCAGACGCAGTTTCTGCCATCCTCGTACATCAAATATGGCGTCGATTATGACGGTAACGGGCGCATCGATCTCCGGCACAGCGTGCCCGACGTTCTCGCCTCGACAGCCAATCTCCTGAAGACCAACGGTTGGCGCGCCGGCGCGCCGTTCGGCGAGGGAACGGCGAATTTCGAGGTCATGCGCGAGTGGAACCGGTCGGTGGTGTACCGCAAGACCATGGTTCTCTTTGCCGAACGGCTGGCGGGACCCTGAGCCGCGTCTTGCCGCTCGACGAAGACGTTGTCCCGCCAGGGCGCCGAATGGTTTCGCGCGTCCGCCGATCTTGGAGTGACGCTGACGGGTTTGCTCGATGCAGGAAAGCCGGTCGGTGGTGAAAGGCCGCAGGTTGCGTTGAGGCGGCGTTCCGTTATTGGGCTATGGCATGCATCACAAAAATGGCCAAGAACAGAGCACTTGCTGCTCCGGCGAACCAACGTGCCGCCCGTCTCTCGGAGAGGATGGGATTCATCACTGGACCGACATGCCGGTGCGCCGCAACAGTGGACACAACCTGCATCGAAGCAATGTCACCTGCTGCGATCGGTTCGATCAGGACGTTGTCAAAAGGGTCCCTGCCCGCAGACCGAGATCGGCTGGTCGCAACGAACTGCCGGGTGGCTTCGCTGGGAACGCTGCGGATATTCGAAATCATATCTTTCTCCCGTCCTTGTCTTTTCTTGCTAGGAGAAATTTAGAACGCT
>WNGQ01012388.1_pt1 | contig 10954 bp, 9 predicted proteins | sample 5407661 | NCBI WGS metagenome assembly WNGQ01 (sample SAMN13153382, study PRJNA577476) | soil metagenome | isolation source: 60 cm soil or saprolite under Garry oak tree replicate 2 | place: USA:California | collected 2016-06-15
CATACGGGCCGCCCCCCGGAGGAAGGATGTTATCGAACAACACAAGCGGCGTGTCGCTGGGCGGCTCCCCCTTAAAACACCGGTCCACGCGAAGAACGGCAGTGGCTGTATGATGCGGTGGCTGAGGGTCGGATGAGACGGTTGCCTCGGGAGCTTCAACAACTTCTCCCTTGCATACGAGAGCAGAGTCCGCCATCAGTTTGGGGATGTTTTCGGTCCCTGAGACGGGCCCGGGATACGCGAAGGCCCCCTGCGGTACGAGAACTGACGCGAGAGCGCAAATGATTGTTTGTGCTCGCATTGAGGGAATTATATTCCACTTGAACGCAATCGATCAGGCCAAATCGAATAAAGCCGATTCGCATCAAGACTTGCTCGCCAATGGGAGTGGGTATAGACGGTTAGGGCAATCGCCCTTCCTTTGGAGGTCCGTTGTTTTCCGTTCTGGCTTACATTGAAAGCAATGAGGCGGAGGCGTTCCGCCACGGAGGAGTCTCGAATGAAGCTTTCCACTCGCTATGCGATTTTTGTCCTTGCGGCGCTTTTCGTGGCCGCGGGCATCACTTTCTTCAGCACGCCCGGCGTGAATGGCCGCGTTGCGGTGAACAACCAAACCATGGGCGGCGATCCTGCCGTCGGCGCAGATAAGCATCTGCGCATCTGGGCCAGAAACCGCAGAAACGAGGAGCGCGAATTCGACTTTAAAGAAGGCGGCTTCATCGAAGTGGCCACATTCAACGTGCGCCGCGACCGCGACGACTGGAATGATCGCCAAGGCGGCAACGGCGACCGCGATGACTATCCCGGCGTCCGCATTGTCCGGGCCTACTACGGGTGGGGCGGAAACACCGTCAATGTGACTGAAGTCCTCCGCAGCAGAATGCGGGACGGTCAAATCAGCTTCGTCGTAACGAACAGCGCCTTGGGTGGCGATCCGGCCGTCGGCGCAGACAAAGTCCTCGTGGTCATCTACCGCTACCAAGGAAGGGAAGCCGCAGCCATCGTGCGCGAAGGAAACACGCTTACGATTCCCTAAAGCAGTCCGGTTCCGTTCGAACAGCTTGCGAATCATTTCAACCTGAGGCGGCCAGCGACATTCGCCGCCTCATTTATTTTTTTGCCTAAGATGCGGATCAACCTTTCTCAGTTCGGCCTCGTTTGGGGAACCGCCGCAACTCGAAGATCAGATAAGCAACCACGCCGAGATTGATCGCGAGTGCCAGACTCCGGCCGACGCTCACGCGCCGCACAAGCTCATAGATTTCAATTGGCAGCAGGGAACTGGTCGTAATGATCGTGAAATACTCCGCCCAGCGTTTCTTGAGCGCCAGCCCCACGCCTTCCACCAGAAAAATCCCAGCATAAACAAACGTACCAAGGCTCAGCTCCTTCAACCGACGGTCGTCCACATTCGCAAGTTTTGTGAGCAACAAATCAATGAAGTGATTGTGGGGATCCACCTGGAACATATTGATCCAGTGTTCTGCAATTGCCGCTACGTCTTTGTGAAGCAGCCGGAGCGCGCCCACGCCCACAGCGATCAGTGCGAGTGCCTTCAGAAGCTTGAACGCCGCGATGACGCGCAGTCCACGGCCGTGTGCTGTTTTTACAGTCATGCGGTGCGCTGACCCCCTACTGGCAAGGAAGGGAATTGTACGTTCCAAACGTAAAAAGGGGAGGGAAAGATGCCTTTTCTTGTTTTCGGGGAGCCCGCCGAACCTGTGCAACTCGCTGAGAGGTTAGCCCTAGCGGCGTTTCCCGTCCGTGAAATCCAGCGCGCTGACGGCGGTAATGCCCACAAGCATTAGGATAGCGGCGAGCAAGACGATTACAATCAAGAGAGTCTCCTGGTCTTGCCCAAGCTGGGAGGATTCGAATGATCCCGCAAGAAGTAACGGAACAGGGACACTTGCTGACACAAATTTCCTGCACCCACTGTACTGGTACTGGGGGAGCTAACGTGACGAACTGTCTTGGTCTTAGTCGCTCGTCAGACTCAGGACCTAGCTCTTGGTCAGCCGGATCGACCCGTCCCCTGTGTGGATCGTCAGAGTCTGGCCTCCGCCGTTCATCTTGCCGCGCATTTCCGACCGGCTAAACGTCCCCTCGACGGTCACGGGAACCCCCAGGCTGATGTGCCCATCGCCGGTCGTGGCATTGATGTCCGCCTGAAAATCCGCGGGAAGGGCAATGTCCACGCTGCCGTCCCCGGTTCGCAGCGTCCAACTGGTGGCCATCTTGGAGCCGGGCAATACCTGCGTATTCACGCTTCCATCGCCAGTCTTGACGTTCAACGCCTCAAATCTTCCCGTCATCCGGATGTGCCCATCCCCGGAGTCGGCCTCCACCTTGCCGTCCAGGTCACGGGCCTCAATTCCCCCGTCGCCCGTGCGCAGGCGGATGTCGCCCTTCAGAGCGTCCACCGTGATGCTGCCGTCCCCAGTGTGCAAATCAACGGTTCCGCTGAGCCCGCTGGCCTTTACCGAGCCGTCGCGCGTGTCTATGGTCAAGTTCCCGCTGAGACCGCTCGCCTCTACCGCGCCGTCGCCCGTATGCACCTGCAAGTCCCCCTGCTGCGGCATCCGCACTTCTATTTGCAGCTTCCGGGAGTTATGGCCCCAGCCCAGGCTGATGCCCCAATGTCCAGTGATGCGGGCGATCAGCTCCACTTTGTCGCCGTCCTGGCGGGAGTCGACGGTAAGATTCCTGCCCAATTCGTAGCCCTGATATTCGACCCGGAACTCCACCTGTTTCGAATCGCCGGACGTGACACGGACACTTCCGTCATTGGTTTCCACGTGCACGTTGGCTCGTCCCGCCACCGTGTAAGACTTCGTAATTTCCTCTGCACGAACCTGGGGTGCAAGAAGGGATACGGTGGCTAGGGCGGCGCAGGCGATTCCAACGCGATAGGCGTATCCCGTGAGCGATAGAGCTCTCATCTGTTGTTCCTCCGAAATAAGGCGTTCTGCCAGAAGGTACGCAGTCAGGAAACAAAATGTTCCCTTGGCCCAAGCACCGTTTCCATCCAATCGAACCATTACCAGGTTGCTGAAGCCGCCCCTGAGGCCTATCATAACCGCAAAATCTGACGTGGGGATCCCAAACTTAACTTACAAAAAGGAGAAGCTATGAAGAAACTCTTGGTCGCGTTCTGTCTGGCAGGCTTGGGAATTGCAAGTTTCCTGGCCACTCAACCTCAATTACGTGGGCAACAAACTGACCAGGAATTGCGCACGCTTGTCCCCAAGATTGTCGCGTCCTGGGAGACTTTCGATCTTACGAAGATCGAGCCGTATTACGCCACGGATGCTGATTTAACCTACTTCGACCTGGCCCCTCTGAAGTACAACAACTGGGCCGAGTACCGTGCGGGCGCGCCGAAGGTTTTGTTCGAGCCCAACAGCAGCCTCAAGCTCAAGGTAAACGACGATCTGCGCGTGCATTCGAGCGGAAAGTTTGCCTGGGCTACGTTTACATTTGGCGCCGACATCACCAGCAAGCAAGGCGCGACCACGCACCTCGACGCACGCTGGACGATGGTGCTGGAAAAGCGCGCCAAAGGCTGGATTGTCGTTCACGAGCACGTCTCCGCTCCGCTGGGCGGCTCTTCTTAGGCTTGTCGTGGCTCTTGCGGGGTTGCTTCTTGCTTCAATGCGAGACCCGATCCGATATAGTAGGTACCGGGAGCCCGATGCGCCGAACCAAGTCCTTGAAACGCGGGTCCGAGCGCAGACTATCCATGTGCGGATCCACGTTCAGGTAGAGTAGCCATTGATCTCGCGCGGCGTATCCCTGCTCTAGAGAAACGATGGCCTGATCTTTTTCGCCGAGTCCTATTTGAACAAGGGCGATTAGGCAGGGAGAGACGTAGCGGTGTTTCGAGCGCTCCTTTAGTTCTTCGAGCAGTCTTCTCGCTTCCTGTTTTTTTCCTGAATCACCCAAAACCCTCCCAAGACTTGCCACGACGAGATCATGCCTATTGCTCAAATTCGCTGCCTCCTCCAGCTCGGCAATGGCCTCCTTGTACATTTTCTTTTCGTCATAAACCCAGCCCAGACCCATGTGCGCGCCGGTATACTCCGGTTCCAATTCCGCGGTCTTCTGAAATGCGCGAATGGCCTGTTCATATTGTCGCGCCGTATAGAAGATGTACCCAAGCTCGCTCGCACCGCCTGCGCTCAGCGGATCGAGATCCATTGCCTGTCCCACCTGTGCAAAGGCTTGCTCGTTTCGCCCCATTTCTTGGAGGTATTCGCCATACCACTGGTGAGCCATGGCGTCATTAGGGTTGAGTTCCAGGGCCCTCCGGTATTCCTTTTCCACGGCTGGCCAGTCCCAGTCGTAGAGTTGGATCACACGCGCCAGCGCCAGATGTGCCTCCCCGAGAGAATCATCAATTTCCAATGCTTTCGTCGCGGCAGTTTTCGCTTGCGGGAGGATTTCCTTTGGGGACATATCGCCAACCCAGGGCATACCCAACGAGATATAAGAGTTGGCGAGCCCTGCGTAAGCTAAAGTATGGTTAGGATGTTTTTGAATCGCTGCTTGGAAATACTCGATACTTTCTGTTGCATTGCCTTTCTCCAATAAAAAGCGCCCCTTGAGATAATCGTCGTAGGCTTGGGAGTCGATGGACCGAGCGCTCGACAAGTGGACGTTTTCTGACGGCGTCAATTTCGCTTTGATCTCATCCGCGATTGCGTGGGCGGCGTCACGCTGAAGCTCAAGCATATCGCTCAAACCGCGCTCGTAGGACTTAGCCCATAAATGGCGGTCTGATGGTGCGTGAATTAACTGCACGGTGATTGCGACCTTGTTCCCAGAGCGCTGCACGGCACCCTCGATCACGGCATCCACGGAGAGTTCCCGTGCAATTTGCGGAAGTGTTTTCTTTGTTCCTTTGTATTGCATCACGGAGGTGCGCGAAATCACCTTGAGCGCGCTGATTTGCGCCAGTTCGGTGGTCAGCGCCTCGGTCATGCCATCAGCGAAGTATTCTTGCTCGGGATCCTTGGAGAGATTCTCGAGTGGTAGCACGGCCAGCGATCGAATCGTCGGCCCTATACGAGCGCCTCCCAGTCGGTCCCAAACACCGCCCACGTTCAGCGCTACAAGAATGGTGAGAGCCAGCACTGTCACCAAGCCGCCCAGGCCCCATGGAAAAAGTCGTTGACGGGACCTGGCCTGCTCCTTTTGCTCCAAACGCTGGCGCCCTTCGTTCCACCAGGCGTCAATCTCCTCTCTATAGGCAAAGACCGACGCCTGCTTCTTGTGTACCTTCCGGTGAACGGGCAGGCCTTCTTTCTCCCACCGGCGGACGGTGCGTTCATCTCGTTTCAGGTAGGCCGCGATTTCTTTCCAGGAGTCCAGGCGTTCGCCCGGAGCTTCTGGGATGTTGGTCGGCAACGGAGGTTTGCTCGCACCCATGGGGTGAGCCTTTACGGGGACAGAATGTAGGTGCGATTGTAGCCTAAGGCGCTCCGAACGCCAATGTCGCATCCTACGGCGGGTAAACGCGGACATTTTGCCCCTGCCCGGCCTTGTCTGTTGCGGGACGATTTTCGTCCCGCTATGGTCAAACGCACCTGGCCAATGTGCCCACTGGTAGTTCGCCATAGCTCATGGGTGCTAGCCACTTCACCTATCAAGGAGGCACAAAATGAGAAATATCCGATTTGCTCTTGCGTTGACCCTCGCCCTTCTGATGGCCACATGTCTACGTGCCCAGAACGTCGTTGTGCAATGGAACGGCGTCGCATCCACCACAATTGTCGCCAACGGGAAGGAGGCCTCAGTTGCTTCGGGGGTGTGGTTTGCTTATGTGCACTTGGCGGTATTTGACGCCGTTGATGCCATTGACCACCGTTTCCAGCCTTATGTGTTCACTGCCAATCCCCCTGAAGGGGCAAACCAGGATGCCGCGGCCATTGCCGCTGCCCACCGGATCTTGGTGAACTATTTTCCTTTGCAGCAGACGGCCTTGGACGCGCAGTACGCTGCGTCGAGGGCAGCTATAAACGACACCGGAGCCAATATTTCAGCCGGAGAAGCAGTGGGAGAAGCTTCAGCACAAGCGCTCATCGCGGCGCGCACGAGCGACGGCTTGCTGGCCAATGTTTCTTACAACCCTCCCGTCGGCCCTGGTTTCTACCAGCGGACACCCCCTGCCTTTGCCGCTCCTCTGACTCCGTGGCTCGGACAGATGGCGCCATTCTCCATGAACGGCCCCGCGCAATTCTTTCCTGACGAAGGCCCCACTCCTCTCGACAGCCAAGAGTGGATCGACGATTACAATGAGACAAAAACGCTGGGCGCACGCAACAGCACGGTGAGGACTCCGGAACAGACGGAGATCGGGCTATTCTGGACAGAGCACACAGGGCAGCAGTATGCGCGAGCGTTCCGCAAATTAGCCACAGACAGGGGGCTAAGTACCTCGGATTCCGCGCGGCTCATGGCCATGTTGTGGACCGGATACGCCGACGCCGGAATCGGCTGCTGGAACGCGAAATTCTCGTTCAGCTTCTGGCGGCCGGTTACCGCAATCCGCGCTGGCGGTGGAAATCCGGCTCTTGTTGCAGATCCGAATTGGTCCCCGCTGGCGAACACTCCCGCTCATCCCGAGTACCCTGCGGCGCATGGTTGTGCAACCGGGGTAGTGTCCACCATCCTTGCGGGTTTCTTCGGAACGCCGAATCTGCAGTTTTCTGTCGACAGTCTAGTCACGCATACAACGCACAACTTCACCAGCACCAACGATCTGCTGAGCGAGGTCGAGCATGCGCGAATCTATGCCGGCTTTCATTACCATCACTCGGTGATTCAGGGAAAAGTGCTGGGAACCAAAGTGGCGCACCAACTAATGCAGCAATTTTTCAGGCCTGCGAACTGATTCCGTTTTAGTGCGACTTCGGTCGAGCGGGAACAAGGAAGCCTTCGGCTAGCTGCAATGGGCGCGCTTCTGATCTTTCGCCGCTCGCATGCGCCCAAAAATGTCCACTAACCTGGCGTCTACAATAGACGCTAAGAATATTTGAGAGGTCTTAGACCATAGACATGCTGAAAAAACGATTTGTGATGTTTCTTGTACCGGTAGCACTGATTTTGTTCGTATCGTTACTTATGGCGCACGCGGAGCCCCAGACGCCGAAGCCTGGCCCTGAGTACCAGCGCTTGCATTACTTCGTCGGCAACTGGCAGATAGAGTGGAAAACGTTGCCCGGTCCGATGACAGGCGCCGGCGGCAAGGTCACCGTCACAGACCACAACGACATGCTGGGCGATTTCTTCGTCGTCTTCCACCGCAAAGGACGTGGTCCCACGGGATCTGGAAATGAGATTGGTATCTTGGGGTATGACCCAACGCAGAAGGTGTATACCTACGAAACCTTTGACAATGATGGAGGTGTCGGTCGGGCCACCGCTACCGTCTCGGGGGATACATGGGTTCTGCTAGCTCCCGCTCCCGATGCTTGCCGACAAGCAGGAGACAAGATCAAGGAACGCTACACTCTTAAGGAAGTCTCACCCACGGCTTATACGTTCATCGGCGAGATCTCGATCGACGGTGGTCCCTCGACCAAGATTGAACAAGGCAAAGCTACAAAAAAGTGAGGTTAACTGCTCGCATCGTTCTTTGTAGCGCAGAGGCCGCCGAGTCCAGATGCAAGTGCGTACTGGCAGACCTATACGAGTGCGGCAAAGACCCTTCACTCCGATCCAGCGTGTGTAGTCAACGCTCGTGCGGCAACTCTAGCCTGTGTTAGCGGTTGCGGCCTGAGTTTAGGCTGAACGTGCGTGTTTGCTTCGGCCTTTTCCTGCTCCTGGCTTGGCACGCAGCGCGGCTAGAAACTCGTCAGCGGGCAAGGTATTGATGACGTTCTTTTTCTCCAGCCAGCCGCGTCGCGCCATTGTCACGCCGTAGCGGATGAATGCAAGATTTGTGGTTGTGTGGGCGTCAGTGGAGATGACCACTTTGACGCCGCGTTCCTTGCACATCCGCAAATACACATCTTTCAGATCCAGTCGGTCCGGATACGAGTTGCACTCCATGGCCACACCGTGTTTCGCACAGGCGTCGAGCACTTTCTCCATGTCATAGTCGAAGGCGTCGCGGCGCAGCAGCAGCCGCCCCGTGGGATGCGCGATGATTTGTGTATAGGGATTCTCGATGGCGGCAAGGTAACGCTCCGTCATCGCCGGGCGATCCAGGTTCATGTAGGAATGAACCGAACAAACCACCACATCCAGCTGCGACAGAATTTCGTCAGAATAATCCAGCTCGCCATCTTTCATAATGTCCACTTCCGCTCCCGCCAGGACGCGGATTCCCAACTCCTTCTCGCTCAGCGAGTGAATCTTCTTGATGTGCGCCGCGGCGCGCTTCTCGTCCAGCCCGTTTGCCACGGTTACCGTTTTCGAGTGATCGGTAATCGCGATGTATTGGTGTCCCAGTTGCCGCGCGGCTTCCGCCATTTCTTCAATTGAGTTTTTGCCGTCGCTCGCCGTCGAGTGCATTTGCAAGTCGCCCTTGATGTCCTTCAGCATCAGCAGGTGCGGCAGTTTGTGCTGCTCCGCGGCAGCGATTTCGCCAGTGTTTTCGCGCAGCTCCGGCGGGACAAAATCCAGCTTCAACTTCGCGTAGATTTCTTCTTCCGTGCGCCCGCCCACGCGCTTTTCGCCCTTCAGCGTCGCCAGCGCATATTCATTGAGCGTAAGCCCCATGTCGTTCGCGCGCCCACGCAGCGCCACGTTGTGCTCTTTCGAGCCGGTGAAATACATCAGCGCGGCGCCGAAGTTTTCTTTTTCGAGCAGCCGCACGTCTACCTGCAAGCCATTCGTCAGCGTGAAGCTGACCTTGTTTTCTCCGTGCGCCAGCTTCTGATCGATGTCCGGAAATTTCAAAATATGCTCGGCAAGAGCGTCCACGTGCTTCTGTGAAGTGAATCCATCTGCCAGCGTCACCAGCAAATCCAGATCGCCCACGGTTTCTTTCCCGCGCCGCAGCGAACCCGCCGGCGTCACCGAGTCCACTCCTTTTCCCGCTTTCTTGATATGCTCCGCGATCGCCAGCGCCGCATCCTCGGCCGTGCTAATCAGAAACCTCCCCGTGGACTTCTTGAAAACTTCTACCGCTTTCAAAATATTTTGTTCGCTTTTCTCGCCAAACCCTGGCACGTCTCGCAGCTTTTGCTCTCTGGCAAGCCTCTCGACATCCGCTACCGTGGCCGCCTTGAAATTCGACCACAGGAACGCCACCTTCTTTGGCCCCAGCGACTGCAGTTGCAGCACGTCCAGAATCGTTGCGGGGTATTTTTTCAGCAGCTTCTTCCGCAGTGAATAGTCTCCGGTCTTCACAATCTCTTGCAAGTGCTCGACCATGCGCTCGCCGATTCCCGGCAGCTCTTCGAGCTTCTCCGGCTCCTTGACCAGTTGCTCGACCGATTCCGGCAAGCTGTCAATCAGTTCGGCAGCCTTTTCGTAACTCCGGTAGCGCCCAATAATCGCTCCATCAATTTCGAGCAACTGCGCCGTATCCCGCAAAATGCGTGCAATTTGTTTGTTGTCCATAGCGGCTCATTATAATCCCGGATGTAGTGGCCGGTCTTTCGGCAGATTGTAATTTGTCATCGTCGGCCTTCCGGAGGTTTTCATGCCATCGTTCAACCCGTTCAAGACTCTGTTGTCTGTCATCGTCGCGCTTGTTGCCATGGCCGTGGTGATTTCGCTGGTCCACGCTCACAAGCCGTCTCACCTGGCTGCCGAAGTTACGAGCCAGGCCTGTCCGAACGATGACAGTGGATTAACGCTGCCCGCAGGTTTTTGCGCGACGATTTTCGCTGATGGCATTGGTCATGCTCGCCACATGGTAGGTGCGCCAAGCGGAGTTCTTTACATCAACACCTGGTCTGGCCGGTACTTCGGCAACGACAAGCCTCATGAAGGCGGTTTCCTCGTGGCCTTGCAGGACAAGAGCGGCTCAGGAAAAGCCGACGTTAAGGAGCGCTTTGGCGAAACGGTTGAAACCGGCGGCCACGGCGGCACGGGCATCGGCATGTACAAGGGTTCGCTGTTTGCTGAGAGCAATGATCGCATCGTGCGCTATTCACTTTCTGCAGACGCTATCGTGCCGACTGGTCCTGCGGACAATATTGTTTCCGGTTTGCCTCTGGGGGGCGACCATCCGATGCATCCGTTCCTGATAGATCCTGAAGGAAAAATGTACGTCGATGTCGCCACCGCAACCAATGCCTGCCAGGAGAAAAACCGCACACCCCACTCGCCGGGAATACACCCTTGCAAGGAGCTGGAGACTCGCGGCGGCGTCTGGCTCTATGACGCGAACAAGACGAACCAAACTTTTTCGCCGGGCGACCGCTTTGCTACGGGAATCCGCAACGCGGAGGGTTTCGCCCTCGACGCAAGCGGGCGCGTGTTTGTGACCCAGCACGGACGCGACCAGCTGTACACGAATTGGCCCGAGCACTATAAGCCCGAGCAGGAGGCTACGCTGCCGGCTGAAGAAGTGCTTCTCCTAAAGAAAAACGGCGACTACGGCTGGCCGGAATGCTACTACGACGCCTTCGAGCAAAAATTAGTCCTCGCGCCGGAATATGGCGGCGACGGCGGCAAGAAAATTGGCGTGTGCGCGGACAAAACCGGTCCGGCTGCCGTTTTCCCCGCGCACTGGGGACCCAATGCCATGGTGCTTTATGACAAAACAGAATTTCCCGAGCGCTACCGTGGCGGCCTGTTCATCGCCTTCCACGGCTCATGGAATCGCGCGCCTTATGCGCAAGGCGGCTACAACGTCGTCTATCAGCCGCTCGATGGCGACCACGCCTCCGGCCAGTGCGACATTTTTGCGGATGGCTTCGCGGGTTCGGTGAAGTCGCCGGGCAAAGCCGAGCATCGCCCCTCGGGCTTGGCGGTCGGCCCCGATGGTTCGCTC
>WNGQ01015747.1_pt1 | contig 10954 bp, 8 predicted proteins | sample 5407661 | NCBI WGS metagenome assembly WNGQ01 (sample SAMN13153382, study PRJNA577476) | soil metagenome | isolation source: 60 cm soil or saprolite under Garry oak tree replicate 2 | place: USA:California | collected 2016-06-15
TGCGACGAGTTGGTCTCTCCGTGCCGGATCATTGATCATTGTCCTCAATCCCAAGGCCAAATTCTCTACACCGAGGGGCAAGGTGAGACCGGCCCGCTCATTTATAAGCGGAGCGATACCGCATGTCTCTGTCAGCAGAACCGGAACTCCTGCAGCGACAGCTTCGGCGGCGGCATTTCCGAAGCTTTCGTTCAGAGAGGGAAGGACGAAAACGTCTGCGAGCGCAAGAGCGGCTCGCTGCTCTTCATCGTAGAGCGGTCCGGCTATCAGGACACTTGCTTCGATGCGTAGCGTCGCGATCAGCGCCCGCAATCGTGTTTCATAGGCTGGTTCGAGAACCGGGCCGACGAGAACGAGCCGCGAATTGCGAAGATCGGCTTTGGCAAAGGCGAGGATCAACTGCTCCAGATTTTTGATGGGACTTAGCCGGCCGACGTAAAGAACAACTTTTTGCCCTGGAGAGATAGCCCATGTCTTCCGCAACTTTTCGCCGGACGGGAGATTCGCTAACGCAGAAACGTCGATGCCATTGCGCCGGTACACGATTTTCTTTTGGCTCGCAATCGCGTTGAGCTCGGCGGCTTCGGCTTGAGATGCAGCGATCACCGCCGCGGCATGCCGCATCATCCATCTGGTCAAAAGGAAATTATAGGCTTTCTTTGCGAACGGATTTCTGGCGCGAGGCGGGTACATGCCGAGCGGCTCGAGAACGAATGGCCTGCTCCGGCGCGACGCGATGTAAGCGACGATGGGAGAAAGCAGATTGTAGATTCCGTAACATTGGACCGCGTCGGCCTTGACGGCGGAATCCTTGATGGAGCGGAGACCAAGCGGCATTTGCTTCAACCCGCTTCCTACCCATGGTAGATACTGGACCTCAACGCCTTCGATGTTCGTGCGTTCTCGCGAATTGTGTTTGTCGAAATCAAATGTCAGAACGTGAACCTGATGCCCGCGCGCGGCAAGCCCGCAGGAAAGCGCGTGAATCTTTTTTGGGGGCCCGCCGAACTTGAATGCGGGGTAGTAGTAGGGCGTAGCAAAAAGAATCCGCATTTCATCCCCGACCTTATCGAGGAGCGAGAGTTGCCTGCAAAAGCGGTCGATCCGAACTGGCGCCGTTGCCTACCTGAGGCTGTTGCTCAATTGGTCGGGAAAAGAGTGCGTGCCGGAAAGCCGGAAAGATTATTGAGATTCCGCCCAGTAGAATACAGGATTTCACGGACCAATTGGCCACGATCCCGATGCCATCTTCGGCTTTGACCGCGGCAAAAAAGACATACGGAACCAGACTCCACCACAAAGGATGGATGAACGCCCGGCGACACATGGCTCGAAAAAGCAGGCCCAGCGCAAGGGCATACAAAGTGCAGCCGACAAGACCGCCGGCCCATCCAAAATTCGCATACATCTCTCCCGCGAAACCAAGATCCATGCTGGTGTTTCCCGCCATGTCCATCCCCACGTAACGCAACATGTTTTGCCGGCCTCCCGCTTTTTCTTTTTCTGTGAAAGCGAATCTGGGCAGCGCCGATCCAATCAGCGCTTCCTTGATCGTAGTGCCTGATGCATAAGGCGTCATGGCAGGGACCCAAGCCATGATTCGATTGATAATCCATCCCTGATTGTAACGGACTGCAATGTCGGCGATAAAATCCCGGTCAATATTCAATGTGACAGTTTGGACCAGATCTTTGGCGAGATAAGACAGCCACGACACCGCTCTTCCGACAGGTAGTTCCTTGAATCCGGTCTCGTTAACATCGGTGCGCGGGTCGATGCTAGCCATGTCCTGCCGCAACTCCCATTTTGATTCCTGCAGCGCTGGCAGTAATATGACCGCCGCCGCAAGGGCAACCGCGATTGCTCGAGCAGATGGCGTAAAGCGATAGATCCAGATTGCGAACGTCCACAAACTCCAGAGAAGAAGGGTGTGCAACATACCAGTCCCGGCCGCGAACATCACCTCAGCTGCTAAAATAACAGCTAATCGCCAGGACCAACCCGGACCCTTGATCAGCATCCTGGCATACACGCTAAGATACCGGAGATTGGCGAGAAGTACAAATACGAAGGTTAGGCTTTCGACTCTCTCCATCAGAGAGCCAAGCGCTGTCGCGACGATGCTGATGGCAAGCAGAACGTCCAGCTCCAAAAGAAGCCTTGGGTTGCTGTAAATCTCCGGAGATGACCTCTTGGGTTGTAGCTTTATCAAAACAGCTAACCACCCGATCGCCAGGGCAAATACAGCGGGCGCCCCGTAGGACAAGTACCGTGGAAAGTTTGTTCCAATGTCATATGTAGGGTTGGTAGGCGGCCAATAGTAGCTCAGCCAGGCTGCCAGCACATACTGCAAGGCGGCCAGTAGAATTGCAATATGTGGCAACGGGAGTATGAACCGGGAAGCAGTCGTCATATGAAAACAGGTCAGAACGGCCAGAAACACGGTCGCGCTAATCCACGGAGAAATATTGTAACTATAAGCCGCGGCCACCGCTGCGATGGCGCCGCTGATCAAAATTCCGCGGCGCCATTCCCATCCCTCCAGGAAAAAAAAGCGCTTTGGAGCCGTATCGATGAGGGTCTGCACCGGTGTCAAGCTACCGACTTTCCGATTTTTTATCCACTAGATCTTGCAATTGACCGACATTGCTCAATCGCAAAACCTCCAGAGTTTTGAAACGAATGCTGAACTCTTTTTCCACGGCACAAATGATCCTAACGTGACTCAGCGAATCCCAGCCTGGGACTTGATTGGCAGTTGTGGTTTCCATCAGTGGAAAATCGTCAAGCTGAAGTTCTTTCAAAATTACTTGTCTGAGTCGGTCGGAAATCATACGTCATTTCTTCTCACTGGCAAAAGCTCAGTCAAAGCCCGGTCTCGGTTAAGTTTCCGGCTGGGTTTTCCCGCTGAGCTCTTGATCAACCAGCGGGGCGGCGTCAGAAAAACACGTCCTACCGTGACGTCTATTTGCATCGCCGCTTCTATGATAGCACGCTGGGTTTTTGCCTTTTCATGGCCGCCGTTTAAATCAGCTTCCGCAATGACCCAGACCTGCTCGGTGCCTGTTGCTGGATCCTCGACGCCCACCGCCACCACCCGGCCCGCCAAAACGCCATCCACCCGGCTCACGATGTCTTCGATGTCTTCGGGATAAAGATTTTTCCCGGCCACAATAATGAGGTCTTTCTTTCGGCCCACCACAAAACATTCCCCTCGGTGCAGAAAACCGTAGTCCCCAGTGAGAAACCATCCATGCTTGAAAACTTCCGCGGTCTTTTCGGGGTTGTTGCGGTAGCCTTCAAACAAAGACGCGGAACGCACGGCAATTTCTCCCACGCAATGCTCTGTCACATCCTCACCGCTCTCCGCGACAACCCTAATTTCACAACCGGAAATGGGAACGCCAGATGAAACGCATAGGCGGGCTTTTTCCAGCGTAGTCTCAAGCTGTGCCCGTCCGCGAGCGAGTTCGTCGCGGTTCGCGGAAATAACCTGTGCCGCAGTCTCGGGCGCCGTCTGTGTCACGGCAAAAGTTGTTTCCGCCATAGCGAACCAGCACAATGTGCCGCGCTCGAGGGAGATAGTTTCCAGGAGCATGACGGGCGCGGCAACCCATTCAAACGCGTCGAGCTGCACCAGCGGAACTCCGTGCGTCAGCGCCAGGTAAAATGCCGCGATTAGGCCCATATCGTGGTAGAAAGGCAGCCAACTAACGATTTTGTCTTCCTGATTGATGCCAATAGACTTCCCGTAGCGACGTATGTGTTCCAATACCGCCCGGTGAGACAGGGCCACGGCTTTTTGCAGGCCCGTTGTCCCTGAAGAATGTTGAAGGAGGCAAGTGGTCGGGAATCTCCGATCTGTTGCGAGCCGGCTGGCGCCACTTGCCAGTATCTCCGCCGACCATTCCAGCGGAAATTGCAGGCCGTGAATCGTGCTGCCCGATTGAGTGACCAGCGGCCGAACCATTGGTTCCAATTCGCGCTCCGTGAGCACCCAATCCAATCCGGAACTGCGGGACATGCCCTCCAAGCCCGCGCGAAATTTTTCCGGGTGTAATCGCGCATTAGGGTAAGCCAGGACGGCTGGCAATGCTCCCAACGCGCATACCCCCATATACACTGGATAGAAGTTGCGATGATGCCGAATGATTAGAGCGCAAACTTCTCCTGGCCGGACGCCGTTTATGAAGAGCCGCGGATCACCTTGAAATCTCCTCAGAATTGGAAGTACACAAAGGCCTTCGCCTCGCTGTCGAACACGATGACAGCAATGATCATCGAGGCAAAGACGATCGGCTTCAAAACGTCTTCGATGACCTGCCAGGTTCGCCACCTGACGATGAAATCACGGCTGATTCTCTCCAGAGCGACCAGTGCCGCCATGCCAGCTAGAATCGCCAACACAATTAACACAATATTCTCGCGAATTACCGCCGGTCGATAGCCGCCTTTCAATGTGAACAGCGCGTGGGTCATGCTCCAAGCCTGCGCCAGGGATTCCGCGCGGAACAATATCCACCCAAGCGTCACCAGTCCGAAAGTTACCGCGCAACAAAAAATTCCGCGCCAACTGAAAGTCTGATCGCCAAAAGCACTCGGTTGGGGAAAGAGTCGCCTCAACACGGTGTGGTTCGCGACGAGCAGCAATCCGTGCCACACTCCCCAGCAAACGAACGTCCATTGCGCGCCGTGCCATAATCCGCAGGCAGCCATGGCGACAAGCAGCCAAACAGGCCAGGAATTCGGGTGCCGACGCGCGGCAAACGTAAGCGGGGTGAAAATATAGTCGCGAATCCACCGCGTTAACGTCATGTGCCAGCGGGTCCAAAACTCCTGAGGCGACCGCGCCAGATAGGGCCAGTCGAAATTTTCCGGAAAAACAAATCCGAAAAGCCGCGCCGTACCGATTGCAATATCCGAGTAGCCGCTGAAATCGAAATAGATTTGCAGGCCAAAGCCGATCGTCCCCACTGCCACGTCTATTGCATTCACGCTCGCTCCAGGCAGGAAGGCCATGTCAACAAATGGGGCAAGAGTGTCAGCCAGGACGACCTTTTTGAAAAATCCCGCAAGTATGCGGCGACCGCCAAAGGCAAAATTAGCGTAGCTAAGCGTTCGAGGCGTCAAAAGCTGCCAGTGCATTTCGCCAGGACGAATGATCGGCCCGGCAATAAGCTGAGGCCAGAAGGCCTTGAAGAGCATAAAATTGACAAGTCGCCTGATCGGCTCCTCGCCACCGGCAACTTCGATCAGGTAGGCAATGCCCTGAAAAGTGAAGAAAGAGATTCCTAAGGGAAGAATAATTGCCGGAATGTGAATGTGATCAGGAATTCCCAGCAGGCCGAGCAGGCCGGTGTAGTTGGACACCAAAAACCCAGCGTATTTGTAGTACACAAGTGGCGCGAGATTGATGAGAATGCCAAAAGCAAGTCGGGGCCCGGAGGTCGCCTTCGCAAGAATCCAACGGCCATAGCTCCAGTTAAAGAATGTTACTCCGAGGAGCAGGAATCCATATTGCCATTTCCATGAGCAATAAAACACATAGCTCGCAGTAATCAGGATTGGCTTGCGCCAGCTAATCGGCGCAATCCAGTGCAGCAAAAAAACGGCGACCAAAAAAGCTACGTAAGTGTAACTTGTGAAAATCATCGGTCTTTTCCAGCCATGGTTTTCTCGTTGAAGATCACGTTGCCAAACTGATCTAAAATTGCCCTCGACGTAAGACGATGTCCCTCTTCTTTGAAGTGCTTAAAGTCCGGACCGCCTTGAAACAAACCCCAGTCGTCGCGGGGCACGATGCCTTCGAGGTTGGCAAACGGTACGTTTTGGTCGCGGCAGAATCTTTCCAGCCACGTCTTGAACTGGCGATACTGCTCCGGGACATAAGGATTTTCGGCTTGAGGATTGAGAGGAATGACGTAGAGGACCAGCCTGACGCGATTGTGTTTGCTAACCTCCGCCATCATCCGAAGAAATTCCTTGTTCAGATCGTAACGGGCTTGAATGATGGGGCGTTTGGTTGTCGGTTTAATATTCAAAAGCCGGTTCCGCGCTTCATAAAGTCTCTGTTGAATTGTTGCATTTAATTCTTTGCGCACCGCGACGATCGGGACATAACGAGCGACAAATCCTCGCAATCGCGTTTCCATGCCTGCCTCGGAAACTTTCTTTTCCGTGGCCAGGACATCTCTGAGTGAACTTAGCATTTTTTGAGTGGCCAGCGGGTAATCCTTACGGAATTCCGTCGCCGTCGTTTGCCACAAAGCTTGAAGTTCGCGGTCTCGGAGCAGATGGGCCTGGTAGGAAGGGCGAACATCGATATTGCGATATTTGTCGAAACACACCCCGTAAACGAATACGTTCGGCTTTGTATGCGGGCTGCTCAGAGTGGATAAGAGCAAGAGCATTGCCTCCTCATTGCAAAGATTCGGCGCTGCCAACCCAAAAACCCGCACCCCTTTGGGAGCGGTCTCGTCGTCCATTAACTCTGAAATGGTTTTATCACCCGATTTGAATTCATTGATTGCGTACATCTGCGACATTCCGCAGAGAACAACCAGCGGCTGCGAGGCGGCATCTGGAACTGCCGCCCAATAGTGGTCCAAGTCCCTGCCGACCGAAACGTCGTAACGAACCATCCTGAGATTTTTGTCGGAATCAGGCGCTGAATTTGCCGGCGCCGGAATGAGGAGCAGGTTCCGCTTTCCTTCTGCAATGAGCGTCTTTTCGAACCGCGCAGCAACGAAGTTGGCTAAAACAAACAGCCCCAACACCCAAACGAGCGGCCCGCGCCACAGCCGCTTTGTCTTTAGCAGCGAAATGAGCGCCCGGTCGATCATAATACGTTTATCATTGTTCGCAGTCGGTCCGCGTAGGTGTTCCCACCGTTTGTAATGTGCAGGTGAACATCATCTCTCAACGATCTCCGTAGAATTTCGTTCGCAAGAAGGATACGCACCTGCTCCACCATCTCACCTCCGGTCCGGAAATAGAGGACTCGGGTGCCATCTTCGCCGAAGATTTGACGGTGCTCCTCTGTGTCTTCAACGACCATGCAGGCGCCGACTGCGGGCACTTCGAAACTCCGCATCGAATGGCCATCCCGATTTTCATGACGCACCAGGCATAGGGCGACTTTGCACGAAGCGATGCCCTTGCGGAGCGTTGATATGTCTGCCTGGCCGCGGGCGATTCGTCGAGTTGCGCGATATCGCCTCCAGTAATTTCCATGCAAGCGCACGTTAAGATTAGCCGCGATCGCAGCACAGACATAGTGAGTGCGGCTCGCTTCCGCGGTTCCCGCGAAAAACAGATCGCTTGAGCTCTTTGACGACGGTGGCTCTGGGAAAAAGAGAGTCGGATCATATCCAAATTGAAGATATCGCACATCCACGCAGCCATGAAGTTTCAGCTGCTTAAGATTGGACCTACGGGGACTAAACACGGAATCATATTGGCGAAGCGCCCGCAGAAACCATGGAGAGTGCATTTGCGGATTAAAGGGGTCATCCGTCGAAAAATTGATGCAGCGGACGCCTAATTTCCTAGACTCGGCCAAGGCCGCTTCAGTAACCGGAGCCATACCGGTAGTGAGCATAATCTCCGGCTGAAAAATTCGGCATCTTTCGACAACGGCCTGGCTAAACTTCTCCAGCGCAATTGGCCTTCTTCCGCAAAATCGCCAAAGAAATTTTTGGGAGACGGTGCCGTGATGCCACGCATTTTGCGCGTCGCAAATCTCGGCTTCGAGTCCGAGGCTTGGCGCGGCACGGACCAACGAGCCGCCAATGTGGGAGCCTCCAGTGAAACCCACTATGAGGAGCCGGGATGCAGTCATAAAGAGCGACGGATTGCGAGCTGCGGAGTTTAAGCGCCGTTTATGTGCGATTTCGTTGCTGGCGTCTCTGTCGTATGAACTCTGCCAAACGGTGCCGAACCAAAGTGAACAAGAATGGTGGGATGAGTAAAGCCGCTACGGTGATACAGCTGTATAGCAACCAAAGATAAACGCGGTGAATAAAGGATAGCTGGTAATCCCGAAGCCGATGTCCCGGCCATAGATCCCGAGCGATACCAAAACCCCATCCCCAATTTGCTAATCGGCGATATTCAAGAATCCAATACGGATAGGTAATCAGCAATAACTGGTTCCATACCGTTTTAATCAGCTTCGATTGCGAGGATGGCTCTACGAACGGAAGAATTGCATCGATGGTGACACGAGCTACTGAATCCAGGCCGGTGTGTTTCCACTTAAAAGACCAGGGAGCGTTCTTGTATTTGACCCGGTATGTCCCTGGAAAGAGTTCTCCATTAAGCCGGATGTGATCGCGAACTGCACAGATATCCAATCCGGCCATTCGCCCACCAGCCGCCATGATGCGACACGCGAGATAAATTTGATAATAGATCGATGTGTCCCACTTATCCGTTTCGTGCCTTGCTGCTTCAGCTGTTTTATAAATCAGCCCACTCGTGAAACTAAATGATCGAAAATAGTGTGCGGCCTTCCACGGCCCAGAACCGAGAATAAGCGTACCGTAAGCGCGCCGCGAAACGTCCCCTGATTCCCAATCTTGATAATTGGTGATTGCAACTTCCGGACAGTCGAGTTCTTGGAGCGCACCCGCGATTTTCTCAAGATTATCCGGCGCAACGAGCGAATCATCGTTTCCTAGAATCATGACGTACTTGCCAAGCGCTGCACTCAAGCAGAAACGGACATTGCGGTCGTATCCTAAGTTGGTCGGCTGCGCATAATATCGGTAGAACCGGTGCGATTGATCCAGAAGCGCCGGGATTACCTCGTTGGAATCATCGGAAGAAGCGTCGTCCGAGACCAAGATTTCGAAATTTTTGTAAGTTTGAGTAAAAATGCTCGCGAGATTCACCTCTAAATAACAGCGGCGATTATATTGTGGGATTGCGATTGTGAGGAATGGGTTTGCTTCTACACCGGCTCTTTCGGCCAACAAATATGCGTCTGAGAAATTTCTGTGGACCGCAGCAGGATGTACCGGCGTTTCCATGATTAAAGCGGCAACGCAATAAATTGACCCCACAGTCCAGTCAAGTGCGGCCAGCCTTTTTCTAGATTCTGCACACGCTCCCCACCTGGGACCCGATACGCCGAGTAATTATTTTTCTGCAATATCTGCCCTACCGCAACATCTTGGTCTGGGGTATGCAGATCAACTAACAGGATCGGGCGCGCTTCGCGCAGAATTTGTGCCGCTCCAAGCAGAACCCTCGATTCTGCACCCTCAACATCTATTTTGATGAGATTAGGCTTATCATGACCCTCGTCGAAAACGAATTTGTCCAGAGTTATCGTTTTCACCGTTATGGCATTCTCCTCGACCACGCTGTTGTCAATCAGATGTCCCGCACCGCGATGATGTCCTGCGACGAAGGAACAAGATCCAACGCGATCGGATATGGCCAGCGGGACGCAAATGACATTGTCAAAACGGTTCAAGGACACGTTCTCTCGAAGCGCCGACAGGATTTGTGGTATCGGCTCAAAAGCATAAACGCAACCAGAATATGCCAGCCTAGCCATCAATAGCGTGTGGATTCCGTAGTTCGCCCCTATATCGTAAACCACCCATTCTGGACCAATGTATTTGACCATCAACACCTGTGCATCGGCTTCCCAGCCGCCGAGAATTGGCGATAGACCGTACTCTGGAAATATTCGATAGCGCAATCCCTTGCAAGGCCCGGCCAATATCTTACGCACGACGCCCGGACGGTACCAAGTTCTTGAGACGAAACGCTTCAGAAAACGTTTTAACATGTGGAAATTCAAGACCGTCTTCCGGTATCTTTCTGCGATTGTTCGTGCTCGATCAGCCGACGGACTTTCCCAAATTGTGCCTCATAATTCCAATCCGCCAGAATTCGTTGACGGCCTTTTTCTCCCATTTCCTTTCTCTGCTGTGGATGATCAACGAACCACTGCAAAGCAGCGGCGAGACTTTGAGGGTCTTCAGGACTGCATGAGAGTCCGAAGCCCGGTTCGACGAACGCGCGATTCCAGTCCGGTAAGTCGGAAACCAACAGCGCGAGACGGCAAAGGAGATAATCAAAAGGTTTATTGGAAGCTCCGACCATTGTAGCCATGCTGAGATCCTGCGAGTCTCGGGAGAAAACCGACAATCCAACGTGCGCTTGAGAACATCTCGGAAGCAATTCGGCTCGTGGCAGGGCACCGATATACTTAACTCGATCTAATACGCCAATCCTCTCAGCCTCAGCAAGGATTTCGCGGATGTAACCTTCATGTCCAATCGTCTCATAGCCCGCAAATTCCAGGCTGACCGCGTGGGGCAGTTCAGCTAACGCACGAACGACATTCAACGAAAGGCGATCCGGAACGATCGAACCATGATAAAACACTGTCAGCTGGTCGCTACTAACATGTGACGTAACAGCCGCTGCCTCCAGCCGCGATGGACAATTCCAGACGCAATACAGCGGCCGATTTGTCTGCGTCTGCGCCCTGAAGGCTTCGACCCGCTTTTCGTTGGGGAGAACACAGAGCTTGGCCCGGCGAGCAATGCGCCGTCGCGTCCATAATACGGTGCGCATGAACCGCGTTACTGCCGGTGTGTTCGCATTTACTTCGGCGGGCGTGTCGTGTTCATGGTAAACCACGTCGAATCCGGGCCAAAATGTTAGAAGCCAAGCAATAGGAGATGCAAGTGCGTCCGATACGTACAGCCACTTCGGCCTCCAACTTAGTGCGGTCCACGCCACCCACAAACAAAATAGCAAATAGTGAGTCTTCTGCCGAATTCCCGGTCCACAAGATTTCATTTCTCGAACGTCGATATTCTTGCGGATCGGAAATTCGAGAGCCTCAGTACCGGTTGTAACGATTCCGAGCAGAAGAACTTTCGCACCGTCATCTGCCAGAATGCGCGCGCTGTGTTGCAGTGGCGGATAC
>WNGQ01007740.1_pt1 | contig 10953 bp, 10 predicted proteins | sample 5407661 | NCBI WGS metagenome assembly WNGQ01 (sample SAMN13153382, study PRJNA577476) | soil metagenome | isolation source: 60 cm soil or saprolite under Garry oak tree replicate 2 | place: USA:California | collected 2016-06-15
GACGTGCTATGGGCCGCGGCCTTCACGGAGGCGAATCTCATCGGCACCGGCACGGCCCTGACGGGGCGCTACGAAAAGACGCCGGATCGACACAGCATCAGCGTGAGCTACAGCAGCACTGGTGTGTTCGGGCGCCGGACCGTGTTGTCGACGCAATACAAAGCCATTTCGGATGGACGCAGCGGCACGTGGTCCCTCGGCGTTCCCTTCTACGAGACGGTGGCTCCGCGCTCGCTCACCACCGACGGCGCGGCGGCGAGGGAGCGCGTGCTGCGATTTCGGGATGGGGTCCTCGCGGACAGTCTGCAGCACCGAGAACTGCGCGTCGGTCTCTCGGGCGGCGTGGCGCTCGCGACGACTGCTTCGAGCTATGCCCGGCTCTGGTTCGGCGCGGCGTGGCGTCGCGAGGATTTCGCGCTGGCAACGACGGTGCCCTTCCCCCGCTCTCAGTTCGCGACCGTAGGGACCGGAATCGAGCTGAAGCGCGTGCGCTTCCAGGTGCTCGAGAATCTCAACTCGTTCGCGCGAAAGGAGGATATAGATCTTTCGCAGCAACTGCGACTCGGCGTTTGGGCCGCGCCACGGGCGTGGGGATACGAATCAGGCCGAGCGGGCGTCGGGCCGGAGGTGAGCGGACAACTCGGTGCCATCTGGAGCGGCGGATTCGCCGTGCTCCGCGGCCAGGCGGCCGGCGTATTGACCGGCGCGGGCGCCGACTCGGGCCGCGTGATCGCGAGCGCCACGGTGGTGAGCCAGAACCTGCCGCGCCAGTCTCTCATCCTCCATGTGGAGGGCGGCGTGTTGCGAGGGCCGAAGCAGGGCGACGAGTTCGACCTGTGGCGCGACAGCAAGGGGCCGCGCCTGTTCGGGGCCCATGCCTTCACGGGCACCCGCATGGTCTGGCTCGCGGCCGAAGACCGCCTGGTTGTGAAGGACGAGGTGTGGGGGCTCTTTGGCGTAGGGCTCGCACCATTTCTGGACTACGGCGGCGCCTGGTACGCCGACGAACCGACACGGATCGGAGGGGACGCGGGGCTCGCCCTGCGCCTCGGCCCCACACGGTTGACGATCACCGACGTCGGGCAGTTCGCGCTCGGCTATCGCTTCGGCAAGGGATTCAGCGGCCGGCACTGGGCGTTCACCGCGGCCGGGAACATCGCGTATTGAGCGAGCCCGGACCGGCTCGTCGAGGAGCGGCGCCCGACACTCGGATCAACCGGTAAGCCGCAGCGACTCTCCGACCTCCGCCGGCCGGAACTCCCCGGCCGGCACGGCGCGCTGCTGCAACGCCTTCCCCAATTCGCGCACCGGCTCGTCGATTCCCTCAGGAGTCAACTGAAACGTGCCGAAGTGCATCGCGACGCTGCGGCGGGCGCCGAGATCGAGGTGCGCCTGCACCGCCTCAGCCGGATTCATGTGGATGTCTTGCATGAACCAGCGCGGCTCGTAGGCCCCGATCGGCAGGAGCGCCAGATCGATCGGGGAGAGCCGCGCGGCGATCTCCCGGAAATGGGGGCCGTACCCGGAATCGCCGGCGAAGAGGATGCGGCGCGCCCCGGCCTCGATCAGGAATCCACCCCACAGCGCGCGGTTGCGGTCGAACGGGCCGCGCGCCGAGAAATGCTGGGCGGGCGTCAGCGTGACCGGCAGCGTCGCCGCGCTGGCACGCTGCCACCAGTCCAGCTCCTCGACGTTGTGGATGCCCGCCGATCGGAGCAGGCGGCCGTTGCCGAGCGGTGTCACGAGCCGCGGCTGAAAGCGCCGCTCGAGCGCCCGCAGGGTCCGGAGATCACAGTGGTCGTAGTGATTGTGGCTCAGCAGCACCAGGGAAATGGCGGGTAGATCGTCGAATCGCACGCCCGGCGCCCGCACCCGCCGGGGGCCTGCGAACGAAACAGGGCTCGCCCGCTCCGAGTACACGGGATCGGTCAGCAGGCTGGTGGTGCCGACGCGGATGAGAAACGTGGCATGACCGATGAACGTCACGACCACGTCGTCCGGGCCGGCGGCCGGGGGCCGGCGCGGCTCGACCGGCACCGTCGCCGGCCAGCGGCGCCGCGGCGTGAACAGCATCCGCGGCACCCTCCAGAAGGGTTGGCCATTGGCGCCGTTGGGATTGTGAAACCGGCGCCCGTCGAAGTGGGCCGTCACCGTGGCTTGACCGGTCCTTGACCCCACCGGAGCAACGTGTGGGTCGTGAACCGAGCGCCCGGAGGGGCCACAATGTCACACACCCGCTGCTGGAAACAGTGTTGCGCCGTCATCCTGATGGCTGGTCAAATCGGTGGTTGCACCGCTTGGCGCCTGGAAACGGTGTCGCCGGCGGAAGTCATCGCTCGAGAGAAGCCACGCGTGGTCCGGGTGCAATATGCGGACGAGCAACACGAGGTGCTATACCAACCGGAAGTGCGAGGCGACAGCCTGCTGGGGCGGAGCGAGCCTGACGCCCGGCAGGCCGACCGGGCCATGGCGCTGGCCGACGTGACGAGCATCGCCACTCGTCGCGTCAGTGGGGGCCGGACCACGGGACTGGTGCTCGGTCTCGTCGGCGTCGGCGCGGTCGTGGGCTCGTTGATCGCGATCGGGAACATGCAGGGACCGTTCGACAACTGGGGGCAGTGACCGTATCATGCCTCCATGAAGAAAGCCATCGGCGATAACATGATTCCGAAGGAGTGGGGATTCGAAAAAGGCCTGCGGCTCGTCAAGCAGGCCGGCTTCGACGGCATCGAGCTGTGGCTGGGCGACGTCCCGTGGTTTCAGCTGAGCACCGCGGATGCCCAGGTGCGGGAGCTGCGGCACAAAGTCGAAGATGCCGGCCTCGTCGTTTCCAACGTGTCCACTGGTTTGCACTGGGCCTCGCCCCTCTCCGCGCGCGACCCAACGGTCCGGGCTCGGGCGATGCGCATCGTGGAGCGGCAAATCGAGACGGCGGTGCTGCTCGGCAGCGACGCGATCCTCGTGGTCGCGGGCCTCGTGACCGAGGAAGTCCCCTACAACGAGGTGTATCAGCGCTGTGTGGATGCCCTCGCGTCGCTGGGCGAGACAGCCGCGCGCGCCGGCGTCCGGATCGGCTGCGAGAACTGCAACGCCGAGCACCGCTTTCTCATCAGCCCGCGCGAGTTCTGGCAATTCCTGAACGACGTGAAGAGTCCCGCGGTGGGGATCCATCTCGACGTCGGCAACATCCACGACACGGGGTTCGCGGAACAGTGGATCGAGATCCACGGGCCGCGCATCACTCGCATTCACCTGAAAGACGTCATGAAGCATCGCGGGCGCTGCGGCGACCAGAGCGTGTACACCAATCTGTTTCTGGGCGACAACAACTGGCCCGCCATCCGCGCCGCGCTGACCAAAGTCGGTTACGACGGCTGGCTGGTGGCGGAAATGGAGGCGCGCTACCGCTACGCGCCGGATCAGCAGTTCTACGACACCGCGCAGGCCATGGACCGCCTGGTCTCCGGGCGGTTGTGAGATGGCGATCAGCCGCAGGCGGTTCGTCGGCTGCGTCGCCGGCTCACTGACCGCGGGGCTGTCGCTCGATCTGCGGCGGCTGGTCGACGCGGGTCCGCGGCGCGTTCTCCTGGACCTGGGGGAGCACTGTGGCCTGCGCGAGTCGGTTGCGGGATACGAGTCGGCGCTCGCCGGTCTGGGGACGGGAGTGACGTCCCGCTGCACGCTGTTGATCGTTCCGGCGGCATTGGACATTCCGCCGCCGGCCGTTGGGGCGATCATGAGCTGCCTGCGAACGGGGGCGACGGTACTGCTCGAGTCGGGGGCGGGCTTCGCTACGGCGCGGGATTTCCGCGCGCATCGCGCCGTGCTGCGCGACCGGCTGGGGGTCCACATCGAGGCGCCGGTGCGGTTGTGGTCCAGACGGGGCGCGCGGGGCGTACCGTATGTCGATTACCGCTGGCCCTCGAGCGCGAAGATCCGCGATTTCAGCCGGGTGGTGCCTCTGGGGCGCCAGAGCGAGGGGGAGGGTGAGATCATCGCGCGGGTGGACGGCCTGCCGGTGGCCCTCAAACGCCGCTTAGGACGAGGGGACCTGATCTTCCTCGGCTCGCCGCTCGGGCCGGCGCTGTGGGCGGGGGACGCCGAGGCGAGGCGCTGGTTCGGCGAGTTCGTGGTTGGGCGGCGCTGTGCACCTACGAGCGTGGCACGGGATGGTCGGTGAGCACCGGCAGGAAGGGCACCCACGGCCCGACCTCGTTCCCGTATTGCTTCGCCATCACCCGCGCCACCTGAGCCAGATGTCCGAGGTCGTGCACGACCCAGGTCGCGAGCAGCTGACGCAGCGTCACGCGCCCCAGACTGGGGTGTTCACCGGGGAGGTCGAGCTCCGCCGCGGTGAGGTTCCAGGACTCGAGTTGCTGCAAGTTCGCGGTCCGTAATCGGGCAAACTCGTCGAGCAGTGAGTCCGCCGAGCGTCCCGCGTTGCGCGCCCGGTGACGGAAGCGATCGTAGGGCTCGAACCGGGGATCGGGTCCCCGGGCGAGGATGATGCGGGCTCGCGGGATCCAATCGGTTTCCTCGCCGTCGATGAGGTGTCCGACCACGTCGAACGGGCTGAAGGTTTCGGGACCCTCGTTGCCTCGGATCCAGGGTTCGCTGAGACCCTCGAGCAGCGCCCGCAGCGTGGCCGGGGAACGGCGCAGCACTTCCGTCGCCAAGTCCAGGTCGAAATCCATCGGCATCCTCATTCGTACATGTCCGCCCTGTCCGCCCGCGCCAGCTCCACCAGGAATCCCGCGATCTTCTCGCTCACCGCCTCCACGTACGTCCGTCCCTTTTCCGCCGTGGCCGCCGCGGGGTTGCCGACGCCGGTGTCGTCGGTCACCTGACGCCACTGTCGGGGCGCCCAGGCCCAGCCTTCCCGCAGCCCGGCGACCTTGAACCGCCGCGCGCGTCCCGGACCGGCTTCGGACAACGGCCGCACCAGCTCCGGCGCCACATGCAGCATCACGCTCGTCTCGAGCTCGCCCGCGTGGTCTCCCAGATCGGAGAAGAACGCCTTCGCGTCCACGACCTGGTACCAGTTCACGGTGCAGAGGAACAGCGACACGGCGGGCTGCAGCTCGCGGATCATCTGGCGGAAGTCGTTGCCACCGTGCCCGTTCAGGATCACGAGCTTGGGGACGCCCTGACTCGCCAGCGCCGTCGCCACGTCGCGCAGCACCAGGGCCTGCGTGCTGGGGTTCAGGTTGACGCACAGCGGGATATCGATCTGGCCGGTGTTGACGCCGAATGGCACCAGCGGCAGCACGACGACCCGCGCCCCCCGCTCCCACGCGCGTCCCGCCGCCAGGGCCGCAATCCGCTCGGTTTCGACGTTGTCGGTCGAGTAGGGCAGGTGGAAGTTGTGTGCTTCGGTCGCGCCCCACGGCAACACCGCGACGTCGTAGCGCGTGTCGCGCACGGTCTTCCAGGTCAGCTCGTTCAGGATGTAGGGACGAGGAGCCATCGGGTTCCTTGGGGACCGGGACCCCCGATACTAGCACACTCGGCTTGACGCCGTCGACCCGCCGGTCTATTAAAAGGGCCGATGACAGCCGAAGACGCGGCCGCGCAGCTCGCGCGCGAGCGGGCGTTGAAGCAGGCCGAGAAGATGGAAACGATCGGCCGGCTGACGGGCGCCATCGCGCAGCAGTTCAACGAGCTGCTCACGGCCATCCTGGCGCGCGCGGCGGCGCTCGCCCAATCGGGGCCGCCCAGCCGCGACCTCGACGCCCTGAAAGAGACGGCCCAGCGCGGGGCCGAGCTGGCGCAGCGCCTGCTCGGCTTCAGCCGTCACCGCGTGCTCGATCTCCAGCCGCTGGTCCTCCCCGAGTTCGTACGCGATGCCCTCGATGCCACGCGCCGCGGCCTTCCGGCCGGCATCGACGTGCAGTTCGAGGCGGACGAAGACGCCGGCGTGATCGAAGCCGATCCCGCCGCCGTGAAGCAAATCCTGCTGCACCTCGTCACCAACGCCCGTGATGCCATGCCGCGGGGCGGCACGCTGCACGTCGAGGTCCGGCGCGCGCGCCTCGGCGCCGCCGACCGCCCGCTGCACGCGTGGGTGGAGCCCGGGTCCTACGTGAGCGTCGCGCTGAGCGACACCGGCGTCGGGATGGATGCGCGTACCCTGGCGCGCGTGTTCGAGCCCTTCTTCACGACCAAGCCGGTCGGGGTCGGCACCGGCCTCGGGATGTCGATGGCGTACGGCCTCGTGAAGCAGCACCGCGGCTACCTGCACCTCTACAGCGAGGTGGGTCAGGGCACCACGGCCAAGGTGTACTTCCCCGCGGTGCGCGCCCGGGGCGTGCCGGAGGCGGCCGCCGAGGCCGACGAACCGCTGCCGGGCGGCACCGAAACGATCCTGCTGGTGGAAGACGATCAGACGATGCGCTTGGCTGCACAGCAGCTTTTGTCGAAAGTCGGCTACCGGGTGGTCACGGCCGTGGACGGCCAGAACGGGCTCGACGCCTACCGCGCCCACCGCGCCGCGCTGAACCTCGTGATCACCGACGTGGTGATGCCGAAGCTGAGCGGGTTCGATCTGTTTCAGGCGATCCGGGGCGAGTCGCGCGGCGTGCGGGTGCTGTTCATGAGCGGCTTTCCCGCCCCGAACTTCCGCAAGACGGTCGGCCAGGATCCGCACGTCGCGTTCGTCACGAAGCCGTGGACGGCGAGCGAGCTGCTCGCCCAGGTCCGGCTGCTACTCGAGGCACCTCACGCCTAGTCGATCGCCCGTCACAGGCCTTTTACCACCCGCTGGATTTGCGCGGCGTCCGTCACACTCCATTCGTACTCGCTGCGCGGCGCCGCGTTGCCGAGCGTGACCGCCGGTGCGCGAAACGTCATCGCGCTCTGGTGTGGCACCGCCCCCGTGAGATGCACCTCGGTCACGCCCGTCGCGCGCACCAGGGCCGGGGCGTTGTCCGCTGTCACGCCGCCTCCGGGGAGAATGCCGATGCGGCCCGCCGCCTGGCGCACGAACCGGGCGATTGTCTCCGCGCCCTCCGGTGCGGTGGCCGCCTGGCCCGAGGTGAGCACGCGCTCCACGCCGAGCCCGACGAGCATCTCGAGGGCCCGGCTCGCGTCGCGGCACACGTCGAACGCTCGGTGAAACGTCACGTGCAGCGGCCGGGCCGCGGCGATCAGCTCGCGCGTCCGGTCCACGTCGATCTCCCCGTCGGCCGAGAGCGCCCCCGTCACGATGCCGTGCGCGCCGGCCTGCTTGGCCCGTCGGATGTCTTCGAGCATCACCGCGAGCTCGGCCGCAGAGTAGAGGAAGTCACCACCGCGCGGCCGAATGAGCACGAAGATGGGGATGTCGAGCCGTGCCCGGCAGACCGCGAGCGTGCCCGCGGAGGGCGTCGTGCCGCCCTCGATGAGGTTGGCGCAGAGCTCGATCCGGTGCGCGCCGCCGCGCGCGGCGGCGAGGGCGGATTCGATGGAGTCGACGCAGGCCTCGACGACGATGGGAGCGCCCATGAGGCCAAGATAGCGCTGCGGTCAGTTATCCGTCTTCCCCAACGCCTCGGCCGCCGCCCGTCTCACCTCGGGGTCGCGGTCGTTCAGCGCCCGCGTGAGCCCGGGAATCGCGGCCGCGACTTTCATTTCGCCCAACCCTTCGACGGCGGCGAGACGGACTTCTTTGTCGTCGTCGCCCACGCGGTCCGCCAGCGCCTGCACCGTCGCTTGATCCCCGATGTGGGCGAGCGCCTTGGTGGCGCTGCGGCGCAGGTCCAGGTCCTGCGACGTCGTCACCCGCACCAGGGCGGCCGGCGCCTTGGTCACGTGGTCCAGGTCGCCGATCGCGTCCGCGGCGGCGCGCTGCACATCCACGTCGGGATCGCCCAGCGCCTTGGCCAGCGGATCGAGCGATCGCGCCTCGCTCAGGTCGCCCAACGCATGGGCACACGCCCGCCGCACGTCGGCGTCGGCATCGTTCAGGAGCAACCCCTCGAGCGGCGCCACGGCCGACCGCTCGTGCAGGTCGGCGAGCGCGCTCACTGCCGCCCGGCGCACCGCGTCGTTGCGATCGGTGAGCGCACCGACCAACGCGGAGCCCACACGCGGGCTCTTCATCTGTCCCAGCGCCTCCGCCGCGGTCGCGCGCATCACCGGATCGGCGTCGCGCAACAGCGGCACCACGTCCTTCGCGTAGCTCGCGTCCTCGAACTGACCCAGCCCCCACACGCTCGCGAGCCGCACGCGCGGTGACGCGGAGTGCAGCGCCGTCTGTAACGCCTGTGCCGCCGCGGGATCGTGGATCTCGCCCAGCGCCCACGCGGCCATGGCCGTGGGTCCCGCGGCCGTATCCGCGAGGCGGCGTGCGAGGGCCGCCACGAGCTCACGCCGCTCGCCCTCGCCCGCGGCGTAGGCCGCGCTCTCGCGAATCAGGGGCGACGGATTGTCGAGTAACCCGCGCAGCACGTCCGCGGGCACGGCGCTCCGGCCCAGCAGCTTCGCCGCGACGCGCCGCACGCAGGAGTTGTTGCTGCCGAGCGTCGCGATCAGGAGCTGCAGCGCCCGGGGATCGGTGATCCTGCCGGCGAGCGAGTCCTTCGCGCCCTGGAGGCCGGCTGGGGCATCGCTGAAGCGGCCGAGACCTCCGGCATTGCCGCCCATCCAGAAGTTGCCCAGCTGGTCGCCGATCAAGTCGCAGATCACCGGATCGGTACGACCGAGCGCGGCGAGCAGGGCGGCGACGCGCGCCGAATCGGCGCCGGCCCGTCGGGGGCCGCCCGCGGTGGCGCTGCCTGCGGCTGCCAACGAGAGGAACACGACGAGCAGGGCGCGGCTCATCGGTTCTGCCCCAGCGCTTCGGCGGCGGCGCGCCGCACTTTGGGATCGGGCGACTGCAGCGCGGCCTGCAACGCCTGCCGCGCCGCCGGGTCGGCAAGGTGGCCGAGCGCCTCCGTCGCGGCCTCGCGCACGTCGCCGCGCGGATCGTCGATCAAGCGGCGTAGCTGCGGAATCGCGGCGACCACCGAGCGCTCGCCCGCGAGCTCGGCGGCCCGCTGGCGCACGTCGGCGTTCTGATCCTTCATCAGGTTGAGCAGCGTCGCTTCGGCGATCGGCGCCCGCAGATCGTTGAGCGCCCCGAGCGCCGCCTGGCGCACGTCGGCGTTCGGGTCGCCCAACGCCTCGGTGATGGCGGCGATGCCGCTCTGTTCGCGCAGGTTCCCCAGCGCCTGCACCACTGCGCTCCGCACGTCGGCCGACGGGTCGTGAATCAGCCGGGCGATGGCACTGCCTGCCGAGCGGGCGTGGAGATGCTCGAGCAAATCGACCGCCTGGTGGCGGACGTCGGCATCGCCGTCGTCCAACAGCGCCACGACCGGCGCCGTCGGCACCCCCTGCTCCCAGTGCGACAGCGCGCCGAGCGCGTTGCGCTTGACGTCCGTGACGGGATCCTTGAGCAGCCCCGCGATCGGGCCGATGGCGCGCGGATCCTCGAGATCGGCCAGCGCGTCCACCGCCGCGGAGCGCACTTCGCCGTCCGAGTCCGCGAGCACGGCGATCAGGGGCGGCACGGCACGGAGATCACCCAGCTGGCCGAGCGAGTGCGCCGCGGCGCGGCGCACGCCGGCGTTCTCGTCCTTGAGCCGCGCGATCAGGGCGTTGACGACGGTGCTGTCCTCACCCCCTGACCCCCTCTCCCTTCGGGAGAGGGGGAACGAAGGTCGCCGTTCCTCCCCTCTCGCCGGAACGGAGAGGGGGACAGGGGGTGAGGACACCCGTGGCGCGGCGGCGACCGTCGCGGCCACGCCCAGCGTGGCGAGCACGGCCCAGCCACGCCGCGAGGCGGGGCTCTGGGGCAGGCGCCCGTCGAGCAGGCGTGCAATGCGGGCGACCAGGAGCGACCGCCGCTCGGCCAGGCCCGCGACGGGCACGCCGAGCGGCGACGCCTGAATCCATTCGGCCACGGTGGCCAGACACTTCGCCAGCGAAACCGCCGATCCGGTCTTTCGCATGGCCCACTCGTCGCTCAGGTATTCAGCCGTGGTCTCGAGCTCGCGGCGCGCGAGCCGGTTCAGGGGCTGGAAGAAGAAGAACCGCTCGATCAGGCTCGCGCCCACCAGCCACAGCGAATCGTGCCGCGCTAGATGCGCCAGCTCGTGCGCCAGCATGCTGCGCTGCTGCTCGGCGCCGAGCTCCGAGAGCGCCAGCTCGGGCACGCAGATCTCGGAGCGACCGAGGGCGACGGGACTGGAGATGGTCCGGGCCATGGTGAGGCGTACGCGGCCGCGGTATCCCGTAGTGCGCTGCAGCTCGGCGAGGGTTGCCGCGAGCGCTCACCGGACGGCGATCCGCTAAGCGGCCTACGAGGATCAATCGGCGCGCGACGTAGTAGAGCGACGAGGCGAGCGCGATCGCGCCCCACAGCAGCACGACCAATACGGGCAGCGACGCAGCGCGGGACAGCGTCGGGTCGGCTGACCCCGGGCGCGAGCCCGGGGTTCCCGGATCCACGGCAGGCTCCGTGGCAGGCGCCGCCGGCTGACCCACGGTCGGCGCTGCGGGTAACGCGGCAACGGGCAACGTCATCGCCGCCGGCGGAGACAACTGCAGCCGCGACTGGATCGTGCCGGTGACGAGCCCCGCGAGTATGGCGACTTTCCAGAGCAGCTCGGAGACCGCGGGCTCGAGGCGCCGGCGCCGCGTGACGAGCCAGACGAGCCCCAGGAGCACCGTGCTGTGGATCAGGTAGGTGAGCAGCCACGCGAACATTGTCATTTGGTCTCCGGGGCGTTCGTTTCGACGCGCTCGATCATGTCGCGGATCTTGGCGAGGTCGCCGGGGCTCACGTCGGCGTCGTTCAGGAGATGCTGCACCAGCGCGGTGACGTCGCCGTCGAACAGCCGCTCGGTCAGCTCGCCCACCATCGAGTGCTGCACCTCCTGCTCGGTCACCGCGGCGCGGTAATGGTACTGTCGGGATTGGGCGCGACGAGTG
>WNGQ01011931.1_pt1 | contig 10950 bp, 11 predicted proteins | sample 5407661 | NCBI WGS metagenome assembly WNGQ01 (sample SAMN13153382, study PRJNA577476) | soil metagenome | isolation source: 60 cm soil or saprolite under Garry oak tree replicate 2 | place: USA:California | collected 2016-06-15
TATCAGGTAAGGCGAACCCGTGCTGCGCTTCGAGGCCGTCGCGCACAACACCAGACAACTCGGCTGCGGCCGGACCCTGGACAAGTTCCCCACCATCGTCACTAGCGCTCGTCAGCCGCGCCGCCGCCCGCCCGAGATCGCCCAGGCGAGTACCGGGCTGCGATCCAGGCGACCGGGATGTTCGCGATGCCGAGCGCCAGGCCGCGCGGGCCGAGGATCGCGGGCGAGACGAGCAGGCAGGCCGCGGTGACCACCAGGTCGGCCACGAGCAGCGGCCAGCGGCGCCAGCGGGCCTGCCGGTACCCGTAGATGGTCAGGACGGTCCACCCCGGTCATCACCGCGATGACCGTCCAGCTCAGGATCGGGTGCGCGTCACCCGGAAGTTCTGCGCCATCCGTACCGCGGCATAGGCGAGCGCGGCGATCCGGAAGACGGCGAGGGCCCGCCAGAGGGGTACCTCGAAGGTCTCCGGGCCCGTCGCCACGGCTGCCACCCTACGGCGCCGGTGCCAGCGCGCGGCCGGCCTTGGAAATCTTGGACGCCTGCACCCGCTCCAGTGGGTACAGGCGTCCAAGATTGCGTTACAGCAGACCAGCGAGCGACTCGAAGATCGGCAGTGAGCCCACGAGCGGCAGGGAGCCGATGAGCGGGAGGGAACCCACCAGCGGCAGCCCCTCGCCGTCCACGGCCGGTTGCTGCTGCTCGCCGGTACCGGCCTCCGTGCCGCCGCCCAGCAGCGAGCCGAGCACCGGCAGCGCCGGAAGCGCCGGCAGCGACCCGACCGCCGGAAGTGACCCCACCGCCGGAAGCGCCGGCAGCGAACCCACCGCCGGAAGGGATCCCAGCGCCGGCAACGAGCCCAGCGCCGGAAGATCGCCGAGCGGCAGCGAGCCGACCAGCGGCAGGGAACCCACGAGTGGAAGGTCCTCGGTCGGCGCGGCCGTCGGCAGCGCATCCACTGCCGGCCCCGCGTCGCCCAATGGCAACCCTCCCGCGACGCTGTCGAAGACCGGCAAGACCTCGTCGGCCACCCCGGAGCCGGCAGAGAGTGGGTCGGCGGAGAGCGCGTCGGCGGCACCGGGTACCCCGAGCGCACCCGGCAGCGCGGCACCGTCGATCGGCAGGGAACCCAGGGACGTCAGCCCCGCCACGGACCCCCCGTCGGTACCGTCGGGCAGCCCCTCCGCACCGCCGACCAGGGGCAGCCCGCCGAGGCCGTCGACCAGCGGAAGGCCGGCGATCCCGGACTCCTGCGGCGCCGCCAGCCCGCCGAGGTCCGGCAGCGGAAGGACCTCGGTGACCGGCAGCGCGTGCAGCAGCGCCGGTACCTTGTCCGACACGTGCCCGACCGAGGTCAGCGCGTGGAGGGTCCGTCCGGTCCGGGGCACCAGCGGCAGCAGCCCGGCGTCGGTCCGCTCGCTGGGGGCGCCCATGGTCAGGCCGAGGTTGGAGGGGCCGCCAGCCGGCGTGAACAGGCTGTCCAGCAGGCCGGTCAGCCGCTGCGGGTCGCTCGCCGGGGTGGAGGCGTCGGCGTGGGCGGTGCCACTACCGAGCAGCCAGATGCCACCGGCGATGCCGACGGTACCAACCGTGCGGCGTAACCACTTGTTCATCCTTATTCCATCCGGTCGGGAACAGTTGCGGGCACGCGCAAAGGCGGCCATACAGTTACTCAACGAGCAACCGGGGCAAACCGTTCTTGATCGGCGCCGATCAACCTCTCGCGCGGCGTCGATAGGATCTGGCCGTGACCGAGCGCTTTCGACGCCTGCGGGACGGCGCGCCGGGGTTCGTGGCCGCGGCCCGGCGCCGGGTCCGCCCGCACCAGATGACCCAGCCGGGGGTACCGGAAGCCGAGCCGCATTTCGTCGTCTGGGGTGACGACGCGCTCGCCCGGCGGCTGGTGGAGGAGCTGATCCAGGTACACCGGTACCCGGTGACGGTCATCCTGCCGTCCCGCGGGCACAACTACGGTCCGCAGCTCGCCCGGCTCCCCGGGGTACGCGTCATCGAGGCGGATCGGCTGAGCGCGGCGGTGTTCCACCGGGCCCGGATCGGCACCGCCACCGCCCTACCCCTACTCAAGCAGGACGACGTCGGCAACATCGACGCCGCCCTAGTGGCCCAGGAGCTCAACCCGCGGCTGCGCCTGGTGATCCGGATGTTCAACATGAGCCTCGGGCACCACGTCCGGGTACTGCTGCCCAACTGCCGGGTCCTGTCCGACGCCTCGATCGCGGCACCGACCTTCGTCGCCTCCGCCCTCGGCGAGGTGGCCCCCAGCTACATCCGGCTGCCCGGTCAGACGCTGTCCGTGGCGCTACGCGAGGACGCCGAACCGGCCGACGTGATCTGCGGCCTGGCGGACACCTCGGGCGGCGAACCCGACCTGCTCCCGCCCGAGGACGAGCGCTGCGACCTCGTCCTCGTCCGCGCCAACGGGCTACGGGCAGCCGGGCTCGCGGAGGCCGCCGCGCGGCGCGCCTCGATCGCGGCCCGCGCCCGGCTGGTCGGTCGCCTGCGCCGGCTGGTCGGCGCCCTGGTCGGCCGCGGCCTCGGGATCGCCGTCCTGGCCCTGCTGACCCTGCTGGTCCTCAGCGTGGTCGCGCTCTGGTTGATCGACAAACAGCTGTCCTTCCTCCAGGCCGCCTACGTCACGCTGCTCAACGCGGTCGGCGGGGCCAGTGCGAATCTGAGCCTGTCCGGTCCCGAGCAGGTCATCCAGGCCGTCGCCACGCTGACCGGGGTCGCCCTGGTACCGGTCGTGGTCGCCGCCGTCGTCGAGGCCGCGGTCAACGCCCGGATCGCGCTCGCACTGGGCTCCCGCCGCGGCCCCGACGCCGGCCACGTGATCGTGCTCGGCCTCGGCAACCTGGGCACCCGGGTCATCCAGCAACTACGCGACCTCGGGGTACCGGTCGTCGCGATCGACAAGACCGAGTCCGCCCGGGGTACCCGGCTGGTCCGCGAGCAGGGCATCCCGCTGATCATCGGCGACGCGAGCCACCCGGAGACCCTGCGCGCCGCCTCGGTGGAGACCGCGCTGGCCCTGCTCGCCGTGTCCACGGACGACGTGGTGAACCTGGAGGCGGCGCTGCAGGGCCGGGCGGTCAACCGGGACCTGCGCGTCGTCCTGCGGCTGTTCGACGGCGAGTTCGCCGACCGGATCCAGCGCTCGTTCGGCATCGCCAGCTCCAAGAGCGTGTCGTACCTCGCCGCGCCGGCGTTCACCGCGGCGATGCTGGAGCGCGAGGTGATCGGCACGATCTCGGTCAAGCGCCGGGTACTGCTGGTCGCCGAGGTACCCGTCGAGGCCGGTTCGCCCCTGGACGGCCGCACGGTCGCGGCGGCCCAGCGCAGCGGTGAGTTGCGGGTCATCGCGCTGGCCGCCGGTGACGGCCGGCCGAGCTGGTCGCCGCGTCCCGACCGGCGGTTGGCGCCCGGCGACCGGGTGATCGCGGTCGCCACCCGGACCGGCTTGAACCGGATGCTCGCGGCATCCACCCCGTCAGTCGTGGAGTCCTGACCCGGCGGCCACCTCGAAGCCCAGTACCGCCTGCTCGTCGGGCCGGTGGGCGAGGATGTCGGCCAGGTACGAGTGCACCGCCGGGGCCAGCCCGACGTCCCGCCCGACCTCTTCCGACATGAACCACCGGTGCTCGATCACCTGCACGAACAGCTCGGTCGACTCCAGCTTGCCGCGCAGCGCGGCGGGTACCGCGCGTACCACCGGCTCGAAGACCTCGGTCAGCCACCGGTGCGCCGCCTGCTGCTCGTCGTCCAGGTCGCTTTCCGCCCGGTACGTGTCGAGGTCGTTGAGCAGCTTGCGCGCCTGGTTCTCCTCGGCGTCCAGGCCGGTCAGGCGCAGCAGCCGCCGGGTGTGGTGCCCGGCGTCGACCACCTTCGGCCGGACCCGGTACGACTGCCCGTCGACCGACAGCTGCAACTCCCCGGCGTCGAAGCCCAGCTCGTTGAGCCGCCGGATGCGCTTCTCGACGTGGTGCCGCATGTCGAGTACCCCGGCGACCTCCTGCTCGTAGGTCAGCTCGTGCCACAGCGACTCGTACCGCCGCACCACGTCCTCGGCGACCCCCTCGGGGTCGATGCTCTCGTGCAGCAGCCCGCCGGCCGCGAGGTCCAGCATCTCGCCGAAGATGTTGACCTGGGCGATCTCCACGTCCTCGGCCCGCTGGCCGCGGGACAGCGCGCCGTGCAGCGCACCGGTCTCCGCGTCGACGAGGTACGCCGCGAAGGCGCCGGCGTCGCGCCGGAACAGCGTGTTGGACAGCGACACGTCGCCCCAGAAGAAGCCGGACAGGTGCAGCCGTACCAGCAGCGCGGCCAGCGCGTCGAGCAGCCGGTTCATGGTGTCCGTGCGCAGCGTGTGGGAGAACAGCGCCCGGTACGGCAGAGAGAACTGCAGGTGCCGCGTGACGAGTACCGGCTCCAGCCCGCTAGCGGGGTCCCGAGCCGGTGCGGCCCGCTCGGCGACGATCGCGACCGCCTCCACCGCCGGCGCGCCGAGCCGCTCCAGTTGCCGCAGCAGGTCGTACTCCCGCTGTGCGATCGCCTCGGGCGTCTCCTTGACCGCGTACACCACACCGGCGAGCCGCACGAACCGCACCACGTGCCGGGAGATGCCCTGAGGCAGCGTGACGAGCCGGTCCGCGGGCCATTCCTCCAGTGGGGTCGCCCACGGCAGCTCCAGCAGCGCCGGGTCGAACAGGGCCGAGGTGATCCGCACCGGGCCAGCGTAGTGGCTCGTTACATACGCCAGAGATCGGACGGCCGAGGGGACGGGGCATGCGCCGCAGCGCCGCAGGGGTCATCGCAGTGTCCGCGCTGCTCACGCTCGGCGGTGCCGCGACGGCCGCACCCCATAAAGAGATGCCCGCCACAACCCTGGAACGGGTGGGCGCCACCGACCCGGTGCACCGGACGCTCGACTACGTGTCCACCACGCACTCGCTGACCCTGAAGTACCAGGGTGCGTCGTACGTGAAGGTGCATTTCTCCCGGCTCACCCTGCTGCCCGGCGACTGGCTGACCATCTCCGACGGGCACGGCCGGCAGGCGCGCACGTACCGGTTCGGGCTCGCCGGTGCCTGGGCGATGTCGGTCGACGGGGACACCGCGGTACTCACGTTGCACGGCCGGCTGGCCAAGCTGACCGGGTACGGCGTGACGGTCGACAAGGTCGCGCACGGGTACCCGGCGGGCCAACTGAGGAAAAGGCCGGAGAGCGTCTGCGGTACCGACAACTCCGCCGACGCGGTCTGCTACAGGTCCGCCGACCCGGTGGCGTACCGCAACTCCAAGGCGGTCGCCCGGCTGCTCATCAACGGCGACGAGCTGTGCAGCGCGTGGCGGGTCGGCCCGAACAACCGGATGTTCACCAACCACCACTGCTTCACCAGTACCCTCGACGCCCGCAACACCGAAGTGTGGTTCAACTACGAGTGCGCGATCTGCGGCGGGTTCGCCACGCTGCCGCCGGTGAAGGTGTCCGGCGACACGGTCGTCGCGACCGACGCGGTACTGGACTACACGCTGTTCACCGTGCAGGACTTCGCGACGATCCGCGCCTTCGGGTACCTGTCGTTGGACGTCCGCGACCCGGCCGCCGGCGAGGAGCTGTACATCCCGCAGCACCCGGGCGGCGACCCGACCGTCCTCGCCATGGACTCCGACCAGGACCGTGGCGGCAACTGCCGGGTACGGGACAACGCGGTCGACGGGTACGGCACCGGTACCGACGTGTCCTACCTCTGCGACACCGCCGGCGGCTCGTCCGGCTCGCCGGTACTGTCCCGGGTCTCCGACAAGGTGGTCGCGCTGCACCACTTCGGCGGCTGCCCCAACGCCGGGGTACGGATCGACCTCATCTACAGCCAGGTGGCCTCGCTACTGTAGGGCGGTGACGCTGTCCCGCCGCTCGTGGTGGCCCGACCTCCTGCTCGCCGCCGCGGTGGCCGTGATCACCTGGGCGGTGGCGGCCGGCGCGCTGCTCGGGCTCGACCGCGCGGTGGGCCGCTGGGCCGACAGCCACCGGCCGCCGGCACTCGAGCTCGCCGCCCTGGCCGGCAACTACCTCGGGCAGGGTGGCGTCCTCACGATCCTGTGCGCCGCCCTCGCGCTGGTCCTCGCCTGGCGCCGGCACACCGTGCGCCCGCTTCTGCCGGTGGCGACCGCGTTCGTACTGACCGTCGTCGCCCTCCAGCCGTTCAAGACCCTCACCGACCGGCCGGCGCCGCACGCGACGTTCGCGCATCCCGAACGCTTCGGCGTCGGCGGCGTCTCGTACCCGTCCGGCCATCTGGTCAACGCGCTGGTCTGGTACGGCGTCCTGGCCCTGCTGCTGGCTCCGTGGCTGGCGCCGGTGGCGCGCCGGTTCGTGCGCGTGACGCCACCGGTCGTGCTCACGGTCACGACCATCTACCTCGGCTTCCACTGGGTCACCGACACGGCCGCGGGGCTGCTGCTCGGCCTGCTGCTCGACCGGCTGATGCACCGCATCCCCTGGGACCGGATGCCGCTGGGCCGCCCGCTGCACAGGGCCGGCTGGGACAGTCCCGGCCTGCCCCGCTACGGTGAGGCGTCGGCCCAGGAACCGGCGCGCATGACCCGTACCACCTGAAGGTCCTCGGACAGCTCGACCAGGTCGGCCCGCAGGCCGGCGCGCAGCGCGCCCGCCTCGGTGCCCAGCCCGAGCACCGCGGCCGGGGTGGTGGCCACCATGCGGCACGCGTCGACCAGGGGTACGCCGACGTGCACGGCGTGCCGTAGTGCCGCGTCCATCGTCAACGTGCTGCCGGCGAGGCCGCCGCCACCACCCGCGAGCCGGGCCACCCCCGCGCGGACGAGTACCGCCCGGTCGCCGAGGTCGTAGGTGCCGTCGCCCATGCCGGCCGCGCTCATCGCGTCGGTCACCAGGGCGGCCCGGTCCGGTCCGGTGACGGTGGTGGCGAAGGAGAGCGCCCCGTCGTGCACGTGCGCGCCGTCGGGCACGAACTCGCACACCACGCTGGGCGCGGTCAGCAGGGCGAAGACCGGGCCGGGATGGCGGTGGTGCGGCGGGCGCATGCCGTTGAAGACGTGGGTACCGACGGTGGCGCCGGCCCGGATCGCGGCGACCGTCTGCTCGTAGGTGGCGTCGGTGTGCCCGACCGCGGCCACGATCCCGTGCCGCACCAGGAAGTCGATGGCATCCAGCGCACCGGCCCGTTCCGGCGCGACCGTCACCATCCGGACGGTACCGGCGCCGGCCTCGATGAGCTGGGTCAGCTCGGGCAGCGAAGGATCGCGCAGGTACCGCGGGTTCTGCGCGCCGCCGCGCAGCTCGGAGAGGTACGGGCCCTCGAAGTGCACGCCGGCCAGCACGCTCTCGTCGACCATCGGCAGGTAGGCCTTGGTCGCGGCGAGCATCAGCTCGAACGGGGAGCTGACCAGGCTGGCCAGCAGCGTCGTGGTGCCGTGCGCCAGGTGGAACGCGGCCGCACCCCGGGCCTGGTCCGGCTCGCCGGTGGTGAACGTGTACCCGCCGCCGCCGTGCACGTGCATGTCGACGAACCCGGGGACGATGAAGTGTCCATTGTGGATCGTCGTATCCGGCCCGACCGAGGTGATGCGGTCCCCGTCGGTCTCCACCGCGCCGGACTCGATGATGCCTTCGGGAGTCACCACCCGACCGGTGACTCTCACGAAACACCGTCCACAAGGGACAGTGCCAGGAGCCCGGCGCCGAGGCAGCCGGCCTCGTCGCCGAGCGCCGCCCGGACCATCGCCGGTTTCCGCTGGAACGTCAGCTTTCCGGCAAGGGCCGCGTCGAGCGGGGTCAGCAGCGCGTCGCCGGCTTCGGCCAGACCACCGCCGACCACGACGACCTCCGGGTCGTACAGGGTGACCGCGGTGTGCAGGCCGTCGGCGAGCGCGTCGACCGCCTCGTGCCAGACCGCCACAGCCACTGGTTCGCCGGCCGCCGCCCGGGCCGCCACGTCGGCCGCGGTGGCAACGATTCCGGCCCGCTCGGCGTAGATGCGGCCGACCGCCGCGGCCGAGGCGACGGCTTCCAGGCAACCGCGCGCCCCGCAGCCGCACCACGACATGGGCGCCGGCGATGCCGGTTCCGATGGCGAGGAACAGCACATGCCCGTACCCGCGACCGGCGCCCAGCCGCGCCTCCGCGACGCCGCCGGCCCGCACGTCGTGCCCGAGTACCGCGGGCAGGTCGAGGTGCTTGGTCAGCAGGTCCCGCAGCGGCACGTCGCGGAAGCCCACGTTCGCCGACCACACCGCGATCCCGGTGCGCTCGTCGACCACGCCGGGCACGACGATGCCGGCCGCCACGGCGTTCTGGTGCGCATCCGCGGCGCGGGCGGCCAGCCCGGCCGCAATCGTCAGGATCGTCTCGACGATCGCCTCCGGACCCCGGTCGGCACCGGTCGGGTGCCGCTGGGCATGCAGGATCGTGCCGGCCCGGTCGACGAGGGCCGACTTGATGCCGGTACCGCCGACGTCGATCGCGATGACTGTCATGAAAGGATCACCGAGCGGGTGAGGTGGCGGGGGCGGTCCGGGTCCAGCCCGCGGGCCGCCGCTACGGCCACCGCGAACCGTTGCGCCACGATCAGGTCGGCCAAGGGGTCGCGGTGTCCACTGTGGACGAACGTCGCGCCGGTCGCGGCGACCTCCCCGGCGAGCCCGTCCGGTACCGCGCCGAACGCCCACACCGCCCGGCCGGGTGCCGCGATCGCGATCGGGCCGTGCCGGTACTCCATCGCGGGGTACGCCTCGCTCCAGAACGTGGCCGCCCGCCTCGTGGGCCAGCCCGACGGTCCATCCGCTGCCGAGGAAGCTCACCTGCTCGATCCCGCCCGGGTCCAGCGGCAGCGGGGCCCGCACCGCTTGTGCGGCTTGGACGGTGGCCGTCCCGACAAGTTCTCCGAGGTGCGCGCGCAACAGGATCAGCGTGCTGGTGGCGAACCGGGTCTGCACCACCGAGTGCTCGTCCGCGAAGGGCAGCAGGACGGCGTCGTCCGCCCGGTGCGCGACCGGCGAGTCCGGGTCGCCGACGATCGCGGTGGTCCGGGCTTTGGTCGTGCCGAGCGCGTCGAGGACCTCGGTGGTGGTACCGGACCGGGTGATCGCCAGTACCCGGTCGTACCGGCGCCCGGCCGGGAACTGTGATGCCGCGAAGGCATCGGTCTCCCCGCGCCCGGCAGCCTCGCGCAGCGCCGCGTACGCGATGGCCATGAACCAGGAGGTACCGCAACCGATGACCGCCACGCGCTCGCCCCGCGCGGGAAGGCGGTCGGCGGAGCGGGAGGCGAGATCGACCGCGAGCCCCCAGCACGCCGGCTGGCTTGCGATCTCCTCGTCGACGTGTGGCACGGGTACCCCCACTTTGCGTTTGTGCGCGTTCTGACTTGTTTCGCGCACCATTGTGCAGGCTGTGTTCAGCGGGCGCCAGGCCGGGTTTGCGCGAAATCGCGCAGGGTCCTCGACGTTGTAGCGGTCTTTCGCGCATGATTATGCAGGAACCCTGCGCGAAGGAGGCTCGGTGGACCGGTACGCGCGGTGGAACGCGCTCCTGGAACTGCTCACCGACAGCGGCCGGGTCACTGTCGAGGATGCCGCGCACCGGCTGAGCGTGTCGCAGGCCACCATCCGGCGCGACTTCGACCAGCTCGCGCAGCAGCAGATGATCACGCGTACCCGGGGCGGCGCGGTCGCCAACGGCGTCTCGTACGACCTGCCGCTGCGGTACAAGACGGCCAAGCACTCGGCCGAGAAACAGCGCATCGGCACGGCGGCGGCCGCCCTCGTCGCGCCGGGCATGGTGGTGGGGCTCAACGGCGGTACGACGACGACCGAGGTGGCCCGGGCTCTGGCGGTCCGCCCCGACCTCGGCAGTACCCCGGACGGCGCGCAGCTCACCGTGGTGACCAACGCGTTGAACATCGCCAACGAGCTGCTGGTCCGCTCGCGGATGAAGATCGTGGTCACCGGCGGCGTGGTCCGGCCGCAGTCGTTCGAACTGGTCGGCCCGCTGGCCGGCGGGATCCTGCGTGAGGTCACGCTCGACGTGGCGCTGCTCGGGGTGGACGCGATCGACGTGACGCTCGGCGCCGCCGCGCACCACGAGGGCGAGGCGGCCATGAACAACCTCATGGTGGCCCGCGCCCGAAAGGTCGTGATTATCGCTGACAGTTCGAAGCTGGGCCAGCATGCTTTTGCCCGTATATGCCCCATTGAACGGGTGAATACCCTCGTCACGGACGCGGGCGCACCGGATGAGACGGTCGCTGCCTTCCAGTCCGTCGGCATCACGGTGGTCCGCGTCTGAGTTCGTTGTCGGGGATGTCGCATAGTCTTGTGCGCTATGGACACAGTGGACGTTGATGACCTTGATTGGTCGGCCACCGAGGCCGACGACGAGGTCGACTCGGATACCGGTGTCCGCCCCGACGTCGAGGACCGCGAACTCGTTGTCGACGGACCGGCCCAGGACGATGGATTAACCGAACGGGAGCGCCAGGTGCTGGCGTTCGAACGGCAGTGGTGGAAGCACGCCGGCTCCAAGGAACAGGCAATCCGCGACCTGTTCGGGGTCTCCTCCACGCGGTACTACCAGATGCTCAACGCCTTGCTGGACAACCCGGCCGCGCTCGAATACGACGCGGTGCTGGTCAAACGGCTGCGCCGGCTCCGGGCCACCCGGGCGCGGGCCCGCACCGGCGGCCGCACCAACCGCTAGCTTGCCCGTACGCTCAACTCATTTCCCAGCGCACGCCGTCGGGGGTGTCCCGGACCTCGACGCCGGCGGCGACGAGGCGATCGCGCACGCGGTCGGAGGTGGCGAAGTCGCGCGCGGTACGGGCCTGCGCGCGCAACTCGAGCAGCGCGTCCACGAACGGACCGACGACGGTACGGGGATCCGCCGCCCCGGC
>WNGQ01014556.1_pt1 | contig 10947 bp, 10 predicted proteins | sample 5407661 | NCBI WGS metagenome assembly WNGQ01 (sample SAMN13153382, study PRJNA577476) | soil metagenome | isolation source: 60 cm soil or saprolite under Garry oak tree replicate 2 | place: USA:California | collected 2016-06-15
GCGCGTCTCGATGCCGCGCTGGTCGCGCGGTCCCGCGTTGGCTGCAATAAATGCACCCGGAATGAGTGTCGCGCCGCCGTTGGTCGGGGCGGGATAGCGCGGGTCATAGAGGTAGGCATCCTCGAACTCATCGCCGGGTGCTTCCGTCGAAAGCGTCCCATTGCCGGTCGCGGTGTTCGCACGATCGGCACTGTGCAGGTAGTATGGGCAGAACTGTGTGTCTGGTAACGGCCAATCGTCCTCCTCGCGCCAGGTGTTGGGTCCCATCACGAAGATCTTCACCGGTTTGTCCTGCTCCACACCGTTCTTACTGCCTTTGAGCCAGTGATCAAACCAGCGCAGATGGGTTCCAGTGAAATCAGCAACCTCACCGCTGGCAAATAGGCCGTAGTCGTGTTCCGGGAAAATACCGGCAAAACCTCCAATTGAACTTGTCCTCTGAGACAAACTGTCCCCTGGTATCCTGAAAAACCATCACGTAGCCTTCCTGGACCAGCCGGAAAACATCTGTCATCGTCATCGTCAGTGCGGGACGATCTTTGCTGTAGGGCAATCGTTGGATAATGACCGGAAACCTCCCTTCCTCAGCGGGACGATACACATCTGCGGCAAGCTTCACACCATCGCGCATCGGCACAATAATGTTCTTCTCAATTAAAATGCTACTCATCGCTGCAACCTCTCTTTCTGTCTGTGCTACACAGCACCTTCAGGCCATACCTGATACAGAGAAACGGGCCACGGTGGCCTTTCTTTCCTGGAGCGAATAGGTTGTGCTGGCAGTATCGAGGGTGAGGCACGATCTACACGTCACACCTTCCCATATGACATTGTGCTCTCAAGTGATACCGACCAACTTACTCAAGTATATAACATTTGACCCTGGATAATAGCACGGTTGCTCACGAGCAAGCTGCAACCCTGGTCTGAGCAATCCTGGCGTTTCAAATGAGGACCCGGCATTTGGATGGATGAGTACACTGTAAGATAGATAGGTTGATGTGAATTTTTTTTGTTTGATAGTAAGTGAGGAGGCATATTTATGAGTCACTATGATGCAATGGCAAACGGCAATAAAAAATTAGAGGATTCAGAGGTTCAAAATGCGGATTATAAGAGCCTGTATAGCGGGCTGACAGAAGATGATATTCGTGCCCTTGAACGGTTGGAGCCAGGAGAAGCATTTTCTGGGCTGGAGATATCGGCTGATGACATATTCATTGCAGTACAGACAGATGCCGCATTGAAGCGTAATCAAGTGCAAGGGAAAGAAGAGGCCAAGAAGACGCGTCTTGAAGTCGAGCGTAAGGTTCGAGAGTTCATCATCAATGAAGCACAAGGTTCATTGTCTGAACAATTGCCCACACCGGAGAAAAGTGTCGGACAAGAGGAACATCTATAATATGAGCAATTACGATGAAAACCCAGATGCCCCACACGTATCTCCATTTGAGAGCATTCGCCGTGCTGCTGAAGATGGTGGTGAATATTGGAGCGCACGCGATCTTGCAAAAATATTAAGCTATGATGATTATCGAACCTTTCTTAAAGCTATTGAGAAAGCTTGTACATCTTGCGAACAAAGCGGGCAAGACGTTTTAGACCATATCGTTGGCTTCGACGATATGGTCTCAATACATCTTATGGTTGCCAGTTACCCAGGTGATTTTCTAGCACCTGCAATTGAGGTCGGTCATACTCCTGGCCGTTGACCAGCGCTGGCTCGACCGAATTGACATCACCGTAAGGACCGGCATCCCAGTAGGTCTCGCTTATCCCCTGCTGATCGAGATAGGTGAGGAGGTTGTTCAGGCAGTCATTCCAGCGACTGTCGTTCGTTGGCTGTACCGTCGTCGGATTATCATAGGTATAGTTTGCATCACCTGATGCCCAGCCTCCTGGGATACCTGTCTCCCCAACCAGACAATGCCCGGACGCATGCGCTGTACACCAGTCCACAAACGGCTGTACGTAGTCGATGCCAACCGTGGAATAGACCACTGGATTGTTTGGGTCGGCAGCATTGTAATCATCGTAGGTTTCCTGGTAGGCCCCTATCGAGCCAGGATCAAAGTAAATATGATCTTCGTACCAGAGGCTGTGTGCCGGGTCCTGGTAGCCCTGGAAGTTATTGGCTGATTTGTAGCCCTGAATGCCCTCATCCAGCGGCATGGCGATGATCGGCTTCGAGGTATCGACCGCACGTATGGCATTGATGGTGGCCTGGGCGTCATTGGTTTGCCAGTTCGGATCATTGTATGGCTCATTATCGAGATCCCAGGCCCAGACCGTCGCCTTGTCGGTCGCATTGCCATCGATATGCTGGACGAGCTTTGTCCACACATCGGTCCAGTCAGATAGCGGAACGGCACTTGACCCGATGGGATTCCCATTGTTGGCAGGCCGTCGCCCCTGATTGATGGCTGTCCAGAGCCCCTCCCAGCGTGGGTTGCAGCGCATCCCATAGTAATGGGTAGCGGAAGGTCTTCAGGTTGTGATTGGCATAATAAGCTAACTGAGTACTGTTAGCCCAGGCATCGGTGCCTCCCCATCCACTCTGCCAGGCACCAAAGATATCCAGCCCACGGAAATATTTGGCTGGGACACCAACAAAGGCGCTATCAAGCCATACGGTCGGCGAGTCGCCATCCAGGTTAAACGCAAAGAGCGCGTCGGCATCATCGGTGGTCGGTGTAAATGAAAAGCTGTATGCCTCCCAGTCACTCGTGATGGCGATGTTGACCTGGTCATACACCGTATATGGAGAGACGTTTTGCTGCAAGACGACCTGAATGCTGCGAGCAGAGGCGGCCTTCGCGAAAAAAGAAACCGTGATCTGCTGTCCCGATGAAAGGGGAATACCGGACTGCAATAATTGCACGTCCCAGGGTTCACTCGCGTTGACCTGGCTGATCGTCACCATTTCAGAGGAGCTTCCTTGAGCATGCGTGCTCGTATCCTGGCTCTGAGTACCGCCACCCCCTGTCTTCACCATAAACTGCCAGGGCGAAAGACCAGACTCGAAGGATGGGTTACTCAGCGTATTCCCAGCGGACGCAGCCGTGGCTTGTTGACGCTGAGTAGACTTTGCGGAAGCTTGCCCGGTAAATGCTGAGAAGCTTCCGAACAGGAAGGTGAGAGACAGCAGGAGCATCGCTGCCCTCAATGTGCGGGGTGTTCTCATGAAATATAGATCCTTCTCTAGTTATGAGATGTTCAGCCATGCATCATGACATGGCTTCTAGTGGGTCAGCCAGCAGATAGCCTGAGAAAAGATAGTGAAGACCGTGTAGAAGCCTTGGTAATACTAGTTGCCAGCTAACTCGCTATTGTTATAAAGTACAGAAAAACATTACCTCATAAAGTGGGCGTCCTGATAGATCGTTTATTATCGTTTTGCCTCGTTCCCTATTATCGCTTTGCCCTTCCAGTTTATTTTACATTACTTGAGGGTATTACAGATAAGAATTGGTTGTGTGTTTACCTCTCAGAAAGCCGCTTCATCTCCATCAACACCTGGGCCAGCCTCTGCACGCCCGTGTTGATCTCCTGTTTCGTCAATGCCGTATAGCCCAGTAGTAGCGCCTGGATGGGTGGGGTCTCCAGGCTATAAATAGAAAGAGGGGGTGTGATGAGCTGCTGCTGTTCTGCACGCAGGGCAACCGCCTGATCTTCCATGCCAGCAGGCAAGGGTCCCACCAGATGCATACCAGCTTCGGCGGGGTGGATAGCCAGCAATCCATCCAGAACTTCGACTAGATATGCCTGCCGCTCGGCATAAAGCTCGCGCATCAGACGAATGTGGCGTGCAAAATGACCCTGCACAATGAAGTCGGTCAGCACGATCTGCTCCAGGATGGGCGAGTGACGATCCGCCACAGCACGAGCAGCGGTAAAAGCGTCCACCAGGTCAGGGGGCACGACCAGGTAGCCCAGGCGCAATCCGGGAAAGAGCACTTTACTGAAGGTGCCAATGTAAATGACTTGATCGGTGGTATCGAGTCCCTGCAAAGAGGCTAATGGGCGAGCGGCATAACGAAATTCACTATCGTAATCATCTTCCAATATCCACGCTCCCGTACGACTGGCCCATTGCAAGAGCAAGAGCCGACGAGCCAGGCTCATGGTCGCTCCCAGCGGAAATTGAAAGGAGGGAGTGACATAGACCATTCGTGCGTTGGGATAACGCGCAATGCCTGCCGAGACATCCAGTCCCTCATTATCCACTGGAACAGGGACGAGATGTGCACCCGCACCCAATAGAGCTTCGCGTGCGCCCAGATAACCAGGGTCCTCGATCCATGCCGTGTCGCCTGGATCTAACAGCACACGCGCGGCCAGATCGATGGCCTGCTGTGAGCCGGAAATCACCAGCACCTGTTCCGCACTGCAATGGACACCACGCGCGGTCTGCACATATTCCGCTATTGCTTCACGCAAGGGCCGGTAACCGGCTGGATGGCTATAGCCAAGATAATCGTGGAGTGGTTGATGCCAGCTTCGGGCCTCCAACCTGGCCCAGGTTTTAAAAGGGAAACTGGTCAGATCGGGTATGCCGGGACGGAAGGCCCGCGCTTCACTATAATAATGGACAGTCGAAACCGAAGCGGAGGCCAGGATGTTGCCGCGTTGCGAGAGACCACGCCCTTGCCGATGAGTACGCGGCACCTGTGCGGTCGTCGCTGATAGCTGCAACAATTCGTCGGGGAGCACGGAAGCCACAAATGTGCCGCTACCAGCGCGCCCCTCCACATAGCCCTCGCTCAACAACTGCTCGAACGCCAGTATGACCGTCGTACGCGAGACACCCACGCGCTCGGCCAGCACCCGCGTAGCAGGTAAACGCGTTCCCGCCGCCAGTTGTCCCGCCAGAATGGCCTGTCGCACACTCTCATAGAGCTGCCGATAGAGCGGGACGGATGATGCTGGATCGATGGTGAAGGGCAAGAATAATTCCCCTGTCTGTTGCTTCATCGGCAATGTTCCTCCCACTCATTCTGTATAAAAGGTATGGTGTACGAAAGGTAGGGGCGCGGTTTACAAGCCCGCATGGGCAACAGGCATCATAGAGGTTCCACGGGCTTGCAAACCGCGCCCCTACCTCGAAAATCACAACTCGAAAATCACAATAAGCAATATGCACAAATTTGCCTTCTATTTAGCAACCACACACTTATATAATACTGCCATTTTCGACCTGATTGCTCAGATTCAAGGCCGCTCCAAGACAATCTGCACAAAAGTGGTATGAAGTTTTCATCACGAATTGGTCCTTGTGAAAATGTTTCAGCCTATGTTACACTCATACATAAGGTTATGGTTATTTGTTACAGGTCCCGACACCTGTACATATTGTACAAAATTGTCTTCCTCCCTTTCGCATTGTTGCGAGTCCTCAGCCATGAGTTGGCCTGATCCGTTTCCATGCTGGAAAAAGCTGGTCTGGTGACCTCAGCAGGTAGTTAAGCACGATTTCTCTTCGCTATGGCGACATGTCATCGCGTCGTCATGTTCTTCTTATAACAGTATGTTGCTCAACTCTACATTAGAGGAGGATGCATTATTATGCAAGCACCGCTATCTTCCACAGGCAAGAGCATGGGTCTGCGCTCCAATTACCTTGCTCTGCCAGAAGTGCTCGCCCAATCGATTGCGTTGATCTCACCAAAGATGACCGCCGTCCTCATCATTCCTTACGCCTTCTCATTTGCAGGACAGGGAACCTGGCTCTCGTATCTGTTTGGTACGATCATGCTGCTCTTCGTCGCCTTCAACCTGAATCAATTTGCGCGCCGTTCGACGGCACCAGGTTCGATGTACGCCTATATCGGTCGTGGGCTGGGTGCGCGCTGGGGCGTATTGTCCGGCTGGACGCTGCTCTGGTGCTATCTGTTCATTGGGACCGCTGGCATGAACGGCTTTGCTATCTTCAGCGACCAGTTGCTCACGGCGCTGGGGTTCAGCGGATATATTCCGCCGTTCGTTTTCTTTCTGATCAGCGGTATCATCTGCTGGTTCCTGGCCTATAAAGATATCCGGCTCTCCTCCGTTCTGACCCTGGTGCTCGAAGGTATTTCCGTGCTGCTCATCCTGGGCCTGGCGGCAGTGGTCATCTTTGGACACGGCTTCAGTGTTGATACGGGACAACTCACGCTCAAAGGCATCACGCTGCCGGGTATGAGCCTGGGTGTCGTGGTCAGCATCTTTAGCCTGGTGGGCTTTGAGAGTGCGACCGCGCTGGGTGGAGAAGCGAAAAAACCACTGCGCAATATCCCACGGGCCGTGATCTGGAGCCTGATCCTGACTGGATCGTTCTTTGTCGTGATGAGCTATGTTGAGGTGGCAGGTGTACATGGCTATAAAACGACGCTGGATCAGATCGCTGCCCCTCTCAACGTTTTGGCCGACCTGTACAATGTCAGCTTCTTCAAAATACCACTGTCCATAGGCGCAATGATCAGTTTCTTCTCGCTCTCGCTCTCCTGCCTCAATGCTGGCGCACGCATTATCTTCCCTCTGGCCCGACACGAGGTTTTCCCAAAAGCGATGGGCGAAGTGCATAAGGTTAATCAAACGCCTGCGCTCGCGCTTACCGTCTATATTGCGATCATGGTGCTCATTCCTATCGTTCTCTCTCTGATAACCGATACCCTGACAGCTTTCAACGATGCTGGCACGCTGGCGGCCTTCGGTTTCCTGCTCGCCTACTTCTTGATCTCCATCGCTGCGCCAGTCTATCTGAAACGCATTGGAAGATTACGTCCCTTCAACATAGGGCTGGCTGTCCTGGCCGTTCTGTTTCTGCTGGTGCCAACTGTCGGAAGCTTCTATCCAGTACCCGCCTTCCCCGTCAGCATCTTCCCTTATATCTTCCTGACCTATATGCTCATCGGGGCAGCCTGGCTCTTTATCGTGAGCCGCCGCTCAGCCGGGATTATGCAGGAGATAGAGAACGACATGGAAGCGTATTTACAACATCATAGTCATGCTGCCGAGGAGGTGGAACAACCAGTGGTTCTGGACGAGTTGGGAGAAGCTGTAAGCTAGAGGTAGGGGCACATGTGCTGGTAGTGCTTTGTCAAACTTCATTGCGCGCCTCCTATCGCCAGTAAGAGCCTCGTTCACGACGCCCCGATTCATCCCTGGGGTGGAGTCAGAAGAGACGTTTTGAAGTTTGACAGACCACTACGACAGAGGGGGCATTACCAGGTTTCGTTCTTAAAGCGAAAAATGGCAGGGTCCCGAAAGAGATGGAGGAGGGTATTCAGTTGTTAAAGAGCGTTATTAGGAGCATTGCCTGAATGTCCCACTGATCAGGTTGTCGGGCTACATGAGGAAGTCAGAGTGGGAAAAGGAGGTGACCTGATCCCGTGATTGAGGGAGAAAGTGACAAAAGTTGCAGAAGTTGCAAAACTTACAGGGCTTCCTCTTGTTGCGCGTGAGGAGAACTGCTGGCAAAGACCTGCAGGTGAAGAGGGAGTGAGAAGTGGTTGTGCATCACTGAGCCGGGTGTCAGCCTCGTAAACGGGCTGGGAAGGAGTGAGAGTTAGATTTATTATTTTGTATATAGTAATGCCGTTTTTTGTAACAGGAAAGGGAGGGCTGTCGCGATGAAGCTTGACAGAGCAGTAAGGACGCGGTTTACAAGCCTGCTTGACAGAAAGAGTAATAAAGGTTCTACAGGCTTGTAAACCGCGTCCTTACAACAGTAATTACATAATAGAAGGAGTATTAGCTATGACAGAGAAGGTCGGTTCTATTGCTACTCTCTGGCGCTATCCAATCAAATCGATGTTAGGGGAAGAGCTAAATGCCGTGGCTCTGGTTGATGGGTGCCTGTTGGGTGATCGTCAATATGCGCTGCTCGATCCAACCACGGGCAAGGTTGCCAGCGCGAAGAATCCGCGCAAGTGGCCTCGTTTGTTCGAGTTTCGTGCCACCTTTACAGAGCCGCCACAGATCGGCAGTGGGTTGCCACCTGTGCGGGTGACGCTGCCTGATGGGGCAACCATTACTACTGGAGAGCCAGAATTTAATACCGTCCTTTCGCGAACGTTAGAACGCGAAGTGATGCTGCAAGGGACGGCGATGGTGAAAGATCCCGGTCTGGAGGAGTACTGGCCCGAAGTGGAAGGGTTGACCTATAACGATGTGGTCACCGATGAGGCAATGCCGTCCAATACTTTTTTTGATCTGGCACCGATCCATCTCCTGACCACGGCTACCATTGACCATTTCCGCGAGTTGTATCCACAGGGACGTTTTGAGGTCAGGCGTTTCCGTCCGAACATCGTGATCGAGTCGTCAAGCGGGGAGAAAGGCTTTCTCGAAAATGCCTGGGTTGGTCGCACGCTGGCTATTGGCGACGAGGTACGTTTGAGCATCACGGACCACTGCCCGCGCTGCGTGATGACGACGCTGCCCCAGGGGGATTTACCACGCGATCTAGGCATTTTACGCACAGCGGCTCGCTACAATGATGCTCATGTGGGCGTGTATGCTGAGGTCCTGCAAAGTGGTACGATCCGTCGAGGAGATGCTGTGACGCTTCTGTAGGCTGCAAAATAGTCAACTTCTGGACAAAAGCTCTAGAAGAGGGTTGAAGCAAGAAAATTGTGTCATACGTGTATACTAAAGCCAGGGAAAGCCTGTAGTGACTTCTGAGCAGTTTGCTTTGGGAGCCTTCATATCAGGAAGAAGGAGTAAACCAGTATGACCATGCGCTTCAGCGCTCGTAACCAGCTCCAGGGCACCGTCAAGTCCATCAAACTTGGGGCGGTCATGGGTGAGGTGGTGGTGACACTTCCAGGTGGGCAAGAGATCGTTTCTGCAATCACACGAACCTCCGTCGAGTCTCTGAGCCTCAAAGAGGGTGATGCGGTCGTGGCGATTGTTAAATCTACAGAAGTTATGATCGGCAAGAACGAATAGTTGTCCATCACAAAGCTCTATTAATGCTCCTTTGTCGATAGGCAAAGGAGCATATGAGGCGAGAAAAAGACAGCCCTTCACCGGGGCTATTTGACGAGGGCCAAGCAAAACAAGCCGTCTGGTTGTAAAGGCTGCTTGTTGATGAGAAGATGGTGGCTCAATTCTGCTTCAGATCACGTAGCAACCGCTCAAAGGCGATCTGATACGCCTGCGGGTTTGTCCAGGCAGCGAAGTTTCCGATATGCCGTGTTCGGCGCAGTGTGGCTGCACAGTTCCATGTCCAGGCTGGCCTTATCGGTGTGGCTCCATCCAATAGCAATATCGTGGCGGCTAGCACCATTAAGAGCGCTCTGGCTATATTGTAGGGACGTTAGCTCCCGTGCTACGAGTCATCAGCGAGTGGGAGGGTGAACCAGAACGTTGATCCCGCCCCTGGATGACTTTCAACCCCCACCTGACCGCGATGCAGTTGAATAATGGCCCTCGTGATGTATAATCCCAACCCCAGTCCGGCTCCTGATCCCGTTGAATGTCTCTGACTTTGCTGGAAGCGCCTCCATATCCTATCTTGCTCAGAAGCCGGGATGCCTGATCCCTGATCTTCCACAGAGACACGAGCCTCCATATCACTGACATTCAGACATATCTTGATTGGTTGATCGGCACGAGAAAACTTGAGCGCATTGGTAAGATAGTTCGTAAGTGCTTGCTTGATGCGATCCGCATCGGCAATTACCGCAACCAGATCATCCCCCGGCAACTCCAGTTCAAGGAGCCTTTGTGTTGCCAGTTCTTGCTGGCCTGTGACGGTTTCTCGCACAATTTCGACCAGGTTGCACCAGACCGGAGAGAGTTCAAGCCTGTTGGCCTCGATGCGTGAGGCATCCAGCAGATTTCCTACCAGCCGCATTTCCGTGCTCATCTGTCGCTCTGCCCGCATCAGCAAGTCCTGAAGTTTTGTGAGGAGATCGATAGTGCTATCTGGCAAGGGCGATTCAAGCGCACGCTGGAGTAGACGACGTGCCTGTTGTAGTGTGCCCCGCGTTGTAGTAAGTGGCACGCGCAATTCCTGGCCCACTGCATTCATAAATTCCTCAAAATCCTCTAAAAGCGCGTTTGATAGCGTGTATTGTTCTGGGGAGGAGGTTGAAAGCTCCTGCGAATGCCGCCGCCGCTGATCAAGAAATGCCTGGAAATCTGCATCTTCAATGCGATAACCTGCACGACCAAATGGTGTACCTTTCAATTCACCGCTACGTAACCAGCGACGAACGGTATCGAGACTGACACCAAGACGCGCAGCCACGTCTGATGTCGTGAGATAGGATGGCATGTGAGCTTCACCCTTTCACCATAGCATGTTATCATAAGACATGATAAGCGGTTATAAGATATAGGCAGAAAGGATTCTTTATTTTCTCCTGCCCGAAGATTCTCCCATACTTAAAGAAGGGACCATAATTAGCGATGCCTCGAAAGAAGACGGCAGCCGTGAGGTTGAACCAACCTCGTTCCCGCTTCCCTCGCCGGTCTCCAGAACTAGATGTCTTTGTGGATCAATTCCTCTCCACCGTTTGCGATACAAGTCGCCGCTATATTCTGGAACTGCTTGCGGAGCCGAACGAAAAAGACCCATCCGTTCCCTACGAGTTACGTTCAGGGGAAATTGCTGAAGTGCTGGGATTGAGCCATGCTACCACCTCGGAGCATCTGCACCTGCTTGCCGATTTCCATCTGGTTACGACTCGCAAACAGGGGACGGCGGTCTACTATCGCTTGTCAAACCATATGCTTGTCCAGGCTTTTCTAGATTTCTTGCAAGCGCTGGATCATCACGACCAGAAACAATCGTCCTGAAAGATCTAAGCTTCTTTCAGGCTGCACTTCTAGCGTCTCCTCTCGCTACCCCTTATCAACCTCATCTTATTCGGCCACGGACGAAATACCTATATGTATAATACGACACAGGCGACATCGTGATGTTGTTTTTAAACTCCGCTCCCTGATCAACCTACT
>WNGQ01007225.1_pt1 | contig 10946 bp, 5 predicted proteins | sample 5407661 | NCBI WGS metagenome assembly WNGQ01 (sample SAMN13153382, study PRJNA577476) | soil metagenome | isolation source: 60 cm soil or saprolite under Garry oak tree replicate 2 | place: USA:California | collected 2016-06-15
CATCCCGATGGACCAGACGACGGTCGTGGGCATACTGCAGAGCCTGGGCGACCTGGCTGACATAGGCCACCATCATCTCAAGCGCCAGCTGCGTCTGCTTAGGGTGGCGGGTGCGCAGCGTGCCACCCGGGGCATACTCCATCACGAGAAACGGCACCCCCTCCTGGACGGCGAAATCCAGGATGCGCACGATGTGCGGATGCGAGAGGCTTGCCAGCAGCTGTGCTTCCTGCACAAACTGCTGGGCTTCCTCGTCTGCGAGCTGGGTGCGCAAGACTTTGAGGGCGGCATGGCTCTTGAGATAGCGATGCTCGCCCAGATAGACCTCCGCGAACCCGCCTCGTCCCAGCAGACGTAGGAGCCGGTAGTTGCCGAGTCGGTAGGTGAGCAGACTCCGTTCTCCGACGAACCGATCTCTCGGCAGCGTTGATCGGTGGAATACAGCCCTACAAGTATGAACAATTTTTAAAGCAATCCTGCCATGCGACCGTTCACGCTGAGCGTTGCTGTCCCAGAGCTGTCCTCAGATCGGCTCTCTTCACAGACCAAAGGAAAGAGCACGTGGAGAGTTTCGGCACTTCTCATCAAAGTATCGGGGCAACACTTTCCCAGACAAACTTTATATCTTCAAGAACAGTGAGTGGCTTGAAACCCTGTTTGAAAAAGCCTTAAAGCCGAGAACATCATATTGCAGGTATCTAAACGGGACTGTATGGTATTTGAATATAAACTACCTTACCGAAGAATGAAGAGTCATTTATAATTTTAGGTAGTCGATGAAAGTCTCAAGTTCGTTGTTCTTGGCTGCGTTCTGGGACACACTAAACCGTACGTGCGTGCCATTTTTCAAGAGAAACGAAACCCATAGCGGCTTGGGCGATTGCGACGGAAGGCGGAATGTCTCAACGAATCTAACTACTTTCTCGGGTGCAGTCAGCCATGACTCAAATTGTACTGAGCTACCATCACTCATCATAACCCGAATTTCCTTGACCTCATCCCATGTATGAATATCCCCCTGTTCCACTTTCTTTGTAATTTTCCCTTTTGCCTTTCTCGTCCACATATCAGCGACCATAAGTATTAACTGCGCTACCGAAGCGATACTGCCTAGCATAGCAATTATCTCAACAGAGTCTATAGGAGTTCCCCGAATACTGCTCTCACTCAATGGCTCCTTTCCATTTTCAAGTGAGGGAGAGAAACTGAGTACCTGGAAAAGCTGCTTCAGCTTACCTTGTTCACTATCTGATAGGGTGAGTGGCTTATACCAGCCGATGGGATCGCCCCAGCTGCTTTTATTTGGAACGCGCTGTTTCCAAAAAGGAAGGAATTGCCATCGGATTCCCTCTACAAACACTACCGGTGCAGCATCTTCATCTTTGAGCCTACGCCCTGGCATAAGCGGAGGATTGGGAGAACGCCGGTAGTGTTCTTGCTCATCTGTCCATTGTTTTTGTGGAATGTCTTCATTCACACCTATTATGCCTGCATCACGAGATGTTTGCTCAGATGCGTGAGAAAGGCGGCGTACCGGTATTAGACGAAAAGCAAAATAGGAGGCATCTGAATTGTTAATAAACTGTTCCGCTACAAGTGCCTGGATGATTTGTTCTGTTGTCAGATCGTCATCTAGGCTGGCCTCCATCACATAAGTCTGTCCGTATCGGTTTTTGTCGAGTCCAAATGGATTCCCTGTCACTACGCGAAAAGTAACGTGCCGCCAAGCCATGATGCATTTCACTTTCTAGTTGGGTGTTTGATAATGACATAAGTAGACATACCTTCATACACATCTTTCAACCAAAACACGGATATAACAAGATGATATCTATTCAGTTTGCTGTATTCTTCACATTAACACTGCGTTTTTTTCTTTTCTTTGGACCCATAATCAGTGGTATATCATTTTCCAAGGTTGGATTTTCCTCAAATATGTTGTCAATCACTGCATTTAGAATTTTTGAATGGTTTATCTGATAGCATAATTTTTTGACGGTTAACGTGCGAGCAAGACGTTTTTTGCCTGAGTCACCTGGCAATCCGTTTTGTTCAGGCATTTCAGATGCAATATCTATCATCCGTTTCGCCCCGGATGGCCAATCTGTTCTAGGACCACTGACCATTCGCGACAGAAGATTTCTATCATGAATAAGGCATGAGATAATTGTCACTCCCCGTCTTTTAAGTAGATTTGCAGATACCATAACCTCTGCCTCTTCTCGAAATTCTCCATCTGAAATGATAAGCAATACTTTTTTATGGTCTGTGTATGCCTCGTCAATAAGGCGGATAGCGGCACGATCTATTGCCTGCCTCAAAGGTGTAGAGCCAAACATGACTTCTTCAGAGTATATATGTTCTTCAATGATCGTTGGGAGCATAGTTGCTACTGCGTTTAGCGGCCTCACAACCTCTCGTGAAGATGCTAAGCGAATCCAATGGGGAAAGCTCTTTTTAGCTTGAGTCTCAAAATGCTGTGAGACCATATTATACACTGTATGCTCAATGAGTGGTTTTAAAATATCCCACCCATACTTTTGGACGAAACGTTCTGTGAGTCGGTTCAACACTCTTTTATCAAGAGAGGCCGAAATGCTTCGTTTTGCTGACAACAGTTTCTCTTGGTGTATTTTTATGGTCAACGCTATATGCTTCCTCACTTCAGCATCCAGTTTTGCATAAATGCGCTCGGCAAGTAAAAGCGCTTGCCTCTCATCAAGATCATCGACAATCTCAGTTGGAGTAAATCCTAACGTGAAAGCCTGTAGTGTCGAGGCAGTATACGATTGGACAAATGTATCCAGATATCCCTGGACGATAGCCACGTATTCCTCAGCGTTATTGTTGAAGTCATTTAATGTTTTTCTGAAAATTTCATCGGTATAATGATTTGCTGCCCTTTGTGCAGTCGTCGTAATCTTCTCTTGCATAGACTTTGCATACTCTTCGAGAAGGAGGGAAGCCCATCCTAATCCACGTGGAAGTTGGCGATGAGATAATTTGTACCGGAGACTTCGCTGATGTTTCTGCATTGCTGTGTCATGTAAAGCAGTACGTACGTAATCCAAGAGGTCGGCATATACATCCTCAACAATCACTGATTGATCGAGAACATCTTTGGTACACTGCTGCCATTTCCTATTCAAGCGTTCTTTAAAGTCTGCGAGCTTTTCTTCACTTGGCAGTATTTCGCACAATGCCAGAAGATCACAGATGAGATCGATGAGCATTGTCTTTTCCTGCTCTTTAAGCGGCTGCTCTTGTTCGCACGTGAGTATATCATGCTCGATATACAGAGGAAATCTGAAGCCCATACCCAAACAAAAAATATCAATATTGTCCAGATTATGTTGTTGTGTCCTTCTCCTTATTTGCTCTTCTTTTAATTTTTTATTCAGCGTATCCCTTATCACCTCTATACGCGGTAATTCTTTTCCGCTTTTGTTGGGCCAATTATTACTCATCGAATGTGACACATCAACTAATATGCCAAGGAGTATACGAGATGGCTTTTCTTCAGAAAGAGGGATGCTTGGAATCATAGTCATGGCTACCATCCTTTAGGCAGCGTGTGTGCTGCTTCGGAATCTTCGAGGATACTGAGTGTGATCTGGAGGAATTCTCGCAACACATCGGAGTGGTTCAGTTGGACAAACAACTTAGGATGTGGGTAGATTGTCCAATTATGCTCAAGCAAATATCGACGTACTTCCGGGAGATCACCCATTGGTGAAGAGAGTTCAAACATCAATGTTGCTTCCGACCCCCAGCGAGCATCAGCTGCATTCAATAGCGCCCGGGGATTTGCTGTATCTTCATCATTCATAAAGCAGGAAATGATCGTCACTCCCATATTTCGCAGCTTCTCCGCTAATGGTCTGGGGTCAACTTCAGTGAATTTCCCATCTGACACGAGAAACAGAATTGATTGTGTCTGTGCATCTCTTTTTTGCAGCTCATGAGCAAAGCGATTGGTAATCGCTGTCAGTACCTCTTTCACCGGTGTATTCCCGAAGATCAGTTCTTTTACGTTGCTGAGCGTGATCTGACTTGAATTCCACATCTCAGCCACTTCTTCAAAGGAGAGCGTCGTACTGCCAATCTTTTTCAACTGTGCTTCAATCTGTGGTCTCTTATCGTGAATGATACGCCTGATAATCTTATCTTTTACTTGTCTCTTGAAGAAATCTTCCCCAACTGCCCATAATCCCCCTAACCCTAAGCTCTTTGCAAGTTCACCTGTTCCCTCATACGCTTTATATTCAGTTTGATAGTGATGTTTGTAACGTTCAGTGTACTCATCGATAACTTCATCAGTTATAATCGCACGACCTGCTTTTATCAAGGAAAATAAATCACACACAGGTAGGGTACGAAGCCCAAAGCCATAGGCAAACAGTTCAAGAGATGTTTCTATATTCCTGGCTTTGCTTTCCTGAAGACTCTCACGAGCATTTTTAATTAAGTCATCAAGCGATTGATCGAGACTTTTGAGGCGGGTCATATCCACATCCGTCCGGTTTCGGATGCTCTGATCCATGGAGCCAGATAGATCAATGGCAAACGCCACAAGAAACTTCCCTTGCTTAAAATGATTTCTCTCAGAGGATTCTCGGCTTTTTTCTTCATCACTTGCGGCTGAAACGGTCTCGCCTTTCGGTATGAGCCTTGGAAGCCGGGCATAGGGAGATACCTCAGACTTGATGCTAAAGATACCCTCCTCAAACGCAAAATTGATCGGGTGTCCTGCTCCCAGTGCATCATAAAATCCGCTTGAAAAAGCGATAGCCACGTCATCGGTAATGGGAGTATCCATAGCAATAGTAAATGGGATGGAGGAAGCGAGGAGTCGTCCTTGCACCGTCGAATAACAAGCATTGAGAATCACACATTCAATAGAGGGGTAGCGCTGAAACAACTCAATAAAAGTGGGTGGATCGACAACGTATTGTCCTCCCCGATCATTAGCAAGGAGCAAGCCGTTTCTGCTTCCATGTCCGGAGACATGAATTATTTGGAATGTTTCTTCGAGTAACACCCTCCGAAAATCCTTGATCGTCGTCGCCTGACGTGTGACCAAGTTTATGTTGTCCCGGTATTTACTTCGCTCAATAGATTGCTGTATCTCACGTGCCTCTGTGTCTAACCGGAGTCTGCCTGTATTTATTGGATTCGCAAAGACTAAAAGAACGTTCGTTTGTACTCTGCTCTCCATCGACAACTATCCTTTCCACATCATTCTTCATCCCTCAACAACGTTCTTAGGATTTACTATTTTTCAAGAAGCATAATAAACTGTTGCATATACTAAGTCAATAAATATGCATTTCATTTTCTTTACTACCAGTTCTCATATACAAAAGGGAAAGGATTTTGACTTCTAGTCCCGAAAGCTTGCCTGATACACAGAGTGCTTAGAACAGTACCAGCCCGTTGAAAAACTCAATTGATGAGTTTTCCTAGAATGAAAGCTGGGATTGACGATTGAAATGTTACCAAAGATAGCGTATAGTAGTTGTGGTTCTCTTCGTCAAATACGCTCAGTCGAGGCTTTAGCTTCAGAGCACTCGTAACATTTCTTGTCTGAGGTCATGGTGTTGCTCACGTGAACTTGGATTTCCCATGGAGGTGCGAGTATGGCAGATCGTGTCGGGCAGCACCTTGGCAATTACCGGCTGGTCGCTCTGTTGGGACAGGGGAGCTTTGCTGAAGTGTATTTGGGGCAACATGAGCGGCTCACGCTGCAAGTGGCTCTCAAGGTGCTGCATAGCCATTTGACTGGCCAGGAGGCGGAACACTTCCAGCAGGAAGCCGAGACGATCACCACACTGATGCATCCCTCGATCGTACGCATCCTGGATTATGATGTGCAGGCGGGTGTGCCGTTCCTGGTGATGGACTACGCCCCTCATGGCTCTTTACGCCGACGCTATCCCAAGGGTACGGTCGTGCCACTCCCCCAGATCGTCTCCTATGTGAAGCAGATCGCCACCGCCTTGCAGTATGCCCACGAGCAGAAATTCATCCACCGCGATGTCAAGCCGGAGAACATGCTGTTGGGACGGCAAGAGGAGGTGCTGCTCTCGGACTTTGGGCTTGCCGCCCTGGCACACAGCAGTGCCTCGCTGAGCACGCAGGAGGCGATAGGTACCCTGCCCTACATGGCCCCGGAGCAGATCGAGGGGCACCCGCGTACAGCCAGTGACCAGTACGCCCTGGGAGTCGTGGTCTACGAATGGCTGTGTGGCAGCCGCCCGTTTGAGGGCTCGTTCAGCGAGGTGATGGTGCAGCATCTGAGCCTGCCGCCCCCACCACTGCGGGAGCGTGTCCCGACCATCCCAGGCGAGGTCGAGCAGGTCGTCCTGAAGGCGTTAGCCAAAGACCCCAAGCAGCGTTTTGTGCGGGTACAAGACTTTGCTCTGGCCTTGGAAGTGGCGAGCACAGCCACCTCCACAGGATCAACCCGGCTCATGCTTGCTTAAGGATACACCGCCGAAGCCCGGCACTCGACCGAACACAATCTACCAGTGCACTTGACCCCCCTTCTCGGGCGCGAACAAGAGGTTGTAACGGCCTGTACCCTCCTGCGACGTCCAGATGTGCGTCTCGCGACCCTTACTGGTACAGGCGGCATCGGCAAAACTCGCCTGGCTGTGCAGCTCGCAACCGAGCTATTAGCAGACTTTGCCGATGGAGTCTCCTTCGTCTCACTCGCTCCGATCAGTGACTCCGAGTTGGTCGTTCACACCATTGCTCAGACGCTCGAAGTCAAAGAGAGCGGGACGCGGCCCCTGATGGACCTCCTCAAAGCCTTCCTGAAAGACAAATACGTGCTGCTCATCCTCGACAACTGCGAGCAACTCCTGCCAGCAGCCCCACACGTGGCTGACCTGCTTACCAGTTGCCCGCACCTCAACATCTTCGTGACCAGTCGCGCTGCCCTCCACGTTCAAGGGGAACACGAATTTCTGGTCCCACCGCTGGCGGTACCTGATCTCACACACCTTCCAGTGCAGGGGGCTCTCTCCCACTACGCCGCAGTGGCTCTCTTCCTCCAACGCGCTCAAGCCGTTAAGCCTGCCTTCCAGCTCACGAACAGCAATGCTCGCTCCATCGCCGAGATTTGTGTTCGCCTGGATGGGTTGCCCCTCGCAATCGAGTTGGCTGCCTCCCGCATCAAACTCCTCTCGCCACAAGCGCTTCTCACTCGGCTGAGTCAGCGATTGCACTTGTTAACAGGCGGAGCACGGGACGCCCCAGCACGACAGCAGACGCTGCGCAACACCATTGAATGGAGCTATCAGCTGTTAGATGCCTATGAGCAACAGCTCTTCCGGCGACTTTCTGTCTTTGTCGGCGGTTGCTCGTTGGAGGCAATCGAGGTGGTTTGTACGGCTCCTGACGCTGATGCTGCATCGCTGTCAGTGCTGGATGGAGTTACCTCCCTCATCGATAAGAGCCTGCTGCAACAGAGGGAACAGGAAGGGGAGGAAGCACGACTCATGTTGCTCGAGACGATTCGCGAGTATGGATGGGAGGCGCTCGCCGCGAGCGGGGAGATGGAGGCCAACCAGCGTGCTCATGCTCTGTACTACCTGGAGTTGGCAGAGAAGGCGGAGCAGGAGATCGAGGGCCCACTACAAGTCAGATGGTTGCAGCAGTTGGAACGGGAGCATGACAACCTGCGCGCTGCGTTGCGCTGGTCACTCGAGCAAGGGGAGGCCGGATACAGCATGGAGACGGCCTTGCGGTTGGGGGGAGCGTTGCGGGCGTTCTGGTTGAGGCATGGTCCCATGAGTGAGGGGCGAACCTTCCTGGAGCGCGCCCTCACAGGAAGCAAGGGTGTCGTGACCGCCACGCGGGCGAAGTCGCTCTTGGCAGCCACGAGCTTGGCTACACATCTGGGCGACATGGATCGGGCAGAATCGATGGCTCAGGAGAGCCTGGCCCTGTGCCGGGAACTCGGAGACACCTGGGGCATCGCCCACTCTCTCTTGCAGTTGGGGAGGGCAGCCTCGTATAGAGGCAACTTTCCAGTGGCGCGCCCGTTGCTTGAGGAGGCACTGGCGCTCTGCAGGGAGGTGGGCAATATGTGGGGCATTACCTTCGCGCTCGAAGAATTGGGGTACCTGGCCCTCCAGCAGGGTGACCATGTGAGAGCACGTGCCCTGTTCGAGGAGAGCCTGGCAATCGAAAGGGAGCTGGGCGACACGCTGAACATCGCCGCCACGAGCTTGCGGTTGGCAGAGGTGCACTTTGTTTCCCAAGGCGATCAGGCGACGGTATGCGCTCTGCTCGAGGAAGGTCTCGCGCTCAGCAGGGAGATGGGCAATATGTGGGGTATTGCCTTCTCGTTCTTCCTCTCGGGTTGGGTGTCCCTCCAGCAGGGTGATGTCGCCACAGCACGCGAACGTGCAGAGGAGAGCTTAGGGCTCTACAGCGAGACCGGGAGAGGGCGAAGCATTGCCGAGGCACTCTCCCTTTTAGGAAGGGTGGAGGCACGCCAGGGTGACCATGTGAGAGCACGTGCCCTGTTCGAGGAGAGCCTGGCAATCGCCAGGAAGGTTGACCACAAGCTGAATATCCCTTCCTGCCTGGAGGGGTTGGCAAGTGTGTTCGCGTCGCAAGAAGAGTCCGTATGGGCGGGACGACTCTGGGGTGCGGCCGAGGCCTTGCGCGAAGCAATGGGAACACCCATCCCACCTGTCGAGCGTGCTAGCTATGAACGTTCGGTGGCTGCCGCTCGCGCCCAACTGGGAGAGAAGGCCTTTGCCGCTGCATGGGCCCAGGGACGCACCATGACACCAGAGCAAGCCCTCGCCACCCAGGGACCAGTAACGCTCCCCCAGCCATTCCTAGCTGCACCATCATCAACCACCTCTCCTGATGGTTTGTCGGCGCGCGAGCTAGAGGTGCTGCGCCTGCTCGCAACGGGCTTGACCGACGCGCAGATTGCCGAGCAACTGGTGCTGAGTCTGCATACCGTTCACGCGCACCTGCGTACCATCTACAGCAAGCTGGGTGTCACCTCGCGCAGCGCTGCCACGCGCTATGCCTTTGAGCACCAGTTGGTGTGAAGATAGCGCATCGACAGCATATCGAATGGCATGGTACACTTGACACTGTACGTGACTCCTTGTGTATTGTGCGCTACCTTATCGAGGATGATCCGATGGCTGAGATCTCTCCTTTCGCGTCTCCCAACGAAGCTGGGCAAACGAGAACGAATATGCGTGACCTGCCGACGGGAACCGTCACGTTGCTCTTTACCGACATCGAGGGATCTACGCTTCTGCTCCAGCAACTGGGGGAGCGCTACGCTGATATATTAGCAACGTGTCGCCAACTCCTTCGTACTGCTTTCCAGCAATGGAACGGCGTTGAAGTGGACACTCAAGGGGATGCCTTCTTCGTTGTTTTTGCTCGGGCTAGTGATGCTGTTTCAGCAGTAGTAAACATGCAACGTGCCCTTGCTAGACATGACTGGCCGAATGGAGCGGCGGTAGCTTTGCGAATCGGTCTGCATACAGGTGAGCCATCAGTCGGTGCTGAGGGCTATATTGGCCTGGATGTGCATCACGCTGCAAGAATTATGAGTGTTGGACATGGTGGCCAAGTATTGCTTTCTCAGACCACGCGTGACCTGGTGGAGCATGACTTGCGGGATGAAGTGAGCCTGCGAGATCTCGGGGAGCACCGTCTCAAGGATTTACAACGTCCAGTTCATCTGTACCAGCTTGTCATCGTGGGTCTGCCTGCCGACTTTCCACCGCTTAAGACCCTCGATACTCATCCCCACAACCTGCCGGTCCAGCCTACCACGCTGATCGGTCGGGAGAACGAGGTAGCAGCCGTCGTGCACCTCCTTCAGCGCGAGGACGTGGGACTGGTGACCCTGACAGGACCTGGCGGCGTGGGCAAAACGCGGCTGGGCTTGCAAGTGGCGGCCGAACTGGCTGAGCATTTCATCGATGGGGTGTTTTTCATGAACCTGGCTCCGGTGAGCGACCCTGCCCTGGTCGTGCCCACCGTCGCTCAGACGCTGGGCATCCTAGAGTCGGCTAGCCAATCTCTGCTGGAACGCATCAAGGAGGAGCTCCAGCAGCGGAGGGTATTGCTCCTCCTGGACAACTTCGAGCAGGTGGTGAGCGCCTCCGTGCAGATGGCGGACCTGCTGACTGCATGTCCGAAGCTCAAACTACTGGTGACAAGCCGGGAAGTGTTGCATGTGCGAGCCGAGTACGAGTTTGTTGTCCCCCCACTAGCACTACCAGATCCTAGCTCTCTGTCAGAGCAAGAAGCATTCTCGCACTTTGCGTCGGTCACTCTTTTTCTCCAACGAGTCCGGACCGTGAAGCCCGATTTCCAGTTAACAGCTGCCAATGCACATGCCATTGCAGAGATCTGTGTGCGACTAGATGGGGTACCGTTGGCGATTGAGTTGGCCGCGGCCCGCATGAAGCTCTTCACGCCGCAGGAGCTCCTCGCACGGCTAAGCCACGGATTACAAATTCTGACAAGTGGGGCACGGGATGCACCATTGCGGCATCAGACCCTGCGCAACACCATTGCATGGAGCTATGATCTGCTCAAGGCTGAGGAGCAGCAGCTCTTCTGGCGACTTTCCGTCTTCGTCGGTGGTTGTACGCTGGAGGCAGTGGAGACCATCTGTGCTGAACGAGACGATGGGGTAAGATCAGCATTGGATGGAGTGACCTCGCTCATTGACAAAAGCTTGGTGCAACACATGGAACAGGAAGGGTACGATTCGCGCTTGGTGATGTTAGAGACGATCCGTGAATACGGCCGGGAGCGGCTGACTGCAAGTGAGGAGGAAGAGCGCATCCGGCGAGCGCACGCAAACTATTACCTTGCGCTTGTTGAAGAAGCCGAGCCACACCTCAAGGGAGCGCAGCAACTCCTGTGGCTGAGAAGATTGGATC
>WNGQ01019881.1_pt1 | contig 10946 bp, 7 predicted proteins | sample 5407661 | NCBI WGS metagenome assembly WNGQ01 (sample SAMN13153382, study PRJNA577476) | soil metagenome | isolation source: 60 cm soil or saprolite under Garry oak tree replicate 2 | place: USA:California | collected 2016-06-15
TGCCTCGTCATGCAGGTCACCGTCTTCGACCCCGACTACGACCCGGACGGCGCCTACGCCCGGGAACTGGTCGGCTCGCTGGTGACCGGTCTCGCCCCGCTGCTGCGCACGGCGGGGGACGAGCCGCCGCCCGCCCCGCGGGTCGCGGAGCCCGCTCCGCCGGCCGTCCGCGCACCCCGTCGCTCGTCCCGCCCCGCGCGGGGCGCCGCCAGGGGCGCCTGAGCGTGGCGGGAACCGAAGCACCGGACCACATCGGCTGTGCCAGTAACTGAGTTGTCCGGACCCGCCGCGCGCCGGTCGACTGTCCGCATGGCTGAAGTCGCGGGGGTGGCGGACGGCAGGCGTTGCATCTGGCGCAGGTGTTCGCCACCGCGGACCGGGGCCGGCTGGCTGACCGGTGGCGTCGACCGGATGGTGTCTCTCACCGGAAACACCGCGGTGTATCTGCAATGCGCGCGGAGACGGCACTGCGGCGCGCCAACCGGATCGTCCTCGTCCGGCTCACCGGCGACACGCTGGCCGGCGGGCTGGATCTGCTCGGGATCGCCGCGCCGTTCCCGATCTAGGGCCGCAGCGCCCGCAACTGTTCGAGGCGGCGGGGCACGTAGACCTCCTCGTCGAGTTCCAGCAGCGTCCCCCAGGGCAGCGGCTGGTCCACGAGTACGTCACCGTCCTCGACGATCCGGACCGGTACCAGCGTGTTGCCCCGCTCGGCGAGCTGGCCGGCGAGTTCGCGCAGCACGATGATCGTCTCGGCGAGCCGGTCGGCCAGCCCGCGCAGGCCGCCGTACGCGGCCACGTACCGGTCCAGCTCGGCCAGATCCGTCCGCTCGCGGTCGTCGTAGGCGACCTTCTCGCCGACCAGCACCGCCTCGGTGACCGCGATCAGCTCCTCGTGGTTGTGGACCACGTTCGCGGTGATCTGCTCAGCGGTCCACCCGCCGTCGGCCGGCGCCCGGAACCCGCCGGCCGCCAGCTCGTCGATGAAGTCGGCATAGGCGTCCATGCCCGCATACGTTAGCCCAGGAGCTTGAAGAACTGACCCGCGAGCGGTACCGCCCCGGCGGTGCTGAGGCCGCCTTCCTGGATGAACACCGCTAACGCGAGGTCGCCGCGGAACCCGATGAACCAGGAGTGGGTGCGGTCGGGGTGGGCATCGTCGAACTGCGCCGTGCCGGTCTTGCCGGAGATCGCCGGTCCCGGCGTGTTCGCCAGCGACTTCGCGGTCCCGCTCGTGACGACCTCGCGCATCATCTGGTGCATCGCGTCCACCGTGCTCTGCTTGAGCGCGGCCTGGTCGGCGGCCGGCTTGCCGGGTGCCGGGTCGGTCACCAGGTGCGGCTGCTTCCACTGGCCGCGGGCCAGCGCCGCGGCGGCGCCGGCCATCGCGATCGGGGAGACCTGCGTGGTGCCCTGCCCGAACGCCGCCGCGGCGCGCTGGACGTCGCTCTCGTTGACCGACACCTTGCCGGTGAACGCGTCGACGCCGAGGTCCCACGGGATGCCGATGCCCAGTTGAGCAGCGGTGTCGTGCAGGCCGGTCGGGCCGAGCTTGTCGTAGAGCCGGGCGAAGGCCGTGTTGCACGACTGGGCGAAGTCCTGGTGCAGCGGGAAGGTACCCAGGTGCTCGCCCTCGACGTTGCTGAAGTTGCGGCCACCGACGTTGAACGTCTGCGTGCACTCGATCGGCGTGTTGGCGTCGGCCTGGCCGGACTCCAGGACGTGCGTGGCGGTGACCGACTTGAAGGTCGAGCCCGGCGGTACCTGTGCGGTCAACCCCAGGTTGAGCGCGGCGGAACCGGGCCCGTTGCCGACCGCGACGACCGCGCCGTCGCTGACCCGGATCGCGACGATCGCGGCGGGCTTGGCCACCCCGGCCAGGGCCTGGTCCGCCGCGTTCTGCGTCCTGGTGTCGATCGTCGTCTTGAGCGGTTGGCCGGCCGCCGCGTCGGTGTGGAAGAGGATCTTCTCCGCGTCGGTGCTGCCCGGCTTCTGCGCGATCGACACGATGACCCCGGACTTGCCGCGCAGCCGGTCGTCGTACTTCTCCTCCAGGCCGCCGTACCCGACCACGTCGCCGAGCTGGTACTTGCCCGGGTTGGCGTCCATCCGCTCCTTGTTGACGTCGTCGACGTGCCCCAGCAGCGCCCGCGCGAAGACCGTGCTGGGCGCGAGCGAGCGGGTACCCCGGTGGAACGAGGTACCGGCGAGGTCGTAGATCCGCGGCTTGATCTGCTCGTACACCGCGTCGCGCAGCAGGACGACCTCGACGAAGTCGTCCGGCTTGGCGGCGTTGATCCGGGCCGGCAGGTCGGCCAGGTCCACGTCGACCTTGACCGACTTGAACGCGTCGCCGAGCGCCTTGACCAGGCCATTGACGTCGGTGACGTTCTTCGGTACCACGCCGACGTCGACGACCTGCTGGTTGCTCACGATCGGCTGGCCGGCGCCGTCGAGGATCTCGCCACGCGGCGCGTCGGTCGTCTTGAACGTGAGCTTGTCACCGTCGGTAACCACTGCGGCGAAGACCGCCGGCTCCCAGATCGGCTTCCACTTGCCATCGGCGAAGGTCAGCCGCAGCGTGGTCTGGTAGTTCCAGGTCACGCCGGTGGCGATCGGCCAGGACACGTCGACCGGCGCCGCGGCGTCGTTCTTGGTGACCTTCGCCTTGCCGGCCTTGAGCGTGGGCTTCAGCGTGGCGAGGTCGCCGCTCAGCGCCTTGATCTTGGTAGCCACGTCCGCGCCGGCGAGCTGCGCACCGTCCGCCGAGATCAGCGGCAGGTCGGCCTTGAACTGGCCGGTCCGCCAGCCGTCCAGGAAGGCGCTCACGGCCGGGTCCGGGGACGGCTGGTGCGAGCAGGCGACCAGGCCGCCGAGCAGCAGGGGTACCGCGAACAGGGCGGCCACGCGACGGATCACAGGCATGAGGGGCATTCTGTCCCACCCTGTCCAGCCGTCGCAGACCCACCGACGCCGGTCGTGAAGTTCGTCGCTGATCTGTCATCCGCGACTCCCGCACGGCGCGGTCGCCGCGGCGAGCGGACGTCTAGTCTCGGCCGCGGAATACGGACAGTGACCGCGGGCATGAGCCGATCGTCGAGCCGGCCGCATAAGCTGGCGGGAGAAGGACCCACAACGTCGTGGGGGCGAGGGGAGTGCACTCATGAAGCGGCGTGCCGCAGGACTTAGCGGAGGCTTCGGCCGCGGTCCCGGCCGACCGGCCGCTCGCGGTCGCTGTGGCGGAGACAGAGGACAGCGAGCTGAACGAGCCGCTACCGGACGCGGAGCGGCTGGTCGCCGAGGCGGTCGTACTCGCGGGTGACGACCTGGACACCGCGCGGCTGGTCCGCCGGTACTGGCGGTTCGCGCCGGACGAGGAGCTGGTCGGGCTGAGCTGCGCCGAGATGGTACAGGCGGCGCGCGAGCACCGGGAGCTGGCGCGGCAGCGGGTACCCGGTGAGCTGAAGCTCCAGGTCGACGAGACCCCCGACGGCGAGCTGACCCGCATCAAGATCGTGACCGACGACATGCCGTTCCTCGTGGACACGGTCACCGCCGCCCTCGCCTCCCGGGACCTGTCGGTGCACCTGCTGGTACACCCGCTGATGGTGGTCCGCCGGGAGCCGCTGGGCGCGCTGGTCGAGGTCTGCGCCGACGTGGAGCCCGACGACGCGATCGCCGGCGACCTGATCGAGAGCTGGATGCTCCTGCACGTGGACCGGGTTCGGGAGACCGGCCAGCGCGAGGAGCTGCTGCGCGACCTCAAGCGGGTACTGACCGACGTGCGCGAGGCGGTCGAGGACTGGCCGAAGATGCGCGCCCAGGCATTGAGCCTGGCCGACGAGCTGTCCACGGCGCAGCTGCCGGTACCGGACCGGGACATCACCGACTCCGTGGAACTGCTGCGCTGGCTGGTCGACGACCATTTCACCTTCCTCGGCTACCGCGAGTACCGGCTGGTCGACGGGCAGATACTGGAGGCCGTCCTGGGTACCGGGCTGGGCGTCCTGCGCGGCGACCAGACCCAGGCGCGCAGCCTCGCCACGCTGACCCCGGAGGCGTACGCCCGGGCGCTGGAGAAGCGCCTGCTGATCATCACGAAGGCCAACTCCCGGTCGACCGTGCACCGCTCGGCCTACCTCGACTACATCGGCTTCAAGATGTTCGACGCCGACGGCAACGTGGTCGGCGAGAAGCGGTTCCTCGGCCTGTTCTCCTCGACCGCGTACCAGGGCTCGGTCCGCGAGTTGCCGGTCGTGCGCCGCAAGGTGGCCGCGGTCCTGGAGCACTCGGGCCTGTCCCCGCGCAGCCACTCCGGCCGCGACCTGGTCGCCGTGCTGGAGGACTATCCCCGCGACGAGCTGTTCCAGATCAAGACCGACGACCTGTACGACGCGGTGATGGGGGTACTGCGCCTGGCCGGGCGGCGGCAGCTGCGGCTGTTCGTCCGGCCGGACGCCTATGGGCGGTTCGTGTCCTGCCTGGTCTTCCTGCCCCGCGACCGGGTCACCACGGAAAACCGGCTCAAGATCCAGGAGATCCTGCTCCGCGAGCTGAACGGCATCGGGGTGGACTACGCCACCCGGGTCGGCGAGTTGCCGCTGGCCCGGATCCACTTCATCGTCCGCACCGACCCGGTCGACCCGCCCGGCCGGGTGGACGCCGCGCGAATCCAGGACCTGCTGGCCGAGGCGACCCGGGACTGGGACGACGACTTCCACCTGATCCTGGACCGCAAGGTCGGCGACGAGCAGAGCCGCTGGCTGTACGGCCGGTACGCCGGCGCGCTGCCCGACGCGTACAAGGACGAGCACACCCCGTACGAGGCCGTCAAGGACCTGGCCAAGCTGGAGCTGCTCGACGAGCCCGGCGACCTGTCCATGCACGTGTACCGGCGCCGCCAGGACGACCACAACGTGCGGTTCAAGGTATTCCGGTACGGCGAGCCGATGATGCTGTCCACTGTGCTGCCGGTCCTGCACTCGCTCGGGGTACGGGTGACCGACGAGCGCCCGTACGAGATCCGGCGCGCCGACGCCACCATCTATCTGTACAACTTCGGCCTGATCCTGCCCGAGGGCGCCAAGGAGCTGCCGGTGATCCGGCCGCACATGGAGAACGCGTTCTCCGCGGCCTGGCGGGGCGAGGCCGAGGTCGACGGCTTCAACGGGCTGGTCGCCCGCGCCGGGCTGACCTGGCGCCAGGTGGTCATCCTGCGTGCCTACGCCAAGTACCTGCGCCAGGCCGGCACGGTGTACTCGCAGGAGTCGATGGAGGCGACCCTTGTCGCCAACCCGGACATCGCCGAGCTGCTGGTCAACCTCTTCCAGACCCGGTTCGCCCCGAACGGCGGCCTGTCCGACGAGGACCGCTCGCTGCGCGGCAAGGAACTGGTGACCGCGATCGGGCAGCGCCTGGACGCGGTGGAGAGCCTCGACCAGGACCGGATCCTGCGCGCGTACCTGACGCTGATCCAGGCGACGCTGCGGACGAGCTTCTTCCAGCGCGGCGGCGACGGGCGGCCCAAGTCGTACGTCGCGTTCAAGCTGGAGCCGCGGGCGATCCCGGAGCTGCCCGCGCCCCGGCCGCGGTACGAGATCTTCGTGTACGCGCCGCGCTTCGAAGGGGTACACCTGCGGTTCGGGCCGGTGGCCCGGGGCGGGCTGCGCTGGTCGGACCGGCGCGACGACTTCCGCACCGAGATCCTCGGCCTGGTCAAGGCGCAGATGGTGAAGAACGCGGTGATCGTACCGGTCGGTGCGAAGGGCGGCTTCGTCCTCAAGCAGGCGCCGACCGAGCGCGATGCGTTCTTCGCCGAGGGCGTGACCTGCTACAAGCTGTTCATCCAGGCGCTGTTGGACGTCACCGACAACCTGGTGGCCGGCGTGGTCGTCCCGCCCCGCGACGTGGTCCGGCACGACGGCGACGACCCGTACCTGGTGGTCGCGGCGGACAAGGGCACCGCGACGTTCTCCGACATCGCCAACGAGATCTCGGTACGGAACAGGTTCTGGCTCGGCGACGCGTTCGCCTCCGGCGGTTCGGCCGGGTACGACCACAAGAAGATGGGCATCACCGCGAAGGGTGCCTGGGAGTCGGTCAAGCGGCACTTCAGAGAGCTGGGACTGGACACCCAGGCCGAGGACTTCACGGTCGTCGGGATCGGCGACATGTCCGGCGATGTGTTCGGCAACGGGATGCTGCTGTCCGAGCACATCAAGCTGGTCGCCGCGTTCGACCACCGGCACGTGTTCCTCGACCCTTCACCCGACCCCGCGACCTCGTACGCGGAGCGGCAGCGGATGTTCGCCCTGCCGCGAAGCTCGTGGGCCGACTACGACACCACGAAGATCTCCGCGGGCGGCGGCGTCTGGCCGCGTACCGCCAAGTCCATCCCGGTGTCCTCGCAGGCCCGCGCCGCGCTCGGCCTGTCCGACACCACCACGGCGCTCGCCCCCGCCGAGTTGCTGAGCGCGATCCTGCAGGCTCCCGTCGACCTGCTGTGGAACGGCGGCATCGGCACCTACGTCAAGGCCAGCACCGAGTCGCACGCCGACGTCGGCGACAAGGCCAACGACGCGATCCGGATCAACGGGCGGCAACTGCGCGCCCGGGTCGTCGGCGAGGGTGGCAACCTGGGCCTGACCCAGCGTGGCCGGATCGAGTACGCGATGACCGGCGGGCACATCTGCACAGACTTCCTCGACAACTCGGCCGGCGTGGACTGTTCCGACCACGAGGTCAACATCAAGATCCTGCTCAACCCGCTGGTCGCCCGCGGCGAGCTGGGCCAGGCCGAACGGGACGCGCTGCTGCAGGAGATGACCGACGAGGTCGGTGCGCTCGTGCTGCGGGACAACTACGACCAGGCCACCGCGCTGGGCAACGCGCGGGCGCAGACCCACTCGCTGCTGCCGGTACACCGGCGGATGCTGGCCGACCTGGAGCGCGACGGGCGGCTGGACCGCGAGCTGGAGGCGATGCCCAGCGACGAGGAACTGGCCGAGCGGTTCGCCACCGGTACCGGGCTGACCTCGCCGGAGTTCGCGGTACAGCTCGCCTACGTGAAGATCGCGCTGGAACAGGAGATCCTCGCCTCCTCGCTGCCCGACGACGAGTGGACCCACCAGGTACTGCTCGACTACTTCCCGACGCCGCTGCGGGAGCGGTACGCCGACGCGATGGCCGGTCACCGGCTGCGGCGGGAGATCGTCACGACCGGGATCGTCAACGAGGTGGTCAACCGGGGCGGCAGCTCCTTCGTGTACCGGGCGGTCGAGGAGACCGGCGCGTCGCCGGCCGACGTCATCCGGGGGTACCTGATCGTGCGCGACGCCTACGGGCTGCGCGAGCTGTGGCAGGCCATCGAGGAGCTGGACAACCGGGTACCGACGGCCGCGCAGACCGCCCTGTACCTGGAGACCCGCCGGCTGCTCGACCGGGCCGTACGCTGGCTGGTCACCAACCGCCGGGTACCGCTGGACGTCACCGGTGAGATCGCCCGGCTGCGACCCGGCCTGGCCCGGCTGCTGCCCGAGCTGGGTTCGCTCTTCCGCGGCCGGGAACGCGAGGCGCTGGAAGCGCGCTGCGAGCAGGTGAGCGCGCTGGGCATCCCCGAGCGCATCGCCGAGTGGGCCACCCGCATCATGTACGGCTTCGGCCTGCTCGACATCGTCGGCCTCGCCGACGCCCTCGGCCGGGACACCACCGAGGTCGCCGGCGTGTACTTCGTGCTCTCCGAGCGGTTCCGGGTCGACGAGCTGCTCTCCCGCATCTCCGACCTGCCCCGCAACGACCGCTGGGAGACGCTGGCCCGGATGGCGCTGCGCTACGACCTCTACGCCGCCCTTGCCGCGCTGACCTCCGAAGTGCTCGCCTCGACCTCGGCTCGGGAGACCAGCGAGGACCGGGTCACCGAATGGGAGCACGCCAACGCCGACGCGCTGGCCCGGGCCCGCAACGCGATCGGGGACTTCGAGGACAGCCGGGCCGACCTCGCGGCGTTGTCGGTACTCCTTCGCCAGATCCGCACGCTGGTCCGGACCGCCGGGGCATGAGGGGGCCCAGTCAGGCGTGCGGCAGGAGGCCGAGCGCCGCGGCGGCGGCCCAGCCGTTGGCGCGGCTGGCGCCGTAGGTGGTGACGAACGCCCGTACCCCCGAGGGACGCCAGCTCGACGGCCAGCCCATCTCGACCGCCACCACGGGGTGCGTGGTTGCCAGATCCTCGATCAGCCGGGCGGTACCGGGCAGCCGGTGAAGGTTGCGCCCGACGACGACGATCGACCGGGTACCGGCGGCGACGCGCAGCGCCTCGACCGATACGTTGCGGTACCCGACCTGGAGAGGCTCGGTGCCGTTCAGGTGCGGCCCCAGTCCCCACGGGACACCCGGCCCGACCGCGATGTTGATCTCCGCGTCGGACTCCAGTACCTGCACGATCAGCGGCGTACCGAGCCCCGCGAGCGAGCCCTCGACGCGAAGCGCGCGCTGCGCCGCCCGGTACCCGATGCCCTCCTCGGTCGGCCCGGCGGCCCGGGCGGCGACGGCCCAGGCGGCGAGGCCGGACATCCGCTCGGCCGCCTCCTCAACCCGGGTCAGCGGCAGCCAGCCCGCCTGGACCCCGGCGACGATCTCCCGGATGGTCGCCTCGACCAGGTCGGCGTCGACCCGCGAGCCCAGGCAGAGCAGGTCGTTGCCCGCCGCGAGGGCGCGGGCCGCGGCAGCTGCCGTACCACCGGCGACCGCGGCCGCCGCGTGCATCTCCAGCGCGTCGGTGACCACCACGCCGGCGAAGCCCAGCTCCCGGCGCAGCAGGTCCACCATGGCGGCCCGGGACAGGGTCGCGGGCAGGTCGCCGGTGAGTACCGGTACCCGGATGTGCGCGGTCATGACCGCCTGGGTACCGGCCTTGATCGCAGCGGCGAACGGCGCCAGGTCGCGCTCGCGCAACACGTCCATGCCGACGTCGACGGTGGGCAGGTCGAGGTGCGAGTCGGTACTCGTGCCGCCGTGGCCGGGGAAGTGCTTGACGCACGCGGCCACGCCGACGGACTGCAGCCCGACGACGGCAGCCGCGGACTGCGCGGCGACCCGGGCCGGGTCCGACCCGAACGACCGGGTACCGATGACCGGGTTGTCGTCGGCGGAGTTGACGTCAACGGTCGGCGCGAGGTTCACGTTGAACCCGGTGGCCAGCAGGTCCAGCCCGATCGCCCGGTGATGGAGAGCAAAAGGTCGGAGCGGACGTCCAGTAGTTGCCCGGTCAGCGCGGTCAACTGGTCCCGGTCGACGATGTTGTACCCGAAGATGATGCACCCGACCAGACCCTCGCCGATCAGCTCGGTGATCCAGGCCGGGGCCACCTGGCCGCGGAAGGCCGGGAGAAGGGTACGCAGGGCGAGCCGCCGCAGCCCCGGATCGATCCGCCCCGGATCAGTCGCCACACTCGTTCCCCTCCGGCCGCCGGCACCTCTACCAATGGTGCGGCGTGGCCATCCCGATCGTCAGGACGGGGTAACGGCTCGGCGGAGGGCCCGACCTGGCCTCTTCACCGTACGCTACCGATATCCTCACGCTTCAGATCCAAATTAGGAAAGTTTCCTAAACGATAGAGGTAACACCGCGATGAGCTCAACCCGCCTTCCGGGTACGCCTCGGCTCCTGCGCGCGATTAATGACCGCGCCGCGCTGGAGTTGTTGCTGGATCAGGGCCCTTTGACCCGGGCGCAACTCGGCGAGCTGACTGGTTTGTCCAAGGTAACGGCTTCCCAGCTCGTGGAAAGGTTGGAGGAGCGAGGGCTGGTTTCCCGGGTCGGCGAGCAGGCCGGCGGGCGCGGTCCGAACGCCTCGCTGTACGCGGTCGTACCCACCAGCGCGTTCGTCGTCGGCGTCGAGGTCGGGCCGGAACGCGCGGTGGCCGCCTGCGCCGACATCACCGGCGCCGTGGTCGGCCGGGTCGAGCAGTCCACCCACGACACCGACGATCCGGTCGGCGTGGTCCACAACGCGGTGATCGAGGCGGCCCACAGCGGGAAGGCTCCCATCGGCAAGGTGCGCCGGGTGGTCCTGGGCAGCCCTGGTCTGGTCGACCCGGCCACCGGCGACCTGTCCTTCGTCTTCGACCTGCCGCGCTGGCAGCGGGGCCTGCTCGCGGCGCTGCGCGAGGACCTCAAGCGCGCCGTCGTCTTCGAGAACGACGTGAACCTCGCCGCGGTCGCGGAGGCGCACACCGGGGCCGCCAAGGGCGTCGACGACTTCGTCCTGCTCTGGCTCGGCCGGGGCGTCGGTATGGCGGTCGTTCTCAACGGCCGGCTGCACCGCGGAGTCAGCGGAGCGGCCGGCGAGATCGGGTACCTGCCGGTGGCCGGGGCGCCGGTGCCGCGCGGCGGCCGGGCCAAGGGCGGCTTCAAGGAGCTCGCGGTCGCCGACGCGGTCCGGGCCGTGGCGCGCGAGCACGGCTTCCGCGCCCCGACCGCGCAGGACGCGGTACAGGCGGCGGTCAACGCGGGTACCCAGGGCGGGCCGGTCCTGGACGAGCTGGCCCGCCGGCTGGCGCTAGGGCTCGCGGCCGCGTGTGTCGTGCTTGATCCGGCCCTGGTGGTACTGGCTGGCGAGGTCGGCGTGGCCGGCGGCGTGGCGCTGGCGCACCGGGTACAGCACGAGGTGGCCGCGATCGCACCGGTGTCGCCGCGGGTGGTGGTGTCCGAGGCGGTCAGCGAGCCGGTCCTGCACGGCGCGCTGCTCACCGCGCTCGACGCGACGCGCGACGAGGTCTTCGGCTCGACCATCGGCGGCTGACCGCCGCGTGGTTGGATATCCGCGTGCGGGAACCCGATCCAGACCTGGTCGTCGACCTCCGCCACGCCACCGTCACCCGGGGTGGCAAGGACCTGGTCCGCGACGTGGACTGGCAGGTCGAGCTGGACGAGCGGTGGGTCGTCCTCGGA
>WNGQ01006900.1_pt1 | contig 10945 bp, 10 predicted proteins | sample 5407661 | NCBI WGS metagenome assembly WNGQ01 (sample SAMN13153382, study PRJNA577476) | soil metagenome | isolation source: 60 cm soil or saprolite under Garry oak tree replicate 2 | place: USA:California | collected 2016-06-15
GCAGATGCATGGACTGTCCTTGCGCACCATTCAACGCTGGACCATTTCTATCGAACCCAAGGATTGGTTGGGCTTGCCAAACAGGAGCGGTCTGACGAGGGTGAACGGCGAGGGATTCCTGCGACGCTCGTTCAGCTGATTGAGGGGCTGGCCCTCCAGAAGCCGAAACGCTCGGTAGCCGCTATCCACCGACAGGTAAGCGCCATTGCGGCAGAACAGGGTTGGAAACAGCCCAGTTACAGCCGAGTCTATGACATCATTCACCACCTTGACCCGGCGCTCGTCACACTCGCTCATGAGGGAGCAAAGGGATATGGAGACGCATACGATCTGGTCTATCGACGAGAAGCATCTCACGCGAATGCCATGTGGCAGGCTGATCATAGCTTGCTTCCCATCTGGTTACTCGATGAACATGGTAAGCCAGCAAAACCTTGGCTGACCGTCGTACTTGACGACTACAGTCGTGCAGTCGCGGGCTACTTTGTCGGCTTCCAGCGAGCGACTGCGCTCCAAACGGCGTTGACACTACACCAAGCTATCTGGCGCAAAGAAGACCCACGGTGGCATGTGTGCGGCATCCCGAGCACCTTCTATACTGATAATGGCAGCGATTTCATTTCCAAGCATCTCGAACAGGTCGCCGCTGACTTAAAGATGACCCTGATCTTCTCTTTACCTGGTGTCCCGCGTGGCCGCGGCAAAATCGAGCGGTTCTTTGGCACCGTCAAGCAGATGCTGCTGCCGGAATTGCCTGGGTATGCTCCGAAAGGAAGCACCGAAGTTATGGCCTCACTGATCTTGCCGGAATTCGAGGCCCGATTCTGCTCCTGGTTGCTCTCGGACTACCACCAGCGGCTGCACGAAGAGACCAAGCAAGCACCGCAAGCCCGCTGAGAAGCAGGAGGTTTTCTCCCACGGATGCCTGATTCCTTGCAGCAACTTGATTTACTCCTTTTAACGGTGGCAAAAGGGCGGAAGGTGCATTCCGACGGCATTCACTGGTCAGGCCGCCACTATCTGGATACCACCCTGGCCGCGTATGTCAGCGAAGAGGTGACGATTCGGTATGATCCACGCGATGTCGGGGAGATTCGCGTCTTCCATCACGACCACTTTCTGTGTAGCGCCATCTGCCCGGAACTCGACGGACAGAAGATCAGCTTGAAGGAGATTATCCAGGCACGCAATGAACGACGAAAGCAGGTTCGGCAAGGCATCGATGATCGTCTGGCTGTAGTCGAACGCTTTCTTGATGTTCATCGACCTGAGCCACCGTTGACACCGGTTGAAGTGGAATCGGTCATGCTTCCTCCCGCCCCTCGCTTAAAACGGTACATCAATGAATAAAGAAGAAACAGCGTCTCAGACCGAGTTCATCGTGACCAAAGAGTATCGACGCTTTGCGGAGTTTTGCGAGGCCTGCCTCCGCTATCGCTATATCGGCTTGTGCTATGGTCTGCCAGGAGTCGGGAAAACGCTTTCTGCTCGGCATTACGCGCAGTGGGAACTGCTGGAACCATTGCTTGCCAGGAGAGGAGGTGTCCAGTCTCCTCCAGTCGAGGTGATTGGTTGCCATACGATCTTGTACGCCCCAGCTGTAGCGAATACGCCGAAGCGCATCGAACAGGAGGTCAGAGCGTTACGCATCGGATTAAATTATCTGATCGAGGATGCAGGGCATGTCCAGCGAGGAGAAGAGTATTGGGTGTTGTCCCTTGATCCGCCCGAGAGAATGGATTTGCTGGTGGTCGATGAAGCAGATCGCCTCAAGGTGGCAGGGTTGGAACAGATGCGAGATATCTATGATCGAAGCCGCGTGGGGCTGGTTCTCATTGGCATGCCTGGTCTGGAAAAACGGCTCGCACGCTATCCTTAACTGTATTCCCGTGTCGGGTTTGTCCATGAGTTTCGCCCCTTGAGTCCAGAAGAAGCACGCTTCATTTTGCAACAGCGGTGGCAACAATGGGGCTTGGCCCTTCAAGCAGATGACTTTACGGATATGGAGGTGGTGGCTGCCATCCTGCGCATCACGGAAGGGAACTTTCGGCTGATCCACCGCCTTCTGAGTCAGGTCGAACGCATTTTACAGATCAATGAGCTGCGAACAGTGACCAAAGAGGTTATTGAAGTGGCGCGAGAGCAACTGGTCATCGGACAACGGTAACGCAGGCGAAAGAGGAAAGGAGTACGTCATTCAGTGACGAAAAAGATAGGCCAGAGAATTCTGAAGATGACAGTTTTGTTTGCCGAAGATGCTTACATTGCCTGTTTTTCTTACCATGAAGAGGCCAGTCGCCATCGATACGCAGAAGCCCAGAAGCACTCCCCACTATGGAACATACCCACCAACCGTGATACAATCCACTCCATTAACAGCAAGTCTTCGTTCTTGCAAGTGAACGACTACCACTACGCTGATCCCTTATACCATCTAGCACAACTGCACTATGAATTGGGAAGGAGTCTGTCATGTCAACTGTGAGCGGGTTCCCCGAATGGTTGCCCGAGCAGCGCATGGTCGAACTCAAGTGGATGGATGACATCCGTCGCATCTTTGAAAGCTATGGGTTTTGCTCGATTGAAACGCCGTCGGTCGAAGAGATCGAGGCCCTCCTCGCCAAAGGGGAGGCGGACAAGGAAATCTACGCGGTCAAACGGCTACAAATGGATAACGAGGCAGACGAGCCACGCCTGGGCCTCCATTACGATTTGACGGTTCCCCTGGCGCGCTACGTCACAGAACATTTCCATGACCTCGTGTTCCCATTCAAACGCTACCAAATGCAACGAGCATGGCGAGGTGAGCGACCACAAGAGGGACGGTATCGCGAGTTCTATCAATGTGATATTGACGTCATTAACCTCGATCAGGTCCCACTGCATTTTGATGCAGAAATGCCTGCGATCATGTATGACATCCTGTGTCGCCTTGAGGTGGGCGATTTCCAGATCCGGGTCAGTAATCGCAAAATCCTCGAAGGGTACTTCAGAGGCTTAGAAATTGAGGAGACGATCTCAGCTATTCGCCTGGTAGACAAACTCGACAAAATCGGGGAGGATGGTGTGCTGTCCTTGCTCCAAGCAGACCTGGCCTTGCCGCGTGAGGTGGCCTTGCGTTGCCTTGCGCTTGCCAGCATCCGCACCACCGATCTCTCCTTCGTTGAGCGCGTGCGAGCGCTGGGGGTGGAGTCTGATCTACTGAACAAGGGGCTAGAAGAGTTAGCGTTCGTCATGGATGCTCTCCACACGCTGCCGAAGGGAACGCTGCTCGCCGACCTGTCGATTGCCCGCGGCTTCGACTACTACACGGGAACCGTTTATGAGGGCAAACTGCTCGAATTTCCGACCTATCCCAGCATCTGTTCGGGCGGGCGCTATGATAATCTCGCAGGCGCTTTCATTAACCGCAAGCTCCCAGGAGTGGGGATGTCTTTGGGATTGACCCGCATCTTCGCCAAACTCGTGGCAGAGAAGCGATTGCGTGTAGGCCCCAAATGTCCGACACAGGTGCTGGTCATTTTCCCTCGTGCTGAGCGGCGTGAGGAAACTGCTCGTACAGCGAACCTGTTGCGCGAACGCGGCTTGAACGTGGAGATGTATCATAGCCCTGGCAAGATTGCACAACAGATGCGCTATGCCTCCCGTAAGGGCATTCCCTATGTCTGGTTCCCTCCTTTTGAAGATGGAGGTAGGCATGAAGTCAAGGATTTGGCCTCTGAAAAGCAAGAAATAGCTGATCCTGCTACCTGGAGTCCAACGTAGGGAAGGATCTTCTCGATCGACAGTGTAAGTTACGAAAATAGCCGGCATACATGCTGTCACCCTGAGCGCAGCGAAGGGTCTCTCTCGATGGGTAACGAGATGCTTCGCTAGGCTCAGCATGACAGGACTCCGCTCTAGCAGAAATGCCGCAAGGTAGTATCGCGTCCCTACTTCGCAGCTTGCTCTCTCAGTGAACCTGCACTGGTTCCTTGCTGGCTGGCTGGCAGCCCTGAGAGCGAGCTGGGAGCATTTAAATTTGCACCTTCGTCAACACCGATGCCCATGCGAAGGGTTAATTCTCCTCCAAGCCAGCCGGTTATTCCCAGCAGCGCCGCACCGAGAAAGGAAAGGGCGTATGCTACTATGGAAGGGCTGCTTATCGCTTGCAAGCGGAGGAACCAGCTCACGATGAAGAATAGAAGTATCAGGTAATTGCCTCCTCCATGCCATAAACCAACTTTTTTGGCTCGCGTACCCGCTGGTATCGCTAACCAGTCGATCGTCCCAATTGCTGCCGCAAGCAGCCCCCCGATAACACCTGCTGTAATCAGCCAGAAAGCAATTTCCGACCAGTGGCTATTATTCGTGACCAGGCGGACAATGTCGAAAATTGCGGCTGTAATTAGTAGACCAAGCGGAAAGTTGACCATCATCGGATGAAGAGGATGCCCCATTGATTTGACTTTGCTTTCCATATTTGTCTCCTTGTTTTAAGGATTTGTTCCTGGAACAATGCGCTAAATCACATGCTATGAGTGTAGTATAGAAAGCGTTTCCTGAACGTTTCTTCGAGCGTTTCGCTCAATGGAGGTATCCATAGTCTGTATCTCTTACGCGTCACGCGTTCTGTTGTAGGAGTTCAATTAAGGTAGCAAAGCCCACAGCAACAATTGAATGCACGAGCCACCACAGATGTTGAGGAGTGCCGATAGATAATGTTCGACTGAATTATTGAAATGGTAATAAATATTGTAAAGCAGATGATATACTACAGAAACAATATGCGAGAGGAGAAACAAAACAACCCATGACACATGCGCACTCCTGGTGGCAAACGGGGGTGATTTACCAGATCTATCCGCGGAGTTTTCTCGACAGCAATGGCGATGGGATAGGAGATCTCCCCGGAATCACCAGCAAACTGGACTATTTACGCTGGCTCGGCGTTGACGCTCTTTGGCTCTCGCCCATCTCTCCGTCTCCGATGGCAGACTTTGGCTATGATATTAGCAATTACACCGATGTTCATCCGCTCTTTGGGACGCTGCAGGACCTGGACAGCTTGCTGTACGAGGCCCACCAGCGCGACCTCAAGGTCATCCTGGACTTTGTCCCCAATCATACCTCTGATGAGCATCCCTGGTTTCAGCAGGCGCGGGAGAGCCGCACCAACGAAAAACGCGACTGGTACATCTGGCATGATCCTGCCCCCGATGGCGGTCCCCCCAATAACTGGATGAGCAGGTTTGGCGGGTCGGCCTGGCAGTTCGATGAACACACCGGGCAATACTATCTGCACCTGTACGATGTGAAACAGCCTGACCTGAATTGGCACAATCAAGAGGTCCGCCAGGCGATGTATGATGTCCTGCGCTTCTGGCTTGAGCGAGGGGTCGATGGCTTCCGTGTGGATGTGATCTGGTTGCTGCTCAAAGATGAGCAGTTTCGCGATAATCCCATGAATCCTGATTGGAAGCCAGGCGATCTTCCCAATGCTCGTCAGCTCGGATGGTTTACCGAAGACCAGCCGGGTATACACGAGATCGTGCGGGAGATGCGTGCCGTGGTGGACCACTATGGAGAGCGCGTGCTGATCGGCGAGATCTATCTGCCGCTTGTTCGCTTGATGCACTACTATGGTGAGCAGCTTGACGAGGCGCACTTGCCCTTCAATTTCCAATTGGTGACGTTGCCGACCTGGGAGGCCAGTACTATTCGCCAGGTAGTCGATGCGTATGAAGGTGCTCTTCCCCCAGGGGCCTGGCCTAACTGGGTTCTGGGCAATCATGACCGTCCTCGCGTTGCCACACGTGTGGGACGTGAGCAGGCGCGGATGGCCCAGATGTTGTTACTCACACTGCGTGGCACGCCGACCTGCTATTATGGCGATGAGTTGGGCATGCAGAATATCCCGATTCCGCGAGCATTGATGCATGATCCGAAAGGAAAGGAGCATCCGGAGCAGAGTCGTGATCCAGAACGCACTCCGATGCAGTGGGATAGCAGCACCAACGCTGGTTTCTGTCCTGCTGGAGTGAAGCCGTGGTTACCGGTCGCAAGCGACTACCAGACCTTTAATGTGGCGGCTGAGCAACACGATCCGCGCTCCTTCCTGATGTTGGCGCGAGCCTTACTCGACGTTCGACGCTCTCATGGTGCCTTGACTCTTGGTTCATACCAGTCCGTTGAGCAGGAGAATGCTACCTGTTTCGTCTACCTGCGCCAGTACGCTGACCAGCGCTGCCTGGTGGCTCTCAACTTCTCAACGCACGACCAGGTGGTGACGCTGCCGGAACAGGGTCAAGGTCGTGTCCTGCTCTCCACGCACGGAGACCGTGAGGGACTCATCCCATTCTCAGAGGTACACCTTCGAGGGAACGAGGGTCTGCTGATTGAGGTGGAGGTTTCATCCTTGTCTGGGTAAGAGGTTCGTTGGATATCCTTGTCAGGAAAACCTGACGAGGACGCCGAGGGGACGCGGCGGAAGGCGTGGCTCGTTTGCTATGAAGAGCAATGCAAGGATGTTCGTAAAAATAGGAACTTGATTACAGAAATCTGTATCCTAAAAATGCTTCTCCTTCTCGTTTTATTGCTGACTCATTGGGTACAGCAAGCTCTCCTCGATGCCAAACCCACGGGATGCGCAACGAGATGTGCATTAGGCTGAAGTGCCTTCACAGGCTACTTTAACACTCTCGCCTTTTTCAAGCCAGAGATCAGTAATACCTCTTCCTTATGAAAACAGGAGAGCCATGAAAGCCATGAAGGCTGCTCTCAAGCTCAATTCCTGATGAGTTCCATCTCGTTGCGCATCCCGTGGGCCAAATGAGTCTAAACGTCAATACCGTCAGGAGGAATAACGTTTGTTGATAGATAATAAAGTATTAAAGCAGAATAGATTCGACACTCATCATGCTATCGTGATTGGTGGGAGTATGGCCGGGTTGCTGGCAGCCCGTGTTCTCTCGGAGCATTTCGAACGAGTTACGATTATTGAACGTGATCGATTGATTGATGATGCGCAGTCGCGCAAAGGCGTCCCGCAGGGACAGCACGCGCATGGCTTACTGGCCCGTGGAGCAGCTCTCCTGGCAGACTACTTCCCCGACCTTTTTGCCGCACTCGCCCAGGACGGAGCCGTCCCCTTGGGCCCATCTGACATTCGTCGGTATCATCTTGGTGTGTGGATGTGGTAAATAAGCCGAAGGTTCGAACGAAAATACTGGGCTGAGACCCACTACGTCGAACCTTCAGCTCAAAAAAATTGAGGTGAAGGTTCGAACTCATTTCGGATTTGGTTCATTTGTTTCCTCTGTTGATGCCTCGCTCTGGCCTTTGGCTTCCTCGATCGAACCTTTGGTATCAATGACCCGAATCACATCGCGGTGCAACGTGAGCAGCTCTGCGGCGGCTTGAAGATGCTTCGGATTGACATCTTTCTCTTCGATGGCATACGACCACTCCAAGGCCGTCGTGACCAGCTTCATCAGATGATCCATGATCACACGACCACTTTTTTGTGGATCGAGTAAGGGATGAGTGAGCCAGGTGTAGATGCTCCCCGTCCATTGTCGGAGAGAAAGCTCTGGAAAGGAGGGGCGATAAATCCGCTCCAGAGCCAACAGAATATGACGCACTTCTGCCTCGGTGTGGCTGGCAATCCGGCAATAGGGTTGCACCCGATCCAACCGACGCCGGAATTGCAGCCACATGGTCTCCGGCTGGTCAAACACATCTTTGAGAGGCATGCTGGCTCCCCGTCCTGCCGCCACCAGACACAATCCCAAGGCATAGGGAGGATAGGTTAATTGAAGCTGATCTGTCAGCTCTTTCAAGAAAATGAGGTGAGGCATCGACAAATCATGGGCATCATCCACGATTAAGCACTCGACGCCATACTGCATCAGCAAGTCGAACAACAGGTATTTGCGTTCGCTCCATCGTCCCCGCGCTCCCAGCCCCAATGCCGTTAACAGAAAGTTCCCCAGCGCGGCTTCTTTGGGATCGGTTTTCGGTGCTGTCACGGCCAGCACGGGATACCGTCGTCCACCCGAAAGCCCGGCTTCACGGGAGGCTTGGGCGCTCAAATCGCGGATGCCCATGGTCTTGCCTGAGCCCGGCTCGGCAACCATCACATGCCACCGCCTCAGCTTCCACGCCTGGCGCAAGAGTCCCTGGAAACGCTGCTCGAAAGGAGTCTCGATAAAGCCTTCGAAGAGAGGCAAAGCAGCTCGCTTCATCAGTTCTCCTCCTTCTCATATGGACGTATGGGCAAGATCTGCACCGGATACTCCCTGTCTGGATCAGGTTTGGCTTCTGGCAGCCGCAAATTGGGAGGAGTGGGCGGCTGCATGGTAGCAAGCGTCTCCAGCACATGTGGGGGATGGATCTCCTCGCGCTGTCGGTCAAGTTGCCGCCCATATTCACGCTCTCGTGTTGCCCGTCTGCGCTGCTTCTTGGTTGCTTCAATCTCTTCCTGGATGTTTGCGCGGACGGCCTGTGAAGCAGATGAGGCAGCCTTCGCCTTCTCCCCATCAGCGCGGCGCTGGGCCGTCGCTTCCCATTCGCTGACCCGTCGCCCCATGAACTGAGTGCAGTAGGCTTCCCCAACGTAGCTGCCCTCGACGAACAAGTAGAGCACTGATACATCCCTCCTATCGTAATAGATCTCAAACTCCTTGCCCTGCAAACGGTTGAGCAGGCCAGGACAGGTGTACCAGCGCCCCTGAAAGGAAAGGCGCGACCGATCATGCACCTGGTATCCATGGCTGGGCGCTTTTCGATTCCTGGCCTTCATCAAAAGCAGCTTGAGATCATCTGGTGCTCCCAGATACTGGGGAACGCCGGTTTGGCGGACGGCTTCCTCCCAGAGCACCGCGCGGGTTTGCCGACGCAACCCATCCCAGCTTTGCTGGTAATCGTCCACAATGGCCCGGAAAAAAAACCGTTCCAGTTCCTCAAGGGTCATGGCCCCTGCCTGGGCCGCTGCTTCGGCATCATGCACACCGTAACTGGTATTGGGCAAGCGTCGCTCAAAGCGTTGGGTCATCCACCGAAAGAGTGATTCGACGGTCCCCTTGGCGGATGGACAATACGGCGGCGCTTGCTCGGTGATGATGCCAAGTCGATCCACCAGCACCTGCCGTGCTCGCTCAGAGGTAAAGATTTTCCCTCGATCATGGAAGACAATTGCCGGTTTGCCAGAACAGGGCCAGGGGTGCTGGCAGCCAGCCTGCAGGACGAGACGATCTTTCGGCTCAAGTGCCATTTTCACCAGGCGCATGTAGTCCTCCTCCTTCAGAGGACCTAACGCTAACACGGCGCTCATGATGGCCGCTGTTTTGACGCAGATGAGCACAGCCGCATGAACGCGACGGGTGACAGGAATCCCATCTGGGGTGATGACGTAGAGTTCCATGCTGTGTTCATCGACCTGGGCCAGTTGCGCAGGCGCCGGAATGGAGAGGGCAAAGGAGCGGGGAGATTGTCGATCGCGCCCAGAGCCTCTCATCTGTTCGCGCGCTCGGAGCACTTGAGGTTCCTGTTTCAGCACGCGTACATAGGCGCGAACCTGGGTGTAGGAGGGGAGGCAGGGAGCGCTTCCGGTGTCTTGCTGCACGCGTTTAGCGGCGCGCAACAGGTCGGCATGCTCATGAATAGCGGTCAGCGACAGCTTGGTGGGTAGCAGATAGAGCCGACGAATGGCTTCTTGAAAAGCGGGATGCATTTCCCGTTCTCGGCTGTAGGTCGCATAGGGAACACACGCGAGCACGCCGAGGGTGCGGGTGCGTTGCACCAGGCGCGAGAGGGTGGAGCGAGCAATCTGTGTCTCTCGTGCCACATCCACGATCGAGGACCCGGCCAACACGGCTTCGACGGCTCGCAGATTGCGCAGAAAGCGCTCTCGCACAGGACCTTCGAGCGTGGAGTCATCAAAGGTAGACAGGAGGCTCGCGCGTTGATCCCCCTCTTCCTCAACCTCTTGAGGCGAAACGGTCCGGCTTTCGGTCAACTCCGAGGGAAGAGGATCTGGGAGAATGGGAAGAGCGTCAGGGGAAAGACACATCAGAGGCGTCAGCCGAGTCAGCGGGACGGAGGCGAGATCCACGAGCAGATGGCCTCGGGCGGCGCTCTCTGCACATCGCTTCCAGATCGCTGCTTCCCGCTCCGCCTGTGGCCAGCGTTCCCCGAGACGTTCGATCAGTTCCTGCACACAGGCCGCCTCGCCCCAAGGCCAGATGACCTGCAATGCCTCTTCAAGCTGTGGCCAGGTGGGAAAAGCCTGCCGCCGAGCATGCAAAAAGACCAGATTGGCGTGACGCGTTGTGGACAAGGTGGCTTCTGTCCCTATCCAATAGACCCCTACCTGCTGTTCTGCCACTTGTCGTGCCGCTTCTGCTTTGGCTCGATTGCGCTCGCGGCGTTTGTCTTGCTCCAGCCCCGCCTCCGCGATCAGGAGCCTCCCATCGAGTAATTGACCGATGGCATCGGGGAGGTAGACATGGGCCTTGCCCTCAAACAGGTAGTTGATGGTGAAAGGAGTCGGCAAGGGGGTGGGGATCTTGTAAGTAGAAGCAAACGTGGAACTGATATCGCCGCGTCCGTACCAGGCCACCTGGGGATGATATTCGAGGTACAAAAGGAGCTGTTCTTCCATCTGGCTACAGAACGGCTGCCTGCTGGGTCGGCTCTCTGCTGTTTTCCAGCTCGGAATCCATCCAGAGATGCTCTCTCCAGCAATTTTGAACAGGTCGATGCCACGCACGCCCATCTCAGACATGATCTGACCTCCCTCTTCGCCATCACAGCAAACACAATCTGATGAATTTCCATCTCTTGCTGCACAGTATACCAGAGGGCAAGCTCATTTGGAAGTCAACCACCTGTTCTGGATCGAACCTTGAACGCAAAATTCGATCATTGGGGTTGATTCGGTCGAACCTTCACGTCATTTACCAGG
>WNGQ01006901.1_pt1 | contig 10944 bp, 9 predicted proteins | sample 5407661 | NCBI WGS metagenome assembly WNGQ01 (sample SAMN13153382, study PRJNA577476) | soil metagenome | isolation source: 60 cm soil or saprolite under Garry oak tree replicate 2 | place: USA:California | collected 2016-06-15
GCGGGGCGGACACGTGCGAAGACGCCGCGGCGGCGGACGACGAGCCGCTCGGCATGATCTTCGCCTGCTGCCATCCCGCGTTGCCGCGCGAGTCGCAGATCGCGCTCACGCTGCGCGCCGTCTGCGGCCTGACCACGGCCGAGATCGCCGCCGCCTTCCTGGCCGGCGAGCCCGCGATGAACCAGCGGCTGCTGCGCGCACGCAAGACGCTGCGTGCCGCGCACGCGGACATGCGCGTCCCCGACCCCGATCAGCTCGCGGACCGGCTGGCCGAGGTGCTGGCCGTGGTGTACCTGGTCTTCAACGAGGGTTACCTGGCCAGCGCGGGCCGGCAGCCCGCCCGGCGGGACCTGGCCGCCCAGGCGGTGTCGCTGACCAGCCTGCTGCACCGGCTGATGCCGCGCGAGCCCGAGGTCCTCGGCCTGCTCGCGCTGCTGCTGCTGCACGAGTCCCGGGCCGCGACCCGGTTCGACGGGTGGGGACGCCTGGTCAGGCTGGCGGAACAGGACCGCACGAGGTGGAACCGGGCGCTGATCGCCGAGGCCACCGGGCTGCTCGACCGCGCGCTGGCGCTGCGCGGCCCGGGTCCCTACCAGGTCCAGGCGGCCATCGCCGCGCTGCACGCGGAGGCGCCCGACTACGACCACACCGACTGGGGGCAGATCCGCCTGCTCTACGACCGGCTGCAGGCGCTGACGCCGTCGCCGGTGGTGCTGCTCAACCGGGCCGTGGCCACCCGCTACGTGATCGGCCCCGAGGCCGCGCTGGCCGAGATCACGCCGCTGGCCGCCGAACTGGACGGGTACCGGCTGTTTCACGCGCTGCGGGCCGGCCTGCTGGCCGGCCTGGGCCGCGACGACGAGGCCCGCGACGCGAGCGAGCGGGCGCTCGCGCTGGCCGGCAACCCGGCCGAGCGCGAGCTGCTCGCCCGCCGCCTGTCCTTCTGACGGCCCGGCAGTTACCCCCTCACGTATCTGCCGGGAGCGTCACATCTCCACGACGGGCCGGACCTCGACCGTCATCCAGCCCCGGTCCACCCCGGGCCACGTCTTGGCGATCTCGACGGCCTCCTCGATGGTGTCGGTCTCCAGGACCGAGTACCCGCCGAGCGCCTCCTTGGTCTCCATGAACGGGCCGTCGGTGACGCCGCCGGCGCGCACCGTCTTGGCCGTGGCCGGCGGGGCCAGCTGGTGCCCGCCCTCGACGAGCTTGCCCGACCCGCCGCCGCCCTTCTCGTACCAGGCCCCGATCTCGGCGTACCAGGCCTGGCCTTCCGCCTCGGACATGGTCTTGGCCGCCTCGGTGTCCAGCAGCAGAATGACGTACTTCACGTTGCCTCCAGTTTTCTCTGGGGCGCCCTCGGCGTCCCTGCATCACTTCCACGAACGGGGCGCCGCCGTTTCCGTCGGTGCCGCAGAAAAAGGTTCAGGCGTTCCGCCCGCTGGCGGTCAGCCTCGACTCCACGGTGAGGATGGCCTCGTAGCGCCGCTGGATGTCGGCGCGGTCGTCGGCCTCGGGCACCGAGCGCTCGCACGCCCGGTTGATCATGGCCGCCTGCTCGAGCAGCACCCGGCGCTGCCCCTCGCTCGTGGTCTCGGCCATGATCCTGGCCAGCGCGTCCAGCAGGCGGATCATCACGGCCGGCTGGCCGAGGCTGGATTGCCTGATCTTCTCGAAGGAGCGCTGCACCAGCCGGTCGTAGGAAGGCTCGGGCGCGATGACCCGGATGAACCCCCGGGCGTCCCGGTGCACGCGCGCCGGATGCCACTGGGCCACGATCTTACAGAGGTTATCTCCGAGCCAGTCGATGCAGGTCAGGGCGGTGAACGTGTCGTTGACCGCGGCGGAGAGCGCGCGCAGCGCGATTTCCACCAGCTGGTCGAGGCCGAACGACACGTCCTGGCTGAGGGTCCGGTGCGGCCCGACGATGTGCGCGCGGCCCAGCGCCTGGCGGACCAGCGGCGCCGCTTCGGGCGGCCAGACCGACGCGAACCGGTGCCCGCGCACGACGAAATGCCCGGGCCGGTGCTCCAGGCTGATCACCGCGTCCGCCTCGGTGGCCAGCCGGACCAGGTTCTGGTGCTTGATGAATTGCACGTACCCGCTGACCGGCGCGAGCAGCGCGGCGCCGCCCGCCTCGGCCCGGGCCACCAGCTCGACCGCGGCCGGGCCGGCCTTCGGGTGCGGCTCGGGATTGCCGCTGCCCTGCTCCCTGATCGCCTCGGCCAGGTCGGCGGCGATGCTCGCGATCACCTGGGGCAGCTGGACCGAGACGGCCGTGTGGTGGATGAAGTAGATGAGCACGCCCAGGTCCGCGACCATGAGCCCGAGCGTGACCGTCACGCTGATGTGCGGCACGAACTCGCCGCGGGACCCCGCCCCGATCGAGGCGAGCACCAGCACCGCGTACACGAACGTCGCGACGAACGTGCCGAGGGTCACCTGGGTGCCGCGGTCGCGGATGAAGTTCCGCAGCATCCGCGGCCCGAACTGGGTCGACGCCAGCGTCAGGGTAACCAGGATGATGGAGAAGACCACGCCGACCACGGTGATGATGGCGACGGCGATCGAGGTGAGGATCTGCCGGGCCGCGTCCGCGCTGCCGCTGATCACCCAGCCCGGCAGCGCGAAGTCGCCGCCGTAGGCGGCGCGGTCCGCGGCGAGCGTGCCGGCGAACAGCACGATCGCGGCCACGACCTCGATGGCCGGCACAAACCACAAGCTGGTGCGCAGCACCTCCCGCCGCCAGTGCGAGGCCAACGCCGATGACAGCACGCCACGGTACATGACGGAATCTTGTCACGCGGGCGCCGCCGTCGTTAGATGGTGGCACCATGCCGCGTCCCGTCGCTCACCTGGCCAATCTCGACCTGAACCTGCTCGTGGCGCTGTTCAGGGACCGCTGGGTCTGCCTGGTGGACGCGGGTAACCCGGCGCTCGACGCCGGGCGGCTGCGGCTGGAGGACCTGGCCCGGCTGCCCTGGGTGGCGCCCTACTATCGCAGCTCGCCCAGCCCGTCGGCGGCGCCGATCATGCACCAGCTCGCGCTGCTCGACATCCGCCCCCGGATCGCGGTGCGGGTGGAGAGCTACCTGGCCGTGCCGCACTTCGTGGCCGGCACCGACCGGATCGCGCTGATGCAGGAACGCCTGGCCGCGCGGCTCGCCGACCGGATGGACCTGCGGGTGCTGGAGTGCCCGGGCCAGCCCGAGCCCATCGCCGAGGCGCTGTGGTGGCACCGCCAGCATGAGGACGACACCGCGCACGCCTGGCTGCGCCGCCTCATCGTCGAAACCGCCCGCCGCCTCTGACCGTCCGGCGGGGAACTGCCGGGGCGGCCGGCCACGCTGCCGGCCGCCCCGGCCCCGGGGTTGGCGGTTACCCGAGCTATGGGATCTGCGGGGCCCACGGAGCCGCCGTCGCCGTCACAGCAATGGACCCGTTCACTATCCGCCAGGCCTCTGAAGCGCCGCTGACGCGGCGCTGAAGCGGCCTGGCCGTTAACCGGGGCCGCCAGCCCTGTGCCTGGCGGCCCCGGTTCCCCCGGTATAAACCGCGTTTATGCCAGGCAGACAATTCATTTGTTTGCCAGCCGGGCCGGGCGAATTTAGCGTACCGGGCAAGAAGGATTTGTTACCCGCGCCTTTCCGCAAGGCTACGTACACGTAAAAGCCGGTCATGCACAACATCTACGTGCTCGGCTCGATGCAGGACTGGCTCGCCGCCGCCTCGAAGGGCACCTCGCCGGAGGCCAAGCAGACGGCCGCCGGGCTGCAGGCCTACTTCGCCGGCATGAAGTCGGCCGGCTACACCAGCGCCAACCAGCTGGACAACAGCCAGGAGGGCTGGGACGCGGGCCTGGAGATCAACTGGGCGGTGACCAGCGCCGGGACGCTCGACGAGACCGCGGTCATGCACAAGCTCCAGCATCTGAACATCAACACGCTGGGCATCGTGTGGGCGCGTACCCCGGACAACTACGAGAACATCACGCAGGTGCTCGCCGCGATGGAGACCATCGCCCCCGACGGCACCGTGACCCTCTACAACATCAAATAGGCTCTGGCGCCACATCTCGTGATGGTAATGACGCGCTCAGGGAAGCCGGCAGGCGTCGTTCCGTTCTTGAAATGGAGCCGCAGAGGGCAGTTGCCTGGCACCAAATCAAACGCTGATGAGGATGCGGCCTACAGCGGGAGCCCGGCTTCCAGCAGGGCCAGGGCCTGGTCGATGCGCTCGAACATGTCCTCGATGGTCCGCCGGTCGCTGGACCAGCCCTCCCACGGCATCGTGATCGACATGATGACGCCGATGATCGCGCCGGCCGTGGCGCGGACGGCCAGGTCGTCGGCCGGACGCCCGGCCCGCTTGGCCAGGGCCTCGCCGACTACCGAGATCGTCCGGGCGAACTCGTCCATGGCCCGGGCCCGTACCTCGGGCACGGTCATGGTGAGGGCCGTGGTCTCCCCGAGCAGGTCGAGGTCGGCCTGGGTGTAGGAGGTGAACACCTCCTGAGTAGCCGCACGGACCGCGCTGAGCGGGCCGAGGGCGGCTGGCTGCCGCTCGAGCGCCTCGATCATCCGGGTGTCCATGTCGTCCTGGAGGACGATGTCTTCCTTGGTGGGGAAGTACCGGAAGAACGTGCTCGGCGACACCTCGGCCGCCGCCGCGATCTGCTCTACGGTGGTGCCCTGGTAGGTCTGCTCACGGAAGAGCCGGAGCGCGTGCTCCCTGATGGAAGCACGCGTCCTGGCCTTCTTCCGCTCGCGCAAGCCGCACGGCTGGTCCTGGCCTGTGCCGAGCATCGCTGTCACGCTTCCTTCCGCTCGGGCGAGCCGGCCCGCCGGACCTGGCTCGCGCCGGGCATTCCTGTCACACTTCCAATTCTGCCCGGTCCGGGCCGCTTTCACCGGTAGCAGCCGGGGTCGCACTCTCGCCCCCTGGAACCCCAGAAGCTCCGGGAACCCCTTCAGCCCGGCGCGGCAGGAAGAGGAACGCGAGGATGGCGCTGGCCAGCGCGATGCCGCCGCAGATCCAGAGCATCGTGTCCATGCCCTGCACGAATGCGTGGCGCACCGAGTCGAGCAGCGCCGCCGAGCCCAGCGTGTGCGCGACCGCCACGCCCGCCACCACGCTGCTCTTAGCAGCCGCGGCGGCCGCCGCGGGCAGGCCGGTCACCACTAGATGGCTGCTGTATACCGAGCCGAGCACGGTGCCGAGGACGGCGACCCCGATGGTGGCGCCGACCTGGCGCAGTGCCGAGATCAGGGCCGAACCCGAGCCGCTGCGCTCGGCGGACAGGGCGGACAGCGCCGCGTTCATCGCCTGCGGCATCGCCAGCCCGAGGCCCAGGCCGAACGCGGCGAACCACGCGGCCGCGAACCCGGTGCCGCTGTTAACGGTGGTCGTGGCGCCGAGCCCGAGCATCACGGCCATGATCGCGAACCCCGTCGTGACCAGTCCCTTCCCGCTCGCCATCGGCGTGCGCAGCTGGCCGTCGGCCGCCTTGCGCGGTGAGGCCAGCCGGGTGCCGCCGATCATGCCGATGATCATGCCGCCGATCATCGGCAGCAGCCGCAGCCCGCTGCCCATCGCGTTCACGCCTCGGACCTCCTGGAAGTACAGCGGCATCGCGAAGAAGATGCCGAACATCGCGAACGAGACCAGCGTCGACAAGATCGTGCCCCAGGTGAAGCCGGCTGACCGGAACAACCGGAGTTCGATCAGCGGACGTACCTTGCCCCCGCGAAGGTTTCCGCCATCGGCTCCGTCCTCACCCGGCCGGTTGCGTCCGGTCAGCCAGCGCTCCCAGGCCACCAGGACGACCAGCACCGCGACCCCGGCGGCGATGGTGCCCACCGCCGCGGCGTCCGTCCAGCCGTCCTGGCCGGCCTTGATGAATCCGTAGGTCAGCCCGGCCAGCCCCGCGCTGGACAAGATCACGCCCAGGTAGTCCACGCCCGGCCGCTGCGCGCTGCGCGACTCGGGCAGCAGGATCGCGACGGCGATCACGGCCAGCACCACGACCGGCACGTTGATCAGGAAGACCGAGCCCCACCAGAAGTGGTCGAGCAGGTAGCCGCCGACGATCGGGCCGATCGGGAAGCTGATGAAGGTGGCCGATGCCATCAGCGCGATCGCCTTCTGCCGCTCCGCCGGCGCGAACAACACCGGGATCACCGATAGTGACAGCGGGAAGATGGCCGCGGCGCCGATCCCGAGCAGCGCCCGGGCGGCGATCAGCTCGCCGGTGCTGGTCGCGTACGCGCACGCCGCGGAGCTGACCCCGAACAAGATGAGCGCGACGAGCAGTACCTTCTTGCGCCCGAGCCGGTCGCCGAGCAGGCCCGCGGGCAGCATGGCGGCGGCCAGCACCAGGCTGTACGAGTCCGAGATCCACTGCAGGTCGCTGGTTGAGGCGTGCAGGTCGGTCGCGATCGTGGGCAGCGCCAGGTTAAGCACCGTCAGGTCGAGCCCGACGACGAGCACACTCGCGGCGATCGCGATCAGCGCCCACCACTTGCGGGCCGGGTTCTCCGCCATGACACTCACATCCCTTAGGTAGTCACATCCTTTTGGAAGTCACTATCAAAAGTATGCAGCTATCATTTGGGGGTGTCAATCGCAAATTTGGGCCCGCCATGAGCGTCCCGCTGTCCGCCCGCGTCCTTCGACGGCCGAGCTCCCGGCGCGGCCGTCAGGTCTTCTGCGCCTTCAGACGCCCTCCACCGCTTCTAGGCGTCCGGACCCGATCGCCTTGACGAAGTCCTCATAGTCTTGCTCGTTCTGGTCGGCGTAACGCTGCGAGAAGTCGGTGATCGACTTGTCGAACGCGTCGGTGGCGCCCAGGTAGGCGGTGATGGCGACGGGGTCGCCGGAACGGGCGTGGGCGCGTGCCAGTGTCCACCCGCAGATGCGTGCGTAGAAGGTGAGCCCGAGCGGCGTCATCGCCTCGACCAGCACCGAGCCCTTCATGTCGCGCAGCTGGCGCCAGTAGAAGTGCCGGTTCACGTCCAGCCCCTTGGTCCAGCCCAGGTAGATGTCGCTGGCGGCCTGCATCATCCGCTGTCCGTGCACCACCCGTGCCCCATGCTGCTGGTAGCGGCTCTTGGGCAGATGGGCCTCGAGCACCGAGGCCGTCGCCTCCTTGATCTGCAGGAAAAGCGGGTCCTGCGCGTCGCGTCCCTGCAGCAGGACGATGAACGCGCGAGTCCCGACGCTGCCGACCCCCACCACCTTGCGCGCCGCGTCCACGATCTCGAACCGCTCAAGCAGGTGGCGCCGGTCGCCTTGCAGGGTGGCCCGGTACCGGCGGAACTGTTCCACGATCACCGGCATGACCTCGTCCGGGGACAAGCCGAAGGTCGCGGCCAGGTCGCGGAACGGAACGATGACCGGCGGCTGGCTGACGATGCGGTACTGCCCATCGACCAGTTCGCCGAGCTTGGACAGCGCCTGCAGGCTGTCACGGGTGTGCGCCTTCGCGGCGGTCTTCTCCGCCCGCTTCGCCCCCAGTTTGGCCAGCTTCCCCTGCTCCCCGCCCTTCTTCCCCTTCTGCGCCCCCTTGGCTTCTTTCTTCGTCTCCGCCACCGTGCTCCGGATCGCGCCCCTCAGCTCGTCCTCGTCCAGGTGGGCATACCAGACGTCCATCGTCGGCATCTGCGCGAACGCGGCCATCGCCTCCCGGTAGGCCGTCACCGACGCCTGCGTCGCCGCGCGCGCGTCGGCCTTGGAGAATCCGTTGTTGCGGGCCGCGATCGTAAAGCTCGCCGCCATCCGCTTCACGTCGTACTCCACCGGACCCGGCAGGGTCTCGTCGAAGTCGTTCAGGTCGAACAGCAGGAGCCGTTCCGGGGAGGCGAACAGGCCGAAGTTCGACAGGTGGGCGTCGCCGCATAGCTGGGCATCGAGGCCGGCCACCGGCGTGTCCTTGAGGTCCGCCGCCATGATCTTGGCGGCGCCTCGGTAGAAGGTGAACGGCGAGACCATCATCCGGCCATGCCGCACCGGCACCAGATCCTGCTCCCGGGTGAGATCCTGCTCCTCGAGCAGGGCGACGGGATCGGGACGGTCCGCGGCCGGGTGCCACCCTGAATGGCTGGAGGGAGGCGTCTGGTCAGCGGCCTGCCTGCCCTTAGCCTGACGTTCATCAAGACTCATGTGCGCGACTTTGCTCGCGGCTTCTTTTACGGCCACCGGGTCTACCTCTCGTTCCGATCGTCCTTGTCTCTCTGCCGCTACGACATGTCGCCGTATTCCGCCATCTCGGCGTCACCCACGGCGATGGCCAGACCCATGGCCCTGAGGATCTTCCCGGCCGCCGAGACCACCCGGGTCGTGCCCACGACCGGGGCGATAGCGATCATGACTTCCCCGATGTCGTCGGCGGTTATCCCGCTTTTCTCGGCGGCGTCGGCGTTGGCAAGGTAGGAGGCAGGCGGTGCGTCCACCGCGATCAAGGCGGCCAGCCTGGCCAGCATGAAATCGCGCGGCGGGAGAGAGCTGTGATCGACCGAAACCGCGGTCAGATCCACGAGCGTATCGAGGACGGATGTTTCGGAAGTCACGGAGTCCTCCTGGGTGGTAGCCGAATGCGCGGGCGGGCGGCCCTCGCCGGAGATACCAGCAGTCCATCGCGGTCCGTGGCCGTGAGCATCACCCCGCAGGGGTGACTCCGCAGGGCTCAGCCCCCCGCCGCTGCTGTCGCGCCGGCCGGAGAAACCCACCCGGCACAGGTGATGACGGCCACCCGGCCAATGATGAGAATTGCTGCTGGGCAGACGGCTCCGACCTGCGCAGGGGGACAGATGACAGCGCCTGCGGGCACGACCACAGCCGGCTCCCGCCCGTGGCGTCGCCTCAGGCGCTCTTTTGTCACGGCGGACAGCTACGGATTCGTGCTGTTGCTGGTCATGGTGACCTACACCGTGTCCGTCTCGGTGACCCAGACGTGGGCGGGCTCGATCGTGCTCACCGTTCAGCTGGCCACGGTCTGGTTCACGCTCCGGACCTCGCGGGCCCGCCCCGTGGTCCGGCGTGTCGCTGACATCGTGCTATGCATCGCCGCCGCCGCCGCCATCGTGAGCCTCTTCGCGCACCGCCCGGGTAACGAGCGGGGCGGGGTTTTCGTCGTCTGCAGCCTGCTCTACCTGATCGCGCCGTTCTCCATCGTGCGGCACCTGATGCTGCGGCGGGATATTGACATAGAAACCCTGCTCGGGGCCGTCACCGCCTACCTGCTGATCGGCATGTTCTTCGCGTTCGCCTACAAGGCCGCCGGCGAATTCGGAAGCGTGCCGTTCTTCGGCACGGCGGGGCGCGGCTCGCTCAGCCAGGACCTGTTCTTCAGCTTCGTCACGATGACGACCGTGGGGTACGGGAACCTGGTGCCGGCCGCCAATCCCGGGCAGAGCCTCGCGGTGCTCGAGGCCTTGATCGGGCAGTTGTTCCTCGTGGTGGCCGTCGGGAAGATCATCTCCAGCTTCCGGCCCAGGCGCTAGGTCAGCCCTGACCCGGGCGGAGACGCCGGTCGCCGTGGGCCGGCGCCTTCGCCGGGCGGCTAGATCAGCCCTTGAGCCTGGTCAGCAGCGCGGTGCCGTCGGGGCTGCCGAGACCCGAGCAGGCGTCCCAGCCGGGGCCGGCCGTGTAGGCGCCGTTGTTCCCGCTGGTGATGTCGCGGAAGCCGGCCACCTCGGCGCCGGGCGTCACGCCCGCGTACAGGGTCGGCTGGATCAGGCCGAACCGCTGGCCGGTCGCCTCCGCGAGCCGGCTGACCAGCGCCGCCCACAGCGGGGCGACCGCGCTGGTGCCGCCCACGACCTGAGCCTGGCCGCCGGAGTAGATCTGGTAACCGGTCACCGGGTCGGCGTTGCCCGCCACGTCGGGCACACCGCGTCCGCCGGACCCAGAAGAGCCCGAGGACCGGCCGGCCCGGGCCGGGACCCCGGCGTTCGCCTGCCAGGACGGCAGGGCGAACCTGTCGCTTACCCCGCCGCCGCCGGCTCCCTCGCCGGCGGCCGTCTCGTTCCACACGACCTCCGAGCTGATCACGCCGGTGGCCGGGTTCGCGAGGAGCTTGGTCCCGCCGCAGCCCAGCGCGTGCGGGCTGGACGCCGGGAAGTCCACGTGCGCCTGGCCGTCGCTTACGGCGTCGCCGCTGCCATTGTCGCCGGAGGCCACGCACACGGTGATGCCCAGCGCGGCCGCGTCGGCCATCGCCGCGTCCATGGCCGAACGCCCCTGGACGGTCCACGAGTCCTCGGACTGGCCCCAGCTGATCGAGATCGCGACCGGCGCCGGAGTGGCCCCCGCGGCCGCGGAGATCGCGTCGACGAAGCCATTGTCGCTGTTCGGCGCGAAGTAGACCACCTGCGCCGCGCCGGGCGCGGCGGCGCCGATGACGTCGACGTCCAGCGCGACCTCCACGTCGGCCCCGGTCGGATCCGAACCCGGCGCGTTGGACGCGCCGTCCACGCCGACCGCGGTGATCGAGGGCACGGCGATGCCCAGCCCGCCGAAGTAGGTGTGGAGGTCGCTGGCGGAGAAGCCGCCGCCCAGCTCGATGACCGCGATCGTCTGCCCGGCGCCGGTGGTCCCGGCCGGGAACTGGTAGATGCCGGCCACCTGGTTCGGCGGGTAGGTGTGGCCCTGGGCGGCGGCGGCGCGGGGCCGGAAGTGCGCCCGGGCCTGCGGCCGGGTGTCCAGGCCGAGCACGGCGAGCACGACGCCCTCCAGCGGGGCGGGCACGAACAGCGCGCCTTCGCGGTAGCGGTGCGTGACCATCTGGCCGCCCGGGCCCGGGCTGGTGACCTGCTGCAGGGTGGCGCCGAACGCGCTGGCCAGGTCGCCTAGGGTCCCCGCTACCTTGATCCGGCGGGTGGCCGGGTGAACCTCCGTCACCTCCAGGCCCAGGCCGGTCATCGTCTGGCGGACCAGGTCCACGTC
>WNGQ01006903.1_pt1 | contig 10944 bp, 5 predicted proteins | sample 5407661 | NCBI WGS metagenome assembly WNGQ01 (sample SAMN13153382, study PRJNA577476) | soil metagenome | isolation source: 60 cm soil or saprolite under Garry oak tree replicate 2 | place: USA:California | collected 2016-06-15
AACGATGCCATTCCCGCATCGTTTGGCCCAAACGATCCATAGCCGAGCGTAAGCCCAGCGAAAGTGGCGGTCGTTTCAACTGCCCGGCCGCCCGGCGAGGGATGCCGTGAACAATTCAGCCCCCGAAGACGTGAGCAATTGGTAAGGCGTGCGGCTATTTTGGGCGGTGGTACCTCAGCCCTACCGGCCAGCCTGAGAAAGCGGCTACCTTGTTCGGGTGGGCACGTGCATGCATTCGCGGGGAGTGACCTAGTGCGCATCAATGTGTTGGGACTGGTCGAGGTGGCCCACGGCGACAAGATGGTCCACCTCGCGGAGCGTCAGCGGACACTTCTGGCCGCCCTGGCGCTTGAGTACGGCAGGATCGTGCCCGTTGACCGGCTCATCGGCACGCTGTGGAACGGGGTGCCACCGGCGACCGCTCGCACCAAGCTTCAGGCACACGTTTCTGCCTTACGCCAGGCCATTGGGCAGCCCGTGCGGCACGAAGGCGGACCGCTGATGACATCCGCATCGGGGTACCTGCTGTCCGCGGACGATGCCGAGATCGACCTCGCCGAGTTTGACACGCGCATGAAACAGGCCAGATCCACCCACGAGTCCGGCCACCCGGCCGTCGCGTCGGAGCTGTTCGCGAGCGCGCTCGCCCTCTGGCGCGGCCCGCCGTTCGCGACGTTTCCGCACCCGTGATCAGAGCCGCTGCCGCGCCGCTTGAGGAGCGCCGCGTGCTGGCCGTCGAGGCCAAGGCCGAAGCAGACCTGTCCATCGGCCGCTGCGGGGCCGTGGCGGCCGAGTTGCTGCCGTGGCTGCACCGGCTGCCGTTGCGTGAGCGACTGCGCGGGCTGTTGATGATCGCGCTGTACCGGCTTGGCTGCCGGGCCGAAGCGCTGAAGCTGTACCGGGAAGGGCGGCGAATAATGATCAGTGAGCTGGGCCTGGAACCGGGTGCGCAGTTACGGGCCCTGCATCGGCACATCCTGGCCGACGCGGGTGCGGTGCGGCCGATTGCGGTCCCATGGCGGCCGGTCCGAGCAGGCGGCTGAGCCAGCCGGAAAGGATGTGTCACGCCGCGGCAGCCGTTCGGGCTCGGCCAGCCCGGGGGGACGAGGCCTGTGTCCCCCCGGAACCCGGCCCGAAGGTCCCGCTGCGTCGCAGCGATGCGCCCGCGGCAGCCGTTTGGGATAATTGTTCAAAACGGCTGCCGCGGTGTGTCACGGCTGGAAGCAGGTGACGGGTGGCGATTCGTGTCGTGCTCGCGGAGGACAACTACCTGCTCAGAGAGGGCATTGCCGCGCTGCTCTCCGCCGTGCCTGAGGTGAATCTGCTCGCGAGCACCGACGATCTCGACAGTCTGCTCGCCGCCGTGGGCCAGTTCCGGCCAGACGTCGTGATCACGGATATCCGGATGCCGCCGGATCACGCCGTCGAAGGCCTGAACGCCGCGCAGAAGATCCGTGCCGATTATCCGGGTACCGGGATCATCCTGCTCACCCAGTTCGCCGAGCCCGAGTACGCATACCAGCTACTGCGGGGCGGCGCTACCGGGGTCGGTTACCTGCTGAAGGACCACATCGCGGACATCGACGAGCTGGCCAGGGCGCTCAGCCAAGTAGCGGCGGGCGGAACAGCGCTTGATCCCCAGCTTGTCGAAGCCCTCGTCATCCGGCGTGAACGCCAGGGCGACACGCCGGTCGGGGCGCTGAGCCCGCGTGAGCGGCAGGTCCTCGAGCAGATGGCGCAAGGGAAAAGCAACACGGCGATCGGTCGCGCCCTGTTCTTGACCGAGCGTGCGGTGCAGAAGCACATCAACGCCGTGTTCCGCAAACTAGGGCTGAGCGAGAGCCCGGAACTCGACAGCCGCGTCGCCGCGGTCCTGCGCTTCCTCGATGCCCGCGCCGCAGACCGCCCGTGAGAGCGTCCCCGTTCCGGACGCTGGCGCGAATTTGGGGCTCTGGCGTCCGCTGCTCCGCTGCTCCGGTCCGTCCGGTCCGTCCGGTCCGTCCGGTCCATGAGTGGCGGTCCATGAGTGGCGGCCCATTCATAAGGTAGCGGCGGCAGTCTGGGCGGCGAGCAAAGGCTGCGGCGATGATTTCTCACGATGTGAGTTTGATCTTGCTCGTAGGCTGAGATTCCCATGATCGCGGAGACTTTTCAGGGATAATCCCTGAAAAGTCTCCGCGATCATGAAGGATGCGGCCCGGGCGAGGGCGCGCCGGGCGGTCAGGTCACCGTCTTCCCGCGCTTGTTCACCACATTCGCGCCACAGCCGAATTTGGCGAGCGCGTCCGCCCGCCCGCACGACGGGCGGGCACGATTTTCCGGGTCAGCCGATTTCGTGCAGCCTAGGCTGTCGAAAGCGGCACGACGCCCGAATCGACCGGCTCCGCGGGCACCCAGCCGGAGACGGTCGTCCCCTCACCCGGCTGGGACCGGAACTCCAGGGTCCCGCCGACGGCCGCCACCCGGTCGTCCATGCTCTGCAGCCCGAAGCCGTGTGCTGTCTCCGGATCGATACCTGGACCGGTGTCGCTGACGGTGAACCGCAGCCCGTCGGCGTCCCGCGCGAGGGCCACCCTGATCCGAGCGTCAGACGCATGCTTGCGCGCGTTCTGCAGCGCCTCAAGGCAGGCAAAGCAGACGGCAGCCTCGACGTCAACGCCGAAACGCGCATGCTCGGTGCCGTCACCGAATTCCAGCCCGATGTCGCCGGGTATGGCGGTCACATGTGCCTTCAGGGCGGCGGCGAGGCCCTCCTGCATGAGCCTGGGCGGATAGAGCCCCTGCGCGATCTGGGCCACGCTCGCGCTCGCGTCGTCCATGCGAGCCGCGATTCCCTGCAGGACGGCAGCCAGGTCCGCGGCGCCGTCGGCGGCCTCTCCTGCGGAAAAGCGGTGCTCCGCGAGGCCGAGCGACAGGCGAATGGCGACCAGATGAGGCTGCGCGCCGTCATGGAGATTTCGTTCCAGCGCCTGCCGTTCGGCCGCCTGCGCCGCGGCGATTCGCTGCCGTGACGCCGAAATCGCGGCTGCCTGCTCGCTGATGACGGCGAGCCGCCGCTCGAGCTCGAAAGCCAGCCGCGCATTGCGCAGGACGAGACCCGCTCCGTCGGCGAGATGGGCGAGCAGGCGCCGCTGAACGGGAGCAAACCCGCCCGCCGGAGGCTCGACGCGAATCTCCCCGACGGTGACGCCGCGGTGAACGACAGGAACCGAAATGAGCGCGCCCTCTGAGCGCTGTGTACCCCACGATCGGATCTCCAGGCGACCGTCGGGCCGGACCAGCCGGACCTCGCATGAGCGCGCCCCGAGGCCGTCGCCGACGATGCGCGCGAGCGACGGCAGGGTGGCCACGCCGGACCCGGTGGCCTGTGAGAGCGCCGACAATCGGGCCAGCACATGGTACGGGGAAGGACGGTGCCCGTAGGCGAGCCGGTCGGCGAGGCGCGACAGCATCGTGCGGGCGGGCGCGAGGGCGAGCACGACGGCGGCCGTCGCCGCGATCTGGATCAGCGGGTTCTGCCGCATCGGCAAGCCGAGCAGCACGTCGGCACCGACCACGAGTGCCACGTAGAGAACTCCGATGAGCAATGCGAGCAGGCCGTAGACGAGGGCGCGGTTGACCAGCCGCTCCACGTCCCACAGGCGGAAGCGGAGCACCCCCACTATGAGCGCGAACGGGATAACGGCGAACACCGCGCGGAAGATCCAGAACGCCAGCGCCTGTGGGTCGACCGTAAACCCCGGCACGTCCGCCACGCGGACCACCAGCCCGCCCGCGCTCAGCAGTACCGCGGCGCCAAACGCGAGGACGAGCGCCCGCAGCAGGACCGCGGACTGCTGACGCGCCTCGGCGCTGTCCGCGTGAAGGTAACGCCGCCACTGCGCCGTGATGCCGACGACGGGCGTCAGCAGCCCGAAGAAGACAACGAAGCTGATGGTGTGCGGGTACTGCGCGGTGGACTCGCTCAGCAGGGCGACGGCCCCCGCCAGGCCGGCGAACGCGAGCGCGCCACCCGTCCAGCCCGACCGTCCGGCACCTGGCAGGCGGCCGGTTGGAAACAGCAGCAGGGCGAAGACGTAGGCAACGCCTCCCACACCGTGCAGCAGCAGCGAGTGCCACCAGCCGATGCCGAGGTCGGCCATGCGCTGGACCGCCTCGATGTCGGCGTGGGCCTGAAGGTTGAAGGCGCCGGCCGAGCCCACCATCCCGACCGCAAGCAGCCGCACGGTCCAGTCACGGCGGGCCACCCACAGCAGTGCCACCGCAATGGCGATGTTCATGGCGCTGAAGGCATAGTCGAGCAGAACTTCGCCGGCTGGGTAGCTCATGGGCCGCCCGGCTAGCAGGCCTGCCGCCAGGTCGGCGAGCCATGACGGATGCCCGGAATGGGCGAGCCGTGTCACCGCCTGGCGAACGCCCTGGACATTGGCGACGATCCCGATCGCAAACCCAAGTGCGAGCCAGGCCACCGAGACGGCCGAGTACACGGCGAAGCCAGCCCAAAATGCGGTGTCGCCGCCCGCCTCGCCCGCGCCGTCAGCGCTGCTCCTGCCCGCTTCGTCCCCGTGACCGATGCCCGGCGAACCGTTAGCGGCCAAATTTGGCACGGGGCGGTTCGCCGCGGGCACGCCCAACGGGACGGCGGCCTGCAGCCAGCGGCGGCCGTCGATCGCCGTCGCGGTCACCGTGCCGCCCTGCGCTCCCGTGTGGTCGCTCATCTCGTCAAGCAGGCTGCGTTCGTCGTCGGTCATCTCGTCGGAACGTGACTCATCGATGATGGTGAGGACCAGATCGCGCCCGGTATCGGCGAGCCGGATCCGCAGCGGCACAGCGTGGTCGCTGGCCGCGAGAGCGCGTAACGCAACCGCGGCGCAGAAGTACAGCGTCGACTCAAGCTCCATTGGATACCTGCGCAGCCCGTGCACGCCGATCCGTGTCGCCCGCGGCAGCGTCGCGGCGAGGCTCTCGATGGCGACCGCGAGTCCGTGATCGGATAGCGCGGACGGGTAGATACCGTGAACCACCAAACGAAAACCCGCAATCAGCACATCAATCTCAACCCATACCGCGCCGATGACGGCACGCGCCTGGCTGGTGGCCCGCGCCAATGCCCCCGTGCCCCCGCCTGCATCGTTGACGTTGGCCCGCAGTGCGGTGATCGCCTGGCGAATGGCGTCGAGCGTGCCCTGCACGCTCACGCCGAGTTCGTGCGCCAGGCGCCGCCGCGCTATGTCGCGCGCCACGACCAGTCGGCGCCGCGACCTGCGCAGTTCCTCGGCTTGCTGCGAGACGGTGCGCACTCGTTCGGAAAGCTCGGCGGTGAGCTGGGTGTTCCGCAGCAGGAAGCCGGCGGAGTTGGCGAGGTCGGTCACGAGCCGGATGTCCGGCGGGGCGGGACCGTGGCCCGCTGGGAGCGCCACACTGAGGGCGCCAAGCATCTCGCCGCCGTCGCGCACCGCGGCGAACACGTCAATGTCGTCGCGCCCGTCGAGCTCAGCAGGCTCGGTCAGCGAATGGCGTCCGCGCGGAGCGGCTGAGGCAGGCCACACCGCGGCCCGCACGAACCCTGGTCCCGACCTCAGCCACACCGCGGCCTGGCGCGCCTCGGTTCCCTCGCCGAGCAACCGCGCCAGACTGGGCAGCGCCTCTTCGAGCGGGCCGGCTTCCCGCAGCCGGCCCGCCAGGCTCGTCAAGACGTCATACTGGCTTGCGCCAGGCAGCAGAAGCCGGTCCACGGCCCGGTCGGCATTGCGCCGCACCGTGGCGAATCCCGCCGCTGTGATCGCCACGGCGGCCAGCCGCAGGGCGCTTCGCCAGCCGGCCGACCACGGCGCCAGCGCGCCGAGCCCGACCACCACAGCCAGGTAGACGCCGGCCACGTACGCGGCGAGCAAGGTCAGCTTGCACGCCCGCGCCAGACCGTGCCGCAGCGGGCGGCGGCTGCGCCGGCCCGGCTGGTTGACCGCGCTGATCGGCCGTGTCACCGCTTCACGCGCCGCCGCCGATATTGCCGCGGCAGAGTCGGCGGCTGGCGAGCCCTTGGACATCGGCACCCCGCGTCAGGAAACGCTTCCGGCCGAGCCTATGTCAGTCCAACCACGCGCAGTAGTAACACCGTAGTGACAGCTCGCGGCAGCTGGCCGCGCTCCAGCGAGGATGGGGAGGACGGCTCGGTCTCTAGTGTCCCGAGTGACGGCGACACCGGTCAGAAGTGGGTCGGGCCGGGCGAGGCCGTGGGCGTCGGGGTCGCCGTCAGGGTCGGGGTCGGCTGCTGCGACGGCATGGGCGCCGACATGGTCGGTGTCGGCTGCGACGGCATGGGAGCGGGCATGCTGGGCGGCTGCGACGGTGCCGGCATTGGCATGACGGCCGCGGCCGACGGAGCGCCGCTCGGTGTCGCCGTCGGGGTCGCCGTCGGGGCCGCGATGACCCCGCAGGCCACCCGCGTTCCGCCGTCGCCCGTCATCTGAGTCTCCATGTCCGCGCCTGGTACGCCGCCCGAGGTGTATCTGGCCGGAATGTTGGCGTAGTTGTCCGGCATCGCATGGATGACGATGGACGTGCCGGACGGGCCGGACAGCTGGTTCAGCGAGAGGTTGCTGTCGCGGAAGGACGCGATCGCTGTGCCGTCCTGGCCCGCCAGGAGCACGGGAAAGGCGCCCACCTGCATTCCCTCCGCGGTACCTGTGGGGTTGAAGTGGCCGCCCGCGCTCGCGAACGGCACCGGGCCGCCCGGGTCGCACACGCCGGCCGAGTGAACGTGAAACCCGTGGAAGCCGGGCGTAAGGCCCGATGCGCGCACGGAAACGAGAGTCGTCCCATGGTCGGTGGTGAGGTTGACGCTGCCGATCTGGTCGCCTTGCGCGTTGCGGAGGATGACGTGGGCACGACCGCCGTCGTAGCCGCCGCCGCCGCGCATCGAGGCGCCTGCGGTCATGGCGGCGTTCCGGTTCGCGTGCCCGCCGCCGGTGGCGGCCATGACGACCACCGGGGTGGCCACCCCCGCCACGCCGACGGCGACGGCACCCAATAGAACCTTGCTGAGCATAACCCTCTTCCTTTCCGGTTCGACCGCTGTCCTATTTGATGGCCCGGCCCTGCCACAGGCCGTCATTTCTGCCTTGTCACGCCGCTGCCGAGGCGAGGACGTGCGCAATCTTTCCTGCCGTGGACTCGATTTCTTTCGCAGGCGCGATACGTTCCGCCCACGACCACCAGAACCACCATTCCCCACCGGCCTGCGCCGCAAAAATACTCTCCGCGAGATCAGGAGCGGCACGATTGATTACCTCGATGAAACTTGGTCCGTCGCCGATTCGAGTGATACGGGCGGAAAGCCCTCTTTTGCCCAGCGCTTCAGCGAGCGGCTCAAGGTAGCTTCGCCCGGTGCCTGGGACGCACTCGCCCCGCATTGTGTCGATCATTGCGACTCCTTTGAATGCGTTTACCGTCCGCAGGTGGACCAGGTCGTGCTGCGGGTTACTAACATCCACACTTTCGCCGTGCCGGGCGCGTTGGCGCGAGGAGGCAGACCGGTGTCCTTGGCGTGGAGGCAGGCATCCGGCCGAAGGGGGGTGCCCGCACCCCCGGAAGACCGATCCGGCGCGTCAGGAGATCAGTGCGAGAAAGTCGTTCCCGTGCTGCCCGAGGAGCCTTTCCGGCCGGTCGCGATGATATCGACGCTCAATGCCAGGATCCACGCCGTAAACAGCAACTCGCTCAAGCCCGGGCCCGCGGCTGGTCAGCGTTTTGGTTCCATCGAGGTCGGCTCGATGAGGTCCAGGTCGCGGCCCGGGGGCGGTGGTTGCCCAGGTGCGGGCGCGCCGGCGCTCGCATGGTCGTCCGACGGGGCCGGTGGCGGCGTCGGCGGCGGCGGCGGCGGACCGGCCGCGGCGACGGCGCGTTCGTAGGCGTTGCGGAGCTTGGCCACCTCGGCCTGGGGGTTGTGGACCCAGTTGGTGGACCAGAGCCGGTGGAAACTCCAGCCGAGCCGCTGCAAATGCTCGCCCCGCAGCCGGTCGCGGTCCCGGACGCTGCCGGATTCACGGTAGGACGCGCCGTCGGCCTCGATGGCGAGGACCATCCGATCTTCCCCGTCGGGATGGGTGGCGGCGAAGTCGACCCGGTAACCGCCCACACCGTACTGCGGCACAACCTTGATCCCGCACGCGGCGAGCCGGGTGCGCACATCAACCTCGAATGGGTTCAGCTCCAAGCCGCCCGACGCGCCCACGGTGGTGCCGCCGGATCCCGCGTACTCCAGGTAGTCGGCCAGCAGCCGGGCACCCGCCTTGGTCACCCGGTCGGGGTCGACGTCGTGGCTCGAGAAGGAACTGACCAGGGTGAGCCGGTGCTTGGCCCGGGTGGCGGCCACGTTCAGCCTGCGTTCGCCGCCGTCGCGCAGCAGCGGCCCCCACTGGTAGCGCATCCGGCCATCGGGGTGCTTGCCGTACCCAATCGACAGGATGACTGCGTCCCGCTCGTCACCCTGCACCCGTTCCAGGTTCTTGACGAAAAATGGTTCGGGAGAATCTTCGGCGAAAAACTCCTCAAGCTCGGGGTGGTCGGCCAGCGCCGCCCGCAGCGCCGCGTCGATGCGCTCGGAGTGCTTGATCCCCAGCGCTATCACGCCGAGCGACTCCCGCGGGCGGGTCCGGGCGTGCTCAAGGATCAGCTCGACGACCTTGTGCACCTCGGCGGTGACCGAGGCCTCCTGGCCGGGCTGCGGATCCTGGGCGACCACGACGTGGCGCAGGCAGTCGTCGCGGAACACCCCGGGGAAGGTGGTCAGGGCCCCGCCGTAGATGTGGGTGTTGGAGAAGGCCACAAGTCGCTCATCACGGCTGCGGTAGTGCCAGGTGAGCGGCCATGCGGGCAGCAGCGGGCGCAGCGCGTCGAGCACGGACTCGAAGCCCGCGCCAAACGAGACAAGGCTCTCATCGTCCTCGGTCGACTCATCGTTAGGGTCGCCGACCTGGCGGAAGAAGTTGGTCGGCGGAAGCTGCCTGTCGTCGCCCGCGACGACGATCTGGTGGCTGCGCATGATGGAGGGGATGGCGTCGGCCGGGATGATCTGGCTGGCCTCGTCAAAGATCGCGACATCGAAGAGCCTGGTCGCCGGGAGCACCTGACTGACCATGAGGGGTGACATCGCCCAGCACGGCTTGAGCGCGAACAGGACGTCGCTGGTCTGGTCGAGCAGGCGGCGAAGCGGGAGGTGGCCACGGCGCAGCGCCGCCTGCTTGCGGATCACCCTGGCCTGAAGCGGGTGCTGGCTGGTCGCGTCCCGTAGCCGCCCAGCCCAGGAGTGGCGCACGCGCATGCGGTTGGCGGCCAGGTGCTGGACATCCCTGACCCGGAAATCGGTGGCGATCTCGTCGAGAGCTTCACCCCGGTGAGCAGCGTAGACAGGGTCGCGAACCCGGATGCGGTCGAGGATCGAGGAGTACCACGCGTGGTCGAACGCCGCGGCGGCGAGATCGGGCCCCGCCTCGCGGCGGCTGAGTTCGTCGAGCAGCGGGCCGAGGCCCATCGCGTCGAACCGGGCGCCAAGCTCGTACAGCCTCGGAAGCTTCCACGCCGTGTCCTGGTCCGCGGTGAGCGCGGCCAGCAGCTCATCGGCGTCATCCGGGATCCGCACGAAACCGCGGAGAGCGGAGAGCTTTTCGTCGCACTCAGCGCACAAGCTCCAAAGGTCGGTGAACCTGGCCGGCAGCCGGGGGAGCCCACCGCCTGTCCCACCGCCTGTCCCACCGCCTGTCCCGTCGTCGATCCGGACCCTCTCCCACTCGGCCAGCTGCTCAGCAGCCTCGGTCAGGGCCGCGCAGAGCTCCTCGCGGGAGGGCTTGCCGCTGGCGATCCACAGCGAGCGCGCCTGCCTGCGGAGCGCGCGCCGCTCACCAAAGCGAAGGTCCCGGCCGTCGTCGGCCGCGGCCGCGAGCGCATCCGGCCGGGAGCCGTACACCTCGGGCGCGAGGGTTCGCAGCGTCTGACCTATCGCGGCGTACAGGCGCACCCTCCGGGCGCACTCGGCATAACCGTCAGGACGCTGCAGGCCGGTCTCCTCACTCGCCCGGCCGAGGCGGTCGGCGAGCATGGGCAGGTCATATGAGCTGAGCCGGGCGGCCAGGTCACAGACCAGCGCGACGTGTTCCGTCGTGCGCAGCTTGGCCCCGAACCATGGCGTGGTCTTCGGACGGAACGTGAACCCGCCCAGGTGGGCGAACTCCCGCAGCTCATCCCTGATCCGGTCGGCGCTGTCCCCGCTGATCCGCTCCGGCTCGGCCAGCCGCACCGGGCTGCGCGCCTGGCCTGGAATGCCGAGCAGCGCGGACTGGACCTCGAACGGGCTCACCCCCCACGGCTCGTGCGCCTTGTGCAACGCGGTGACGTGCCGCGCGAGCCGCCGCTGCCGATCGACCAGGCGACGGTGCAGACCGCCGCCGTCAGGAGCGGCCGTCTGCTGCCCGAGGTCCAGCGTGTCGCCAAGGTCGCGGGCGATGCGCAGCCGGTCACGGGTGCCTTCGTGGATGTCAAGCACCAGCTCACCAAGTTCGACGCCCTTCAGGCGGGAAAGCACGGCGTCGATCGCCGCGCGCTTCTCCGCGACGAACAGCACCTTCCTGCCGCGGGCGACCAAGGCCGCGATCAGGTTGGCGATGGTCTGGCTCTTGCCGGTGCCCGGCGGGCCATGGATGACGAGGCTTCGCCCGGACAGGACCGCGTCGATTGCGGTCCGCTGCGACGAGTCGGCGTCGAGGACGGAGTAGTCCTCCTCCGGCGAATCGAGGACGGGATCCGTCTCGTCGTCCACGGACAAAAGCTCCTGAGCTTCGGGATCGCCGGCGATGGCCGCGACGACGTCGCTGTCACACAGCAGCTCGCCCGCCGCCTGCATGTCCTTGACCATGGGCAGCTTGGCATAAGTGAAGGTGCCGATCACCT
>WNGQ01007694.1_pt1 | contig 10941 bp, 9 predicted proteins | sample 5407661 | NCBI WGS metagenome assembly WNGQ01 (sample SAMN13153382, study PRJNA577476) | soil metagenome | isolation source: 60 cm soil or saprolite under Garry oak tree replicate 2 | place: USA:California | collected 2016-06-15
TCTGAGCAGCTCCGAGAAAACCGACATCGACCCGGCCACCCTGCAGCCAATACGAGAAAATCTCGACGGTGGAGACCACAGCATCGGCGGTTTCTGCGAGCTCGCCATCGCCGATGGACAGTGGCAGCACGTCAGGTTTTGAGCCGATTGTTCCAGACTCATAGATCAGGACAACGCCGGGCGCATGCGTTAACCGGGCGAGATTCGCGGCCGCGCTTGGCAATCCGATTCCAACGAAACATACCGCGCCATTCCGCAACATGCGCGCGGCCGCAACCGTCATCATTTCGTCTGCGGTATACGCGGTATCAGGCATGCTTCACCGACTGTTCCAGAATGCGCTTGAAACCATCGAAGTCTCTTGTGCCCATGACGTGCCGTTCGATCCAGGACTGAAACGTCTCGCGGTCCGCCGAGATCCTGTCCCACTGTTTGTAGAACGCATTATCCCGCTTGTAGTAACCCTGCGCGTAGGAAGGAAATGCTCCGCCTTTTACTTCACTGACTGCGCCCACCACCCAGGCAGGCAGTACAACCGCGTTCGGCGGCGCATTCAGTTCATCCACGATTTCTTCAACTGTAACAATCGACCGGCGGGCCGCGAGGACCGCCTCCTTATTCCGCCCAAACCCCACATCAGGACGTTGCCCCGTCGATCCCCTTTCTGCGCATGCACGACGGTGACGTCGGGACGGATCGCGGGCACGGCCGCGAGACGTTCTCCGGTGAACGGGCACTCGATGAATCGAATGTTCTGGTTGTATTTCGGCAAGTCGCTACCAAGATAACCGCGCAATATGCCGAATGGAAGATGGGAGGCCCCTGCCGCATAGGCCGCAACCATGCCGGCATGACTGTGCTCTTCAAGCACAAGTGGGCGAGGCCAGCCGCGCTCAACTGCGTCCCGCAAACGGTGCAGGGAACCTACGCCGGGATTCCCTCCCCAGGAAAAGATAAGTCTTGCCGCGCAGCCGCAGCCAATCAATTGATCGTAGATCACGTCCGGCGTCATTCGGACCAGAGTGAGATTACGTTTTTCCTGGCGAATGATTTCGTGACCCGCCGCGAACGGAATCAAGTGGGTGAACCCTTCGAGCGCAACGACGTCGCCATCCCGGACCATTTCCTGGATGGCTTCCCTCAATTGGAGAATCATAGCCAACGTTTCCTGCCAGTGCTCGTGAGGTCGGCAATGTAGCAAGAATCCGGCGCAATACGCAATCACGGGAATGAACAAACGTATTCGGGGGCGTGTGGAAGGAATGTTGAAGAGGAACGTATTCCCCTCCTTTCGAAGGAGGGGTGGCCGCGCCATCAAGAAGATAATGCCGAAGGCCACCAAAGTTGGCGCGGACGGGGTGGTCAGTCCTCGAAACGCGTTTCGAATGGGTTTCGAAACATCTCATCGGAGATGACCACCCCGTCCGCGCCGTAATCGGTGGCCTTCAGCAGCATTTTCTTGACGCACAGCCACCCTTCCTCCGTCGAGGAGGGGACTACGTTCCGCACGAAGAAATATGTCTCTCTAGTCCGTGTTCGCCGGCTCCTTTACCCCACAAATAAACCGTGATACGGTTACGCGCCATGCGTGCACAACTTGTCTTTGTTGCTTTGGTTGTTTGTCTTAGCGCAGAACTGCCGGCGTACGCTCAACTGGCGGCGCCAAACGACAGTGGTATATCGATAGGGCATGTCCACCTTCTGGTTAAAGATCCCGAGGTACAGAAGAAAGTCTGGGTCGGTGCGATGGGTGCTGAAGTCACACGGACCGGAACGCTGGAATTGCTGAGGCTTCCCGGCGTATTCATTATTCTTACGAAGGGGGAGCCTACGGCGGGCTCGGATGGTTCGACAGTCAATCACGTCGGCTTTCAAGTGAAGGATCTGGCCGCCATTAAGGAAAGGCTTGCGGCCGTCAATGTTCAGGTGCCGAATGGCATTCCTATCGCAACATTTCCAGATGGGGTGAGAGTGGAATTTATCGAAGACAAAACGATCACCTCTCCGGTGGTCATGCATCACCTCCATCTTTCCACGCTTCAAGGAGAAGTGGTTCGCGCGTGGTACGTGAAGACCTTTGGAGCTACTGCGGGGTCACGGCGAAACTTGCCGGCCGCGAATTTTAACGGTGCTGAGGTGGACTTCCTACCCGCTCCGATGCCCACCGCTCCGACGAAAGGCCGTTCCATCGATCATATCGGATTCGAGGTAAAAAACCTGGAAGCGTTCGTCAAGAAACTGCAGGCCGATGGTGTGACTTTCGACGCTCCTTATCGCGACTTGCCGAACATCGGACTGAAGATCGCTTTCATCCTGGATCCCGTCGGCACCCGCATCGAGCTGACGGAGGGATTGGCGGGGAAGTAGGTGCTCGGAAAAAGGAACCCGGGAGCGCAAAATTTCGTTGGTCAGTTGGTAATTGGGTTATTGGACAACGACGCAACTACCAAGTGACCAACTGACCAAATAGTCAGGCTACTGCGGAGGACCCGGAGGAGGAGCAGCTCCACCCCGAGGAGGACCGCCGCCACGGCCTCCGCGCCCGGCTCCTGCTGGCGCCTCCGAACCCGGAGGCGCTGCCGACGGAGCCGGTTTGGCCTTACCGCCCACCACATCCGTGTAGTGTTGGATATCCAGGTTACCCTCGATGCAAGCGAACTCCATTTGTTCGTAGCTCGGATCATTGGTCTGGGCACGTCTGTAGGTGCCCGCAATCTTGAACGGCGCCGTGTAAGCCTTCGGATCCGTCAGCGTGGCTTCGTACTGGATGTTATTCGCATCCACGGGCGTCCAACGTTCGACCACAGTCAGCGCATCGGAGTGTGCATTCCCGAAGTTGTCCAGCCAGGTCCTGTCGTTGTTGTTCGTCGTTTCGACGATCAAAGTATCGCCTTCCCAGTGACCAACCGAGTCGCCATTAAAGAGCTTGATGTTATCTGGAATATGCGGACGGCCGTCGGTGGGGATGTGGCGAACAGCACCCATGAATTCGTTGATGGTGAGCATGTAACCCGGTGTCTGAACGATTTGAAATCCGAATTGTCTGTACGTCTGGCTCGGCACGCCAGAAAGGAAGCAATGCAATTCGGGCTCTTCGTACAGCGTGACACTATTCTGCTGGGCTTTCGCCGCCGCCCACGACTGATACGGAATTCGGTTCGCCTGGTCTTGAGGCGCAGGCTGGCCTCCAACTTCCGTTATCGCGTTCCGGATGTTGGCAAGTCCACCGGGCCCGCCTGCCCAATACCCCGTCATGTCCGGCTTGCCATCGGGCAAACGTTTCACTGGCCCTGCCGGCGGAGCAGGGGCGCCACCGCGGCCGCCGCCTGCGCCGCCCTGCTGTACGGGAGGTTGCTGCCGGCCTTGGCCGGCTGCAGGCAATGAGGCCAGCGCAAGCAGGGCCAGGCCGGCCGCCATCACCACAATTGAACTCAGCAACCCATTTCTCATCGGATTCCTCCTCTTACCTACTCTGCTCTTTGGCGGCGTCCTCAGCGTAGGCGTGGCACTCGTATTCGAGGATTCTGAAGTTTTTTTCCTTATGACGATAGAGCAACATGCTCATCCTCCACGGTCTGGAAAACACCGTCGGATCAGTAACCGTAACTTCGTACGTGATGGTGTCCCGGTCCGTGCGCGTGTAACGTTCCTCGAGATGCAACGCTTCGCTGTGGTAATTGCCGGAGGCGTCAAACCAGGTCTGGTCGTTGAAATCACCCACATCGACCACCAGCGTATTTCCTTCCCAACGGCCAATGGAGTCTCCATTCCAAAAATCCAAACCCTCAAGATGCGTTTTCCTGTTGAGGTACACGGTGCGAGTGTTGTGGATGTATTCGTAAACGAGCGTCACGAATTGCGGCGTCTGGAGAATCTGAAACGGAAAATGCATGTATGTGATCCGTGGTACGCCGGGCTTGAAACACTTGTTTATGGGATCCTGGGCTGCGCGATTCCTGAAGTTTTCCTGTCTCTTCGCAACGGCGCCTGGCAAATACGGAATCGTTCTACTGGGTGGATCAACGATCACGCCTTGTCCTGCCGGGACTCCGAATATCGCTGTGTGGGGCTCGATATTGTAGGCTGCCGAATGGTCGAGGACCTGCCAGATTCCCTGCAGGTCCGGTTGGCCGAAACCTGTTTTGGGAGGAGTGTAAGTTTGAGCTTGAGCGTTGGCCCCGCGAGCCTGACCTGCGGCGGGAACGGGTGGCATCAAGAAGACGGCTGTGATTGCCAGTATCAAGACTATCAACCGATGTCTCATCTGGAAAAAAGCTCCTGTGTCCGGACGCACTTCGGATGAGAAATTCGCGGGAATATATTCCACGTGCCGGTCTGGCCTATTCCGGGCGTCGCTGGTTCAGACCGAAAATTTGTTGCCCGCCGGCGTTGACCCAACTTACTCGGGAGGCCCACATCCGCGGGGCACCGTCTTTGGCCGCAAAGCCCTGTACTTCGATCTCGTCGCCGAGTTTCAAGGTGTCCTTTCTCCAGCCATTTCTGTATAAGCCGTTTGGTGGAGGAGTCTCTGCACCCCAATTGACGACTTTGCCGTCAGGGTATGTCACATCGAAGTAAACCCATGAGTGGGGGTTGATCCAGTCCATCTTCGTGAATTTTCCTTTCAGCAGGACCGGTTTACCACTATCGAATTCCGCTGCAAACGCGTGGTGCGCGATGGCCGGCACGGCGGCCGCGATCAGGCTGAGTACTAAAACCACCACGGCCGGCTTGGCTTTCATCGGATATCGCCTCCGTTCTTAAGCTTGATGGCATGCGCCTCAAAAGCTAAACACTCCGTTATTTTAATGTCAAGAATGAATGAGGAACACAGGGAGCACTCATGACGACTCGACCGAGGAAGTGGACGCTGATGTTGCCGGGTACGAAGCGATAGTCGGGAATGGCTCGTCTGTTCAGACAAGAATCAGTAATTCGTTAGCTGGTCCCCTTGTAGCTTGGCTTATTCGTTTTGCGATTCGTCGTTGGAACTGTTGAGCCAAGCTTCCGCAGTCAATTTTTCAAGTTGGCGGTAATAGTCCGCATTTGAATCCTCACTCTTTGGGCCGTGTTTAATGAGGTCAAACAGGTGCGCAGCCACAACTGAAGCGATCGCGTGAACAGCATCGTGGCGGCTCAGTCCCTCCCGCATGAGCCGCGCGAGAGTCTTCTGCGCTGGAATCTCGCCACCAAGCGCGACTTGGTTTTCAACGACGACATGAAACATCGCATGCATTCGCAAATTTGGCATCTTGATGCGCTTCTTGCGGTGGTACTGCTCGACTAGGTAGTCCCGCTGGCCCTCATCGAGTGCCATCCACTCTTCTGGGTCTATTGGTTTGTCGGGGTTGTAACGTTCCATACTATCTCGCCTGTCGAAAATTGCTGGTTCCAGGTAACGGTCTCGCCGCTCGGCCGCGAGCGGCGCGCGAATAACCCGACACTAAGCCGGAATCTATGCGCGCCGATCTTCGGTCTCCAGCCGCTGGTTATGCGGTTTTATAGGCTTGGCCTCTCAGGCAACAACCCGTTCTCCCAGAGAGCGCCCACAACGTGCATACACTTCTTGATCATCTTCATTCGGTACTGGTCTTTCCAACAGCCTTCATCAATTCCGCCATCGTGATCTTTCGGTTGTCTGCCGGATAGTGGATCGGAATGATCCTCTCGACCTGGAGCTTCAACCGGGCGATGTTATCCACCAGGCTGGTGTTGTATGGGCTGATGGTACCGGGCGTCGTCGTAATGGCCTGGGCCGGCGGATTGAACGCGTCTGCCTCCACAAGGACCTTCTCTCGTGGCAGATAAACCATGAGAAGCCCATCGTGGTGTCCGATACCTTGCATGTGATGCAATTCGATGACGTGGTTTCCGTCGGTCAGGACCTTCTTCTCCGTCATGGTCTCGAACGTGGGCTTCTTCTTCGACTCGGCCATCTTGTCGGGATTGAGCGTGTGAGGCAAAGCGAAGATCTTCTCGAAATACGGCTTGTTCACTTGATGTGTAACGATGGTTGCGCCTTCGGCAACGAAGGTCCTCAGCCCGCTCGAATGGTCAAAGTGAGCGTGGGTATTGACCACGTATTTGATCGGCTTGTTCGGGATTAGCCTCTTCGCTTCCGCGATAATCGCGCTCGCGCGCTCTTCGCTTTGTGGACCCTCGATGACGACGATGTAGTCTTTGAAGTCAACCGCCAGGCTCGCGTACCCCCCGAGGATCAGGTAAACGCCGTCACCAAGTTTTTCGGATGGTGCAGCCGCTGGCGCGCCCGCCGCGGGAGCGGCTGGGGGCGCAGCGCCTCGACCCTGGGGCGGCTGAATATTCGCCGGCGCGTTTGGTTTCATATTGGTGATCGTCAAATCCAAGATCGGGTAGTCGCCTTGCTTTTGGACAATCCGGGTTGGAAATTTCACGCCACCGAAATCTCGGTAGTTGCTATAGCTGGCGTCAAACAGCATGTCGCCGAGCATCGCATTGTCGATCCAGGTCTCGACGCGATCGACCATGTTCTGCTCACTGATGTACCCATTGACCTTGGCTTTGTTTTGGCCCATGAATGTCACAACGTTGTATTTCTTACCGCCGATCGTCTGCGACTTGACGGTGGCGTTGTTGGCCGCGGCCGCTCGCAAGAAACCATAGGGTGTCATCCAGATTTCCAACTGCTGGACCCATGGCGTGTTCGCATTGACGACGATCGTTTGGTTCTGCGGTTGTTCGCCGATGACGGGCTGCTGTCCGCCACCACGCGGCGGATTTTCTCCCTGCATTCGAATCCGGTCCATACGCGAAGCCGGAGTCTCAAAGTTGATGACGCGAGTGTACGTTTTGTCGATAAACTTCGGCCACGGCGAGCTCGGGTTCGGAGCTTGGCCTATGGCAAAATCCATGCCCGAACCGGAATATTCGATCGACTTCAGATTGTCCGCACCCATCGCTTTGGACACGTTGGCGATGACGGTTTTTGCGTCTTGCGCGATAGCAGCCCATGACAGGAGCATCACGAGCGCCAGGACAGCCATACATCTCTTAATCATTTTCGCCTCCAGTCAATAGCCGCGAATTACGCGAATTACGCCAATGCGTTCGCGTAATTGGCGTAATTCGCGGCTCAAATTTTGTCTCTTATGGCAAAGCAAACACCACCACAGAATCGGTGGCGATTGCGGCCACATATTGTTTTCCGTTCCTTCCTTGATACGTCAGCGGATTCGCATTCACATTTCGTTCGAGCCTGGTCATCCACAGTTGCTTGCCGGTCTTTGAATCGAATGCGCGGAAGCGGGTGTCGTTCGTTGCGCCAATGAATACCAGCCCGCCTGCTGTCACAATCGGACCGGCGCTACCCGATCCTCCAGTGTTCTGTTTACCTGGCGGCAGCGCCTCGTTCAGGCCGAGCGTCGTCTGCCAAGCGATCTCGCCAGTATTGGCATTCACGGCCCACAGTCGCCCCCACGGTGGCTTTTGGCATGGTGCGTTTCCGACCGTCCGCCCGCTTCCATCCTTGATGGGGGCGGCGAAGCCGTGATAGGGACCCGGCCCATCCACGCTGCCTCTGTCGTAAGGTTGCGGCGAGCCGTTTCCGCTGCCGTAATTTCCGCCCGGCCGTTTTTTCTCCACCCAGCCGCTGAGAGCCGCGTCGTGGGTTTGCAGGTAAACGTAGGCGGTCTTCGGATCCGCCGCCATGCCACCCCAGTTGGGACCGCCATTTCCAGGAAAAATGATCGTGCTTTTGGGCGGCGCACCTTCCTCGTGGAAGAGAAATGGCGTGAATGGCCCGGCGTTGTAAAACCCGCCGGCTTTTTCGTAGATCTCCTGACAGGCCCGGGCGTGCTCCGGCGTGGTGTCCTCCGCAGTCACGATATCTTCCTTCTTGAAACTGGTGCGCGCCAGGGGCGGCGGCTTCAATGGGAACGGCTGCGTGGGCGAATACCACTCGCCCGGCACATCGCCCGCAGGAACCGGACGCTCCTCGACAGCGAATATCGGTTTGCCCGTTTCACGGTTGAGGATGAACATCCAGCTTTGCTTTCCAATCTGTGCGAGAGCTGGAATCGTTTTTCCGTTCTGTTTGACGTCGATCAGAACCGGCGCGGGCGGCAAGTCCGAATCCCACAGATCGTGATGAACGGTTTGGAAATGCCATTTGTACTTTCCGGTTTCCGCATCGACGGCGACCACAGAATTGCCAAACAAGTTGTCGCCTTTTCGGTCTCCGCCATAATAGTTCGCCGCCGGTGATCCCAAGGGCATGTAAAGAATGCCGCGCTTCTCGTCCATGGTGAGATACCAACCCCAAGCGTTTGTGCCGGAGCGGTCTTTCCAACTGTCGCCTTCCCACGTTTCGTGCCCGAGTTCGCCGGGTTGCGGCACCGAATGGAATTCCCACAGCTTGGCGCCGGTGCGCGCATCAAATCCACGCGAGTCGCCAGGCGGCCCTTGCGGGACCTCTCCGACGGTGGCGCCCAGCATCACAATGTTTTTGAAGATCAGCGGGACGCCGTTCCACCCGACCTTAATATCGACGAAACCATCCTGGCCGAAGCCGGCGGAAGCTTCGCCTGTGATCGCGTTCACGGCAACGAGTCTTGGACCCGCAGTGAAAATAATTCTCGGAGTGGTGTTTTCGTCGCCGGGCCAATAGGAGACCCCTCGCGCCGTGGTGTTGCCGGTGGGCAGTTTGTATGTCCAGATTTCTTTTCCGGTTTCCGCATCTAGGGCGAGGACACGGTTGCCTGCAGGCAGATACATCACGCTAGTGACGACAATCGGCGTGGCCTCCGCGTTAGCTGTCGGTCCGGCTGGAGCGCCGCCGCGTCCGCGCGCACCGCGTGCACCTGCAGCGTTCTCAACGCCGCCGGCGGCCGCTGCAGCATCGCCTTCAGGCGCGTCACCACGCAGACCCCCTGCCGGCCCTGGACTGCCCAATCGGAACGACCATGCCTCGGTCAGCTTCGCGACGTTTTTCGTGTTGATTTGGGTGAGCGGAGAATAGCGCGTGCCGGCCAGATCGCGATTGTACATTGGCCAATCGGCATCGGGTTTTCGAGGATTCTGAGCAGACAGGATTGGCAGCGTCGCCGCTGCGAGTAATACGACGGCATACCGAATACGCATCAAAAGTAGGCTCCCCTTCCCCCCAAGGAAAAATGGTGCCGGCTGTCGCCATCGGACCACCGGCGCTGGGCGATCCCGTATTTCTTTTTCCCTTTGGCAGTGCTTCGTTGACGCCGAGCGGGACTCGCCAGGCGAAATCGCCCGTTTTTGCACCGACCGCCATTAAACCAGCCCAGGGTGGTTTGAAGCACGGCAAGTTTGCGACGGTGCGGCCACTCGCGTCCTTCGAAGCGACGAAAATATATTGCAGATTAGGATCTACTACAAGAAGTCTGAATCTTGACGTGGGACCAAGCCAGCTTGGACCAGCGGATTCTATCGGTCCAGTACACCAAGAGCGGAAGCCCTCGCTACATTCCACTTTCGGCTTTCGCGATCGCCTGGTGGGAGACAATTGCAACGTGAGAGCAATTTCCCTCAGGCACAAGTCGTCTTTAGTTTTTGCGGAGGACAGCAGACCTCTATAATGGCGGCGAGGGCCATATGAAAAAGAAGCTATTGATCGGGTTCGTGATCGCGGTGACCGCTCCGCTGAACGTTACTGCACAGGATGCCAGTTCTGTGATTGACGCTTCAACAAAGGCGACGGGCGCCGCCATGCTGCAATCGATTCGATACACGGGCACCGGTACGAACAATTCGGTTGGCCAGGCATTTACGTCCGGCGGGCCGTGGCCACGATACAAAGTCACGAAGTACGCCGCGCTGGTGAACTACAGCGTCCCCGCGATGCGTCAAGAGATCATTCGCATCGACAATGAATTTCCGCCGCGAGGCGGCGGCGCGGGTGGGTTCAATCCGGCCACGGGGCAGGGCGGCATCCGTCCGGTTCCGGGCGACATCATCCAAAACCAAAACACCGACGGGCGTACAGAGGTTGGAGCTCTCAACATTTGGCTGACCCCGCATGGCTTCTTAAAGGGCGTAGCGGCGAATGGCGGGGCGAAGATATCGGGCAAGCGCGGAAAGGACAAGCTTGTATCGTTCACCGCCTTCGGGAAGTACACTGTAACGGCTGCGATCAACGAACAGAATCTCATCGAGACAGTCGAGACGCGAATCGACGGCGGTTTTACGGGCGATACGTTGATTGAAGGCATTTATTCCGGCTACAAAGACTTTGGTGGCGTGAAATTTCCCATGCACATCGTGCAGCGTCAGGGCGGCTATCCGATCCTCGATATCACAGTCGACGGCGTGGAGCCGAACAGTTCCGCCGCACTGGAATTCCGCGGCAACCCCCAGCGCGGCGGTGGTGCCGGAGGACGCGGCTCGGAGGCGGCCGCGGCTGTCCGCATCCAATCTGAGAAAATCGGCGGCGCTATCTGGGTTCTGAATTATGGCGCGGAGCGGAGTATTGCAGTCGAGTTCAAAGATCACCTCGTCATTGTCGAAGGACCGGGGGGTGACGACCAGTCCCTGGCAACGATCGGCGAAGTAAAGCGGGTGTTCCCCAACAAGCCGATCAAATACCTCGTCAATACACACCACCACTCGGATCATGCCGGTGGCATTCGCGCATACGTGGCCGAAGCTATTCCGATCATCACGCACGAATCGCACAAACGCTACTACAAGCAGGAAATCTTCAAGAATCCGCATACGCTGAATCCAGACCGTCTTGCACGCATGCCGCGCGCGCCAGTCATCGAAACAATTAAGGACAAGCGAGTCCTCACCGACGGCGATATGACGCTCGAGCTCTATCTGGTGCGCGGGAATTTGCATAGCGAAGGATTGCTGATGGCATACGTGCCGAAGGAAAAACTGCTGATTCAGGCGGACACGTTTATTCCGCGCCCAGGCGTGCCGCCCCTCCCGGCG
>WNGQ01006910.1_pt1 | contig 10938 bp, 10 predicted proteins | sample 5407661 | NCBI WGS metagenome assembly WNGQ01 (sample SAMN13153382, study PRJNA577476) | soil metagenome | isolation source: 60 cm soil or saprolite under Garry oak tree replicate 2 | place: USA:California | collected 2016-06-15
TTGACCTTCTTCTGTCCCATCATCAATTGCCGGAAAAATTGTATCCCCTCAGGGTCGAGACCGTTGAGGACCTCGTCGAAGAGGAAATTCTGCGGGTTCGACAACATCGAGGCTGCAAGGGCGAATCTCTTCTTCATCCCCTGAGAATAAGTTCGAAACTTCCGGTTCTCGAAACCTGAAAGTCCGACAGAAGCGAGGAGCTCCTTCGATTCCTTGGTCGCCTCCCTTCCGTCCATTCCGTAGAAGCCGGCTAGATATCGCATCAATTTCCACGCTTTTGCGTTGGGCTCGAAGTTCGGGATCTCCGGAACCCAGCCGATGCTCTTGGAAGCTTCAGGTTTCTCTTGGGTAATGTCGTGACCATCTATTAGTACGGTCCCGGAGGTTGGCAGAGAGACCCCTACTGCGATCCTGATCGTCGTAGTCTTTCCAGCTCCGTTAAGCCCAACGAACCCTACGATCTCACCATTCCTAACGTCGAAGCTGACGGAGCTTATCGCGGGGCCTTGTTTGGCCGAGAACACTTTCGTGGCTGCTTTTATCTCAAACAAGGTTCTCTACCCTGCCCAAAACCACTTTTTCGATGACGACGCCTTCCGATATAACAGTTGGATATTATTCGGAAGGTAATCGGGTCCAAGCGAAGAATTGAAAATCAGGATCGGGAATCAATCATTCCCAATCGCTTCAGGATCAACATTGCCTGGAGCGTTACCCATTTGCTGGGCTTGCCTGCTTCTTCCAGCTGTGAGGTATGATCGGTTCCCCATCCTTCTGTCACCAGCTCTCTCTCCTCCGGTCTTGACACTGTTTCGGTCCCGTGCATCGGGTGGGATTGACGCCAGCCTCTGTAGACCGCTTCCAGCGGCCATCGTCCATCGACGAGCTGTTTTGCGCGTAGCATTCTGAGCGCGTCATCCATTCTCTCGTCTCTCGGGACTCCTAACTCTGCCATGACCCGTAGCCCGTGCAGGAAATCGTAACAGTAGTGCGTGGGGTAGTGTATCTTCAGAAAATCAAACAGGACAACGGAATCGTCCCGGTCGGACTTGTAGACCTTGTGTCTCAGAACGAATTCGGAGGCGTTCGCCGCCGCCTCTCTCCACTCTGCCCTCGGCTCGTGTTTGATCATCTCGGAAAGCCCCCACATAGGCTCCACGGTGGCAAGGAAGGATCCGTGCTTGCCTGATGGCGCACAGTTCCACGCGGAATCGGATAGTTGCTTGGAGAGAAGCCAGCCCATCGCCTTGCGAACCCGATCGTCCTTCGAATATCCTGCCTTTGCGAGCGCCCTGACCATGTTGCCTGTATTGCAAACATGCGGCTCGAACCCTTTCTGATTCTTGGGACGAATGGAAAACCCGCCGGTCTCAACATTGTGAAGCTCGAAGAAATGTTCAACTGCGTTCGCAAACCTACGGTCCTCGGATGAGACTCCAAGATCAGCAAGGACAGCTAGCTGCCATCCTGTACTGGTGAACTTTGGAACATAACAGGACTCCTTGTTCTCCCAGTAAGTATTCTCTTTCTGTCTAGCAAAGATCCTCGCAGCCCATCCTTCTTTTCCAATCTTCTCTCCTGCCCTACGGACGGCCATGTCTTGTTTGTCGCGGTCCATCAGCTCGGTGAGGGTGAAGTATTGACTGGAGGGCTCGTTCTCTTCGAGCAACCATCTCGAGACGGTTGGTGAGACCAGGCTTTCTTTCTGAAGTTGTTCCAAATCAGGCTCACGAAGTGTGTTGCATGCTCGACTAAAGAGTCTTCTTGCAATTCGGAGCCGACAATTATGTTCGGCCAGAGGTCCAGAATGTTCTTGAATCCGTTATCGTTGAGCGGGGTTCGATTGCCGTTGAGCTCTTGGGAAGACGCTTACCAGACCACACCGCCTTGGGATGTAGGCCGTCCACAGCCAGCCTTCGTGGAACTCGTAAAGACCGGGGAGCTGAATCGCGGGAACGTTCTCGATGTAGGGTGCGGAACTGGCGAGAACGCGCTCTATCTTGCCGAGAAAGAATTCTCAGTGACCGGAGTCGACCTTACAAACCGCGCGATTGCCGCGGCAAGAGCGAAGGCTGCCGAAAGAAGGCTGAGAGTCGACTTCCGAGAGGGAAACGCGCTCTCGCTAGACTTCAAAGAAGGCGTCTTCGACAATGTCATCGATTCGGGACTCTTCCACATCTTCCCCGACGACGACCGGCCAGTTTACGCGCGGGAGGTCGCTCGGGTCCTAGCTCGGGGAGGAAAATATTTCATGCTCTGTTTTAGCGAGAAAGAGCCGACTAACTGGGGTGGACCGAGAAGAGTTACCAGAAATGAGATAGAAGCAACTTTCTCCTCGTTTTTCAAAATCAACTACATTCGGGAGGCGTTGTTCGCTACGCGATTCCACAGCAATGGTGGCAAGGCGTACCTGACGTCGGCAATAAGAATCTCCGCTTAGACTACTCTTCGTTGGGTTGGTAGCGTAGCAACACAACCCCTGAGCCGAACGTCTTTGTTTCTACGAGTTTCAGGTTGGCTTTGTTGGCGTCGCTAAAGAAACGTTTTTCCACTTCCAAATCTTATACGGATTCCGTTTTGAGGTAGGATGATTTGACTTGCATGATTCCCTTCTGTCGTTTCAGCTCTCCTTCCAGTCTCGTGATATCTTGGGCCTTGCCGCGGACAAGTAACGCGCACAAGCAATGCGCCGCGTCAATGTGGGCGTGGAGTGACGAGAGGATGGATTGTCTGTGGTGGTGGGACGTTTCTGTGATGCCCTCATCAGCGCCATGGGTCTCATGGTTGTAGACCATGACAATGGACCCAACAACATGGCCCCCTCTAACGCCCGTTTCAAAATCTGATATGAAGGACCGCATCGCCGCCTGGAGAGCCTTGGATCGATCCCTGTAGCCGCTGTGCTCGGAGGCCTTGTCGAAGGCTTCGAGAAGCTCTGGGGGTAGTGACATGCTGATTCTGGTAACTCCCTCATCATTCAATCCGTAATTCGCCTCACAGTATTACTCAAGCTCGCCGAGTCGGCTAAAAGTATTACCAACTTAAGACTTTATATTACTACACAGAGGGGCCAGGTCGAGACAACCTGTCAATATGCGCTGGGAGCAATAATGGCTCTTGGAGAAGCGTCTTCTGAATTGACTGAAACCCAGTTAAACCGTTCAACACTCGGGCTATCAACGGCAGAGAAGATCAGAATCTCCATCATATACTCGGCCCTGGGCATCGCCACGCTCATCGGCCTAACAGCGTCAATTATCATAGGACAACTCTCTGCGCTGCTCGCGGGACTCGGAGTCCTCGCCTTTACTTTCGGACTACGCCACGGAGTCGACGCAGATCACATCGTTGCGATCGACAATACTACGCGGAAGCTGCTCCAAGAGGGTAAGCGTCCTCTGACAGTTGGTATGTGGTTCTCTCTGGGCCACTCGACTGTCGTCGTCGGTCTCATAATCTCTCTCATTCTCGCCACTAACGCGGTGAAAGACCAGATCCCAGCACTTCGAAGCAGCGGCGCGATAATAGGGACAACAGTCTCTGGAATTTTCCTCTTTCTGATCGGACTCATCAACGTCGTTATCGTTCTAGGGATCTGTCGGATGTTCACGACCCTCAAGCAGGGAAAGATGAACGAGTCAGAGCTGGAACGTCTCCTGGAAAACAGGGGATTCCTAAACCGCTACTTCAAAGGACTATTCAAAATCGTACGTGAACCCTGGCAGATCTATCCTATCGGTATCTTGTTCGGACTCGGCTTCGACACGGCCAGCGAGATTGCCCTGATAGCTATCACAGTGGGGGTCGGAGTCTCATCAGCCGTTCCGCTATGGATGATCTTGGTCCTTCCCTTCATGTTCACCTGCGGAATGGTTCTGGTCGATATGACTGATGGAATTACAATGCTGACCGCGTACGGCTGGGCGTTTCTCAGGCCAATTCGGAAGATATACTACAACCTGACCGTGACCGTCATCTCTGTCGCCGTCGCCTTTGCGATTGGGGGGATTGAGCTGCTCCAGGTACTTTCCAGTGAGTTGAAGCTGACCGGTCCGTTTTGGACCTCACTTGGGACCCTGGACTTTGAGACGATGGGTTTCGGAATAATCGGCATCTTTGTGGTAGCGTGGCTTGCGTCAATGGCCTACTGGAAATACAAACGATACGACGAACTGTACAATTGACATTGTGATTATCTTCGAGTTCGTATTCCTCGGGCAGGATGCCCTTCAGATAATGATTCCACATCCAGTAGCTTCCTCCAGAAACTTTTGAAGGAAAAACAATGATTGACTTCATGTGCATTTATTAGGAATGATCATGGTACCGGTATATCATCTGACCCAGCCATGAGGCGGATGGACGAGCGGCGAGTCGGTCTCGTCGTCATGATAATTCTCGTCCTGTTTCCCTTAGTCATTTTCGAAAATGCAAATGCTCAAGCGGCCGTCGCAACAACGCATGCCGGTTCTGTCACGACAGATCGTGTGACAGACATGTCTTCCAAAGTGCTCGTTCCCCTCCTCCAAACTGAAATGAGAACTCTGCCGGCCAGCTCGATAACCATGCAAAGCCAGACTCTTCAGTCTATCCCGGGGCCTAAGACCACCGCTCATGGCGACCTCAACGCCGTCGTGCCCGCAGTCTTAGGGACCCAAAGTTCCTCCTCCGTGGATTTTCTGTCAGGCTTCAACGGACTCGACCAGACTCAGAGCTGCCCCTGCGTCCCCCCAGATGTACAAATCGCCACAGGTCCGAACCAGGTGATGGAGATGGTCAATGTTGAGGGTGAAGTCTTTACTAGACAGGGGACCTCTAACCAGACCTTCAGCCTGTCAACCTTCTTCCAAACTGGCACGGACAGCATTTCAGATCCAAAAGTGATCTTCGATGCATCCAGCGGGCGATGGTTCTCTTCACTCGTGGACATCACAATCAACAGTGTCATGCTGGGAGTTTCGTCCACCAGCGACCCGACAGGACTCTGGGTCCTCTACTCCATAAGCGCGGGAAGTGATCTTCCTGACCAACCCATACTAGGAGTTAGCGATGACAAAACCGTGGTGGCGGCGAACGACTTCGTCGGGAACACCTTTGTCGGTTCGCAGTTTTGGATTCTCAACAAGAGCCAGTTGCTTGCCGGTTCCAACGTGAACTTCTTCACCTCAGGATCGAACAGTGGCGTATACTCAGTCCACCCGGTCCAGTCCCTCAGCTCTACCACCACCCAGTTCATGGTAAGCAACATCGTCAACAAGAGGTCCATTTCCATCACGTCGCTGCGCCTCTTCTCAGTCACCGGGGTCCCAGGGGTCTCCACGATCTCAGTAGCCACCAACGATCTCGCCATATCGATCATCGGGACACTCTCTGGTGGCGGTCTTCCTGGAGGGGTTCAACCGGGGACTTCGTCGACCGTGAACACGAATGACTTCCGTATTCAAGATGCCCTCTGGTACAAGGGAGCGGTTTGGGCGGCATTCGACGACGCTTGCACGCCGACTGGAGATACCCAGCTCCGCTCCTGCATACGCCTAACGAAGATAACCACGACCGGCTCACCTTTTGTCGGCCAAGATTTTGACTTTGGGGCGAAACAAGAGTACAACTTCTATCCTGCCTTGCGAGTCGATCAGAACGGGAACTTGCTGGTGGTATACGGCTTCTCAAACGCAACCATTTTTCCAAGCTTAGGGGTCACTGGCCAGTTGGCGACAGACCCGGCCGGTAGTCTAGCTTCTCCCCGTACACTGAAGTCTGGGACCGCGGCTGACACGAGCACACGATACGGGGACTATTTCGGTGCCGCACTGGACCCTGCAGACCCGACTATCGTCTGGGTCGCGGGAGAATACCACGACAGTTCCACTGGGTCTTGCCAGAGCTTTGGGTCTTGCTGGTCCACGTTCATCGGAAGCGCGTCGATGACCGGGTTCTCGCTCTCGGCCAATCCTAGCTCTCTGAGGCTTTCTTCCGTTTCAGGTTCGAGTTCTAATGTAACCTTCACAAGCTTCAACGGATTCGCTGGTTCAGTCTCAATCACGGCTAAGAGCTCCACAGGTGTAGCGGTGTCGCCGGCGCAGGCAGTTAGGAACCTCACATCTGGGCACAGTGCTTCGATCGTCCTGTCATTCTCTGTCGCTAGTTCCCTCTCCCCTAGTAACTATACTGTTACAGTGGCTGGCTCGAACGGAACTCTCTCTAGGGCTGCAAACCTGTTATTGACAGTATTTCCCGATTTTGACGTCTCGTTTGTCTGCTCATGCAATAGCATTACAACTCTTCCTGGAAGCCAACTTCGAGAGAACTTGACCCTTACCGCTGTCAACGGTTTCTCAGGCGTAGTCAGCCTCACCGTGTCCGTTCTCCCCATAGTCAACGGAGGCCCGACAGCATCCTTGAACCAAGCAAACCAAACGCTACCCGCAGGCGGTGGCGCTGTTGCGACTCTCGTAATCATGGGGGGAAATGTTACCAGTGTTTTCAGCCTGACAATCACCGGAGCATGTCTCTCGGGAAGTTGCATGTCTCCGCTCCAACAACACTCGATCTATCTCTCACTGGTTGTCGCGTCGGGCAGCGGTTCCAGTGGAGGTGGTGGAGGCGGTCGAGTCGAGTTCTTTTAGCTCTGGGACCACCTAGTCGTTTCGAACCTTAACATAAGTCCTGGGCCACCTGATAGCTCAACGCAGGACGCGCTAGGCACGTTTTTTCCGATAGTCCTTATTAGCGAACTGGCTCAGTCCCGAAGATCAGAACGATCAAATGCCCTCGCAGAGGAAGTCAACTTCTAAACCCGGCAAGAGAATTCGCATCCTAGTGGCTAAGCCTGGACTAGATGGTCACGATAGAGGTGCTCTCATCTTGACTCGGGCCTTCCGGGACGCGGGCATGGAAGTCATCTACACAGGATTTCTAGCGACGCCCGAGCAGGTTGCTCAGATGGCTATCGATGAGGATGTTGATGTTGTGGCTATGAGCCTGCTCAACGGTGCTCACATGACTGCCTTCCCGAAGGTCGCTAAGCTCATCCGGGAGAAGGGCGGAGACGATATTCTGCTCGTGGGCGGCGGGATTATCCCGGACGAGGACAAGCCGTTGTTGGAGAAACAGGGCATTACGGGCAATTTCGGACCTGGGACCACTCTCAAGACCATCATTGAACATGTTAAGAGGGTTGTGAGCGAGAGAGACTCTAAGAAGAAGCGGTAGGACCAAGACATTTCTATCTGAGGATATCTTGGCTGGGACTGGAAAAACATGGGCTTTCTCTCCATCATGGGCAAGATAATCATCGGAGTAGCCGTGATCACCCCGGTCGTCGCGTTCTACTTTGCAATGACATCGAGTGACGCTCTCGGCATGACAGGGGTAATAGGGCTCTTAGCGGGAAGCGGAATTTTCTGCATCGGAGGCCTATACGCGGGACTTTTAGGGCTCAAGATTGAGAAACTGTCCGCGAGACTGGATCCAGTTTCCAGGCAACGCCCCAGAACCAAGGCGAAGAATCTGATCAAAGCAGAGTGTCCTATCGATCATCGCGAAGGGGTTTTCGTGCACGTAAGTCCTTTCAGAAGTGATGCGGTGCCGGATGGGCTGGACATCTTTCTGGGCTCATGCGGCCACGAGGTCCACCGCGGAGAGATCGAGGCCGAAGCTTGACGCTCAGCCTGAAAAGAAAAATCTAGGTTGGTTTTGGAAGGAACTCTTCAGCTACTGATCTTTCGGCCCGAAAGCCACATTGAACGAGTAGGTTCCGCTCACGTTTATGGTGCCTTGTATCATTCCGCTACCACTTATGCGGGCTAGTCCTCCTGTGCCCGTGCCGGGGACGAATTTGGCTTGGCCAGTGAATGGCGGGGTCAACGATGTCGCGACAAAGGTTCCTGTAAACGCTATCCCTACGCTGCCGGACTTGCCCAGTATTGTTCCTGTAAATGTTCCGCCTCCTGTAAAGGACCCTTGGGCTGTAGGACTGATTACGATAACATCCTTGGCCACAAACGTGCCAGAAATGTCACCTGAGATCGCGAAGACAATGTTCTGTGTGATGATTGTGAATCCGTTGATCGTGTTGAAACTCGTGGTTGTTGAATTGGTGAGGAAGGTTCCAGTTGCGGTCTGCACTGTCGCTGCGTGAGCCAGTGGTAAGACGAACAGAAGCAGAGGTACTAGGAACACTATTTTACCGAATTTCAAATTATGTTTCCGTCTCGCCGGTTGGAGGTCGCAAATTATTTAACGCTATCGCATTGCCATAGGAACGCTCCTCCAACTCCAGGCTCCCATTTTCTGTTTGAGCCAGTCGAATGCATGAGTGGTCTAGGATTGGACTCAATGTGGCTTGCTTAAATTGAGCCATCCCGCTATCGAATAATTTGGGCGGGAACTTGAATGGTAAGAGCGGATTAGATGAACGAATTACAGTCCTCATGAGGTGGCGTGTTGAATGTTGATTGAAGACGCGCTGAAGGAATTTCTGGACGAGGACATTGGCCATGGAGACATTACTACAGACGCTCTTGTTGATCTGGCGGTAAAAGCGACTGGGACTGTGGTCTGCAAAGAACGAGCCGTTGTTGCTGGCTTATCCGAGTCCCTCATCCTCCTTAAGCTCCTAGGCTGCGAGGGAAAACCCAAAGTCCGAGACGGACAGGAGGTCCCTGCCGGGACAATCATTCTCGAAGTAAGTGGTTTTGGAAGCGCTCTCCTGAAAGTGGAACGTGTATTGTTGAACTTGCTCTCTCACATGTCCGGAGTAGCAACGGTGACGGCTGAACTTGTCAACATCGCGAAGAAAAGTGGAGGCTCGACGAGAATAGCCTGTACAAGGAAGACCCTTCCCGGGCTCAGGTATTTCGAGAAGCGAGCGGTCGAGCTGGGCGGAGGCGACACACATCGTCTCAGGCTTGATGATGCCGTGTTGATCAAAGACAATCATCTGGCGCTGGCCGGTTCGATAACCGAGACTGTTCGAAGAGCGAAGGCTAAGGTGAGCTTCACAAAGAAGGTCGAAGTTGAGGCTACAACCCCCGATCTGGCAGTGGAAGCGGCGCATGCTGAGGCTGACATCGTTCTCCTGGACAACATGGCACCATCTGAGGTGAAGAAGTCGGTGAGTTTACTAGAGGCAAGAAAGCTTCGAGACCATCTTCTAATCGAGGTGTCCGGCGGTATTACACGAGAGAATCTTGCAAGCTACATCAAGACGGGTGTGGACGTGATTTCCGTCGGAGCGATAACTCACTCGGCCAAAGCCATTGACATGAGCCTGGAGCTTCATCGTCTCAAGAAGTAGAATTGAACATTTACCCGGCAATCTTAAACCGTGCGTAAATTATTGTAAAGTGAGATAGTTCGTTCTGGACCAGAAGATCAAATTCTGCACTACAAAAGACGGCGTCAGACTGGCCTATTCCATACTGGGTAACGGGCCGCCCTTGGTCAAGGCTGCGAACTGGCTTGGGCATTTGCAGTTCGATCTAGGTAGTCCGATCTTTCGTCACTGGACCCGAGAGCTGTCAAGATACCACCAGTACATCCGTTATGATGATCGTGGATGCGGCTTATCTGACCGCGATGTAACCAGCTCTACCTTCGAGGATTGGGTCCACGATCTCGAAACCGTTATTGATGCGGCCGGCCTTGACAAGTTTGCACTCCTGGGAATGTCTCAGGGGGGCGCAGTCTGCATCGCCTACGCTGCTCGCCATCCTGACAGGGTAAGTCATCTCATTCTGTACGGTGCGAGCGCGTTGGGCTGGTCGAAGATCCACACTTCGCCTGAGGAGGTGGAGGAAGGAATGGCGATTCTGACTCTGACGAAGACGGGTTGGGGAAAAGATAACCCTGCCTATCGCCAACTCTTCACGTCCATGTTCGTCCCTAGTGGGACCGCCGAACAGGCCAACTGGTTTAACGAGCTGCAGCGAAAATCCACATCGCCGGAGACCGCGGTGCGCTTCTTGATGGAGTTTGCACAAATAGATGTCCTCGGCCAACTCGCAAAAGTATCGGCGCCAACACTCGTCATCCATACCAGAGGCGATCTGGTGAACCGGTTCGAGGATGGAAGGGATCTGGCAACCCTGATTCCTGGAGCTCACTTCATTCCGCTGGAAAGCAGGAACCATCTACTATTGGAGGATGAGCCCGCGTGGAAGGACTTTCTCGTGGAGACGCGGCGTTTTCTGGGAGTGAAAGAGACAGGACCAGAACCGTCTTCGAAAGAAAAAGAGCTAGGAGTCAAAGGCTGGCTCAGAGGACCCAAGAAATAGCATATGTGGACGCGACAATAATGTGATTGAACAGTCCCCGACTCTTAGTGGTTCCGAACTTTGTTAGGTCACTCGAACTTTATATAGGCAATCAAACATTGCCTTGCTGGACGGACTGTTTCCTTGGGTGCAGCAGAAGTCGGCTCCAGACTACGAGCCGCAGCCAACAGGGTATTGAAACCCCCTGAGGAAATCACCAAACAGGCCTTCAAACGTCTTTCTCTCAGGAGCCTCTTCGTCTACCTCGGCCCCTCGCTCATCGTCAGCATGGCCTACATGGACCCCGGAAACTACGGAACTGACATTTCGAGTGGCGCCTCGTTCGCCTACGACCTCCTTTGGACCGTCTGGCTGGCCAACCTCATGGCTATGGTCCTACAATATCTCTCAGGCAAACTCGGCATCGCAACTGGAAAAAGCCTACCGGAACTGATCAAAATCTCCCTTAAGACCAAAAGGTTCACAGTGCCTTACTGGTTGGCCGCAGAGGCCGCGGCTGCAGCAACAGACCTCGCGGAATATCTCGGAACGGTTATCGCGCTCAATCTTCTCTTCAATATTCCGCTGATCTACGCGGCAATACTCGGCGCGCTAGACGTAATCATTCTTCTCGCCCTAACTTCAGAACGCTTCCGGATAATCGAATACTTCTTCATGGTAT
>WNGQ01020678.1_pt1 | contig 10937 bp, 6 predicted proteins | sample 5407661 | NCBI WGS metagenome assembly WNGQ01 (sample SAMN13153382, study PRJNA577476) | soil metagenome | isolation source: 60 cm soil or saprolite under Garry oak tree replicate 2 | place: USA:California | collected 2016-06-15
CACCTCGTCTCCGGGTAGGCATTCGTGTACCACAAAGCCGATTGTGCGTTCGCATCCGGTCTGTGTTGATCCAGAATAATATGTAACCCGATGCTGGTTGCATAGTTAATGATCTTGTCCATGAGCTGCAAACCCTGAAGTCCCTGCAAATCCGAGTTTTTGCCGTAATCGATCTCAGTTGGCTGACTATTCTGGTCAAACAACTGGTTCGAGTAAGGCAAACGAACGGTGTTGTAGCCCATGCTCTTCATCTGGTCCAACATGTTCTTGTAACTCCGCTCCTGTAGGCCATGCACCACAAACGTGCTCGTCTCAAAGCCAAACCAGTTGACGCCTGCTATCCGTACTGGTTGATTGTTCACATCCAGAATTTGTGCTCCGTCTGTATGCCACGGACCCTTCCCCAACACCTTTTTGTTAACCGGTTTGTTTGCTGGTCCACCGGACTGATGTCCCCAGAAGAAGACGGCTACCCCCAATGACGCCGCCAGTATCGCTATGAGTATTCCCGTTATAAGCAGATAGAGCGGCCTTCTGGAACGGTTCTTCTCAGGTAAAATCAATGGTTCGTGCGGCTGGTTATTCAATTTCATAGTAACCTCTTTCCAGAAAATACTCTTTTTCTATCATATACCACCACTACTCATATTTTTTAGACCGACAAAAACGCTATCCGCTGCTTCCAAAGAGCTTCATAGCACTATCAACAGGCATGACCTTATTGCCCACCAGCCATAGCACAAACATTCATTGGTTGCTTCTGTCAAGATCATGACAAAATAGGCAGGTCTCCATCGTTTCCCCTTTGTGGATAACCTGCCTATAACTGTATGATTGTTCTTTTGTAGAGCATGCCTTGTTACCGACGACGACGGCTACGTCTCTCACGTTCCAGAGCAAAGTCAAGCGTCTCATGGAGGCGCTCAAAATCATCAACATCCAGTTGTAGCTCAACAGCAGGAGGATCGTCAGGTTTGGCACGTCCTTCTTCAAATAGCTGCAAGACCATCACCAGTTCTACCTCTATATCTATGACGCCGTCTTCGGTGACGATTCCCTCACTTTCCTCATTTTCCTCCTCTTCGTCATCTTCATCATCTTCATCATCTTCGCGAGCCTGAGGAATGAACTCGATGTTGGTGCGAGCACACTTGAAACGACCGGTAACCTTGAGCGCATCAGTTGACATCTCTTCAGCAAGTTCCCGCACAACTTCCATCATCTGCACGAAGGCATCTTGCAATTGCTCCAAAGCGTCATCTTCTTCGCCACCGCTTTCAAGATCTGTTGGAACCTCACCTCCCGACTGGCCCCCGCTACCCAGACGCTGCCGAGCCAGTTCATTCAATTGTTTGAGGGTCTGAGCAAAAGCAGGAGAAAATGCAGTCCCATCTGCCTCCGAAGGTTTCTCTCCTATTCCGCTCTCATTACTTTCATTTTCATCACCATTGCTCTCATCATCTTCATCATCTTCATCCTCAACGTCCAATCCAACCGCCGCTTCCACCATTAATATCTGCTGATGCAATTGCTCAGCCACCTCATGCGTAAAATAGGCCAATACTCGCGCTTGCCTTGATGCAGCCAACAGTTCAAACTGGGGCCACTCCCGGTACCGTTCTCGACCGCGTAAGTAACGTACCTCCACCATGCCCAGTGTGTCCAACCGCAACGAAATTTCCATAACTTCCTCCTCCTAATGAGCAGAACGAACGGTTACCACATCTCTTTATGACGCTACTACCAGCTCTGCTTTCTCCAGGATCGCTTTATTCTTTTTTATACACAAACAAAAGATCTACACCTCTTTTGTTGTGGAGTTACCACCTGACCAAATATGAATAGAAATAGCCTCTTATATTGCAATTTCTACACCTGAAATCACCGACGATAGAAATGTACTATTATTATTACTGATATACCTACGGCGATCGAAGCATCTACGAACCAGGAGGTATAAATGGATACACATTCAGGTATTGTAACAAGTGTTCGGAAATCTGGCAAAATCTAGCGTTGTATGCGACCTTTTTCCACATAGGAACCATAGATGACTTCGGGTGTACCCCCTCATCATACCACAACAGACCAGACTTGACACACCGACATGCACTAGTTTTTCCACATTCCCCCGATATGCCTAGTATTGATCCGGGCCTCTCTTTGTACGCATTATTGAAAGTCAGATAAACCTTTCATCATTATTTACAAGCAACAGGCAGAGAATAGCAAAGGGGCAATCCTTCGTATTAAGATTACCCCCTAACTTGAGATCAAGCCAGAATTATCAATAGCAAACGACCTGATTTCCAGTGTAAATCAGTGCAAAGATTACTCCCATTGAGTCCACACAGCCCGCAGGCGATGACGAGCCAGACTGAGGGCTGTGGCAATTGCCAGGAGCGTCCCCCCCAGTATCGTCAATGCCAGAGAGGGCGGAAGACCCAACGAAGGGAGGAATAGTGCATGCATAGCAGCGACAATTACCAGTCCAGCTCCACTTAATACAAAGAAACGCATATGAACGCCAACACCCAACAACAACAGAATAAGCGCTTCACCAGCCAGAATAAGGGTGGGCAGCAAGTTTTCTTCACTGAAGCTGAGCCAGAGCGAAGGCACTAACAGCAGAGCAGCACCAGCTACAGCGCAGATTTGTCCGACCCGGTAGTGATGTGGCAACGCCTCATCACGGCTTAAAAACGGCGCTACAACGAGAAGGTAGCTAGCAGGAGCTAGCGTGAGCCAATCAATATGTGTTTGTCCCAATGCTGACAATTCCCACGAAACGACCAACGAGAGGAGCCACCCGGCACTATACAGGCTCCAGCGCTGTATGGCTCTTTGCGATTGCAAGCGCCCCCACCAGAAAAGCCAGCCAGCCAGCACCAATAATGAACCTGCTCCTACATGAGCAAGCATGCCAGAGTCGGCCAACAATCCACCCTCTCCAACAATTGCCAACACAATGCAGATCTGCCCTCCTAAGCCTAGAATTTGATGCAATTTCCTGGGCGCTATTATCTGAGTAGAAGAGGGTAATTTCTGCCAGACAAATTGCGAGCCAAAGATGAGCACACAGAGGAGTGTATACCCTATCATCTGTTGCCAGATTACCCAATGGATAAGAGAGATGGTCCAGGCAGACAGGACAACTGGCACAAACAAAATCTCTGGTACACGTTCGAGCGCCATAATTACCAGAGAGAACAGCACAAACACGCACAGGACGCCTGGTAAAAACATTCCAATATGATATCCCCATAAGGCCGTAGTCACGATTGCCACCAGCGAAGACAAGTACCATGACCAGTTCCAGACAAATTTTGTCTGCATCCTCGTCGCCACTTTTCTAGGCACGAAGAAGCGCGTCAATAAACCCAACATACCTGTTAGCAGCACGATACCACTCAAGTAATAAACAGCATTTTGTGCCTGCATCCTGCATATACTCGAACCACACACTCCACTTGACAGGTATTCAGGAACGGTGACCAACTGTGTTGCCAGAACAATACTCCAGATGGAAAACGCGGCCACGAGCCATTGCCACTCTGGCCTACGTTCAAAGAGTAATACACTATAAGATGCCAGCGCATAAACCAGCAGTGCATCAGGAATAGCTGTATAGAAGGGATTATTCACACCTGCCACCAGACCATAGATGCCGGTGAGAACAGCAGCAACGAAAGCAATGGTGTAGAGTGGCAGCGAATAGCGCAACAAGCCATTCTTTGCAGTTACAACATTACCAACAAACGCAGGAGCCAGCCATCTAAGACATCCAATACCTATTCCGATAGCGACACAGGCCAGAGCGATGATAGGGGGGAAGAAACGGTAGAAACCGCCAATTAGCCCGGAGCAACAAACTGACGAAGAAGCAAAACCCGCCGCCATCCATATGAGTACAGGCTCATCCTCTGCACATCCAACAAGGTAGATGTCTAAAGCGAAAACCAGCAAAGCCCACGTTTCAGGCAGGTACAACTCATGCGTATATCCCGTAATCCCCATCATAACGGCAGCAAACACCGCTGTAGCGTAAAAAGGTAAAGCCCAATCTCTGCCAACAAGGCGGCTCACTCCAAAGGCCAATAGAGCCATGATAGGAGCCAGCCAGGTTAGCACCCAGAAGGAATTGTTCGGCATTACAAGAGCTGCAGCCGCAAAACAGACAGCACTCACCGACCACCACTTCAGCCGCGACAATGCGGCTGCTGCATACCAGACGACGGCAATGATAGCCACTTCCAAACCAGCCGGGAAGACACTAAGCGACCAGTCTGGCATAGTACTCATAGGCACAAAAGCATCTTCCAGCGCAAAGCCAAGTCCATAAAGTATGCCAGTAATCAGCAGCGGCCATTCCCAGGCCAGCAGGCGAATTTGTGCCAGCGCTGTATTTGCATGAGGACCGTCTTGCAGTCGGTGAGTAATCAGGCGATATTGTAGAGCAGAGACAAGAGGCAATATCAGACAGACAAGGTACAATGCGGAGAGACGTTGCAAGAGCAACGGAAACGCCATGAAAGCAAGAATTACCGACAAGAAGAGCCAGAGAGCACGGCGTTGGTAGAGCACAACGCTGTGTAAAAGCGCAGCAAAGAAGAGTAATAGAAAAATGATAGCGTCTATCCCCTGGCTCAATCCCAACACGAGCGTTTGCCCAATACCCCAGAGCGCCAGAACATCTAGAGGTTGTGCCCATTTGGCACCAACCCACTGGCATACGACAATAGCCCGAGCAATCAGAACAAGCGTCAAGCCGAGAAAACTCCAGACAGGCGCAATGTTTGACCACAAAACAACCACACTGAAAGCTTCGTTAAAGAGAAAACCACTGAGCAAGAGTAACCAGACCCATCCAGTTTGTTTCGCTGTAATATTTCGCTGGAACCCGGTGCGATGCTGGATCACACTCAACGTGAGAGCTAATCCACCAATTACTGCCAGCAGCCCAATAACACCATCTCCTGTCACAAGCAAGGACGATGTGGTTGCACCAATTGCTCGCGTAAGCAATTGTATAGTCAGGAGAGGAAATGCAACAAACGGTACTACAAACGATAGAATCAAAGCCAATGCATCCAGGAATGAGCTCAGAGGTTTAAATGATTGCAAGTATCGACCAGCGAAACGCGCCAGTCCATGATACAGCAGGGCTACAATGATCAGTACGACCACATAACGCACCTGATCAAAACTGGCAGCATATGCAATCGATAATACACAGGCAAGAAACAGAAATGGCACGCTAAGGGCAACGCCCGTCTGCCTTGTACGCCAGACAAAAAGGCAAGACCAGCAGAGCAAAAGCACTAGCATGCAGGTCAGCGCCACACGTACTTCCCGTTGTTCCGCCAATGGACTTCCCAGACTATTCAATTCTAAAGTGTAAGGAAATGCAGAGATGATACCAAGCCCACAGGCAGCTATACAGACATACATCAACACGCGCACAGGCTCACGCAATACGGACACGGAACCCGCAAAAAGACGAATACGAGGATGAACGGATACAGCCGAGAGCGATGGTAAAGCCAGCACCATCAAAGCGCTCGGCCACCACCAGGAGGCAAGATGAAAATTGACAGCAAGAGCAAGGTCAGTCACTACTAATGCAACCATAGACAGGTAAGCAAAGGGACTAAAACGCTGGTAGACAGCAAGAGCGCCATAAATGATAGCAGCGTACATAGCTGCTATTGCAACAAGTAACGGAGCTTCAATATGAACAAGGTTCCCTGAAACCAGCCTGTAACCGGAGAAGCCTACTAGCGGGACCAGAAGGGCAAAAATGGCTGTATAAATGATGGCAACGACACGAAAACTGCGAAAACGATAGAAAATGATACCCACACCACCAAACATACTATGCACAAGAAACATCATGAAGAAAGACCATACGAGATTAGTAGTTGTGGCAGACTTTAAGGAAAACATGGGTCTTGGAGGTCTCTGACTGTTCGGCATAGACGCTGCTGGCACAGTGGCTGGAGCAACAAAGTGTTCCCCATTAGCAAACGCGCTTGTTTGTACAGGCGGCATCCAGGTCTGTTCTTCAATATGGGCACTCGGCAGTTCTATAGTGCGGCGCTCTTGCTTATCAACAAGAGATACTGGTTCTTCTTGCAAAGCAGCCAGTGCTTTTTGTTGTTGTAAGTAGTTCAGACGAACCTGATAGCGTTGGATAAGTTGGACAACAGTCAGACCTGCACCGCCATAGGTAGCAACCCTTCTGAGATCACCAACAGCAGTTTGTAAAAAGCGCTCTTCCTTGAGAGCATCAACCGGATAGCCGCAACGCGGACAACCTCCTCCAGATGATAGGTTGGATAGAGGCAAACTGCAACAATCACAGTATGATAGAGATGTTGACACCATCTCTCCACTCCTTCTCTATGCGTTCCATCCCAGGAATTACATAGATGCATCTTTTCTCAATGAAAAATTCGCGGTCGCAATATACAACGTATTGGCAACGCTATACGAAGTGTATGTCAGGAGCAGTTTAGCTGATAAGTGTCAAATGACCTATCACAAGAGAGGTGAAAAGGTTCCACAAAGGGTAAAACAAGCAAGTACAGAGTGATCGCGCCACTTAGCGAGAAAATGAGAGGCAGTCAGAGCAAATCCGCCACATTCCCATAGAAAAAACAGATCTGTTATAATAGGTGATATGAAAGCGCCAAAATTACTGGAAAGAATTTACCTTCATATCATTACAGCCATTAGACGCTACTTCAAAATAGGGGCATTTGCCATCATCTTTGATGAGCAGCAACAAGTTCTGCTTTGCCACAGGAGTGATGTCGATCTCTGGAATCTCCCAGGTGGAAAAGTAGAGAAAAATGAGCTTCCACGTAAGGCAGTCATTCGCGAGGTCAAAGAGGAGGCAAAAGTCAAGGTACAGGTCAGAAGACTCGCGGGCATATACATCAATTTCACAAGAACTGCTATCTCATTTGTTTATGTATGCGAAATCATAAAAGGCAAGCCTGGAGCTAACGACGAGACGGATGCAATAGCCTACTTCGCCTATGAGCAGTTTCCTCGATACACCTACCCTCATCATCGTCAATGGATTAGAGATATACAGAATATACCTATCGGCTTTCTTTTTAAGTTTCAGTCAGGTCCGTCCGCCAAACGCTTATTAAAGCAGGGAAAGCTATAGCAAGCTACTATGCCTTTAGTTTTGTGGCAGCAATTGTGTGCGCACCAGTGACGGCAAGTAAATCACTGACATGCAGTTCCAAATCAACACCCCGTTGCCCACCGCTCACAAGAATTTGTTCGTACTGTAATGCGCATTCGTCAAGATAGACATCGAATGGGCGATTAAGCAAAGCCAGGGCAGAGATGCCGCCAACCTTTAGCCCGGTGAGTTTTTCGGCCTGGTCATGACCGGCCATACGCACACTCTTCACCCCCAACTCACGCACCAATAAACGTACATCAATCTCCCGATTAGCGGGCACCATTACCAACAGAGGGCGCGCATTTGGTACATCTTCACGTATCAATACAAGCGTCTTAAAAACCTGATCAGGGGATTTTTCAATGGATGCAGCCACCTGAACAGCATCATGAATTGTATCAGGAAATACATAGACCTGGTAAGAAATTTTGCGCGCATCCAGCGCTCTCATTGCTTGAGTACGTAGTGTTTTCGCCATAACTCAACCTATGTAATAGCTAACAATAACCTATCCAGACATTCTAAAACAGGAGTATATCATAACTCACAACGGAAGGATTAACACCGAATTGATCTCACAATGTCACCATGGCCGAAAATTTAGCCCATATATACTGGATAGGAGGGTCACCGTGTGCTGGAAAAAGTTCTATTGCTGATACGCTCGCTGAAAAATATAGGTTTGATCTGTATCGCTGCGACGACGCATACTTCACTCATGCCAAATTAGTGACACCAGAACAGCAACCAGTGTTTCATCGCTTGACACACTTATCGAGCGATGATCTCTGGATGCGCCCGGTTGCTCAGCAGGCGCAAGAAGAGATCGCGCTCTATCATGAGGAATTTCCCCTGATTCTGGAAGATCTGCTCTCACGCCCCAGGACAAGATCAATTCTTGCAGAAGGAGCGGCATTGCTTCCTGAATGTATCCATCCACTCTTGCTTCGTCCTCGACAAGCACTATGGATCGTTCCCACCAGGGAGTTCCAGATGTATCACTATACACGTCGAGAATGGGCAAAAGATGTGGTAAAAACATGCACAAACCCGAAGCAGGCATTCCTCAACTGGATGCATCGCGACATTGAATTTGCTCAAAGCATCATAGATGCAGCCACAAGCCGAGATCTGCCAGTCCTTATTGTCGATGATCAACACTCACTGGTTGAAAATACAGAGCTGGTTGAACACCTCTTTGACATTCATCACCAACATAACCTCCCATAAATAGCCGCCACATTTCCCTATTTTTCTCCCCTTAAAAATAAGTATATATATTGACGAACAACATTAGCATATGCTAATATCTGAGTAGAGGAATCAGATATTAGCATATGCTTAGCAGTTTCCATCATTACAAAGTATGTTGCATAGCACTTTTATACCAGAGCTGACAGAGTACGAAAAATCTAGCGTGTTATGAATGGGATTCAAAAGCTATCAGCAGACCAAAGGTGATAATAAACGTCCTGACACGCTAGATTGTTTTCAACAATCTGTCGTTCTATCTGCTATGTACAGAGTGAAGGAGAGACATACAATGAAGCTGTTTCACAATTGCACATGCGCTTATTGCACCATGCCACTTAAATGGTGGAATGCTCAAACCTGCACAAAATGCCATCGCACTATATGCAATCACCATGCAGCAATCGCTCGCTATTCTCAAAAATCCGTATTACAGGCTGTTTGCAAATGCTGCAATGAACAAGCCACCGATATTCCAGCTATGCCTGTAGTCTCTTCCTCGCCAAAAGAATATATCACGGTATAAAGTAAATCAAACAGAGACGAGAAAATTGATTATGGAATTTCCTCGTCATTGGCAAGATCTGAGTCCGTGCACTGCACAGCAGTTTTTTCGTTCTGGTCATCAGGCATGAAGAACTGTTGTGCCTCTGCTAAAGCCAGTTCAAAACATGCCAGCACATCCTGCTCACGATAAGTAATCTTCTCACTTGCCAATAACGGCCTGCCAAAACGAAACATGCCATCCTGTTCCAGGTGCTCAACACGAGGTAACTGTCGCGGGGCAGGTAACCAGACACGGCCAACAGGATAAGGCATATGAAACGAAAAGCGAATATCGGGAAAAACTGTCGTGGTTATTTCTAGATGGTAAAGTGAGTAGTAATCTTTTTCTTGAGTGACAACGCATTGGGAACATTGGTCTATCATAGCAGCATTATGATGGTAAAATTCCCAGATATCATCATAGTATTCCTTACATTTCATCTCATAGTGCTCCTCACATAACCAGATATAATGTTTATCAGGATCAGAAGGATGATAAAACGAGAGGCGTGTATAGGGTGTCTGGGCTAACAGGCGCATGGCCTGGTTTTTACGCTCATACCAGGCATCGCGACGTGCTACATATAGAGCGGCATATTTCCTTCCTCTGAGCGACTTTACGTGATTTTCTTTGGCCCAGCGAGACGCCCAGAGTGTCCAATAGGCCAGCACCAGCACCAGCACTAATTCCGCAGATCCTTTTTGCTTCCACTCATCTATCGTCTGCTGCCAGGAAAGCAAAAAATGATGGCGTAGTTGCCGATTCGCCCTTCTACGCTCTGTAGCGGCCTGGGCACCGGCTTTTCTGTGGGCCTGCACTTCTGTCTGGTGGGTCTCCCTCCACTGCTGAATTTCAGCCTGTGAAATCTTCAAAATCTCTCTGCGATCATGCACAGGGTATTCTAAATCCTGGCCAGACTTTCTGAATGTGCGATATTCCAGCACTGGCAACTTCCCTTCCTTGACCCAGCGCCTTCTCTCAACCGGCGTACATTGAAGCAGTTCTTCGATCTCTACAGGTTCTACTGCTAACTCATACAGAAACGTAGCAAGAAAACGCTCCTTTTCATAAAAATCCATTTCTATATGTTGCAATAACTGCTCGACAAGCTGCTTCTTAGCAATTTTCGTTGATTTTGCCAACCCTAAAAACTCCAGAATTTGTGCTTTAGAAAGGGCAAATGTAATGAATTTTGGCGACATTATTCACTCCTCTTACAAACATCAGCAAAACTTATGATGTGTCTCTAAGAGAAGAAATACCGCGCCTATTTCCAAAAGCGGAAATAAAACAGACAGATATTAGAACTATTGTACCTTTTTGGAAGAACGCGTCTGTTCAGCCAAAGCTCCCTCGGTCTCCGTAGCACTATCTGCATATCGAGACTTGCCGCCTCCGATCATAAACCATGAGCAACAAGCGCTCAGCAGAGCCAGACCTGAACAGATCAGCGCAACCAGACGGAAACTCGCAACAAATGCCTCGTCAATTGCATGTTTGAGTTGAGCATGCATCCCATTACTCACACTGGTTGGTATCTGGATCGCCGCCAACTTATGTCCCTGCATCGCAATTACCCGCTCTACCGAGGCTGGTAGTGACAATTGTGCTAATTGATAAGTAAGGTTGCCTTGAAAGGCTGTCACAACGACGATACCCAGGACAGCAATTGCAAGCAAACCAGCAGTACGTGCCACAGCATTATTGATACCAGAAGCAATACCAGCATGCCGTTCCTCTACTGATCCCATCACCGCAGTCGTAAGTGGAGCAACGGTAATGGTCATGCCAAGACCCATCACAAGTACAGCAGGGAAAAATGTTACCCAGTAACTACCACCAATATCAGGTATAGCAAACAAGGCAAGGCCAATAGCAGCAATGACCGGACCAACAATGAGAGGTAGTTTGGCACCATAGCGATCCACCAGCCCA
>WNGQ01007618.1_pt1 | contig 10935 bp, 7 predicted proteins | sample 5407661 | NCBI WGS metagenome assembly WNGQ01 (sample SAMN13153382, study PRJNA577476) | soil metagenome | isolation source: 60 cm soil or saprolite under Garry oak tree replicate 2 | place: USA:California | collected 2016-06-15
GCGGAACAAACTCCGCCAGTGTGACAGTGGTTCCTGCATCAGCCAATAAGCTGACCATTTTGACCCAACCAGCAGGCGCGGCCACGGCGGGCGTGGCCTTCGCCCCACCACCGGTCATCCGAATCGAAGACCAGTTCGGCAACCTGATTGCCTCCGACAACTCCAGAACGGTAACCGCCACTCGCAGCGCTGGCAGCGGTACCTTGCAAGGCACAACCGTATTGACGACGCTCAACGGCCTCGCGGTTTTCACCAACCTTTCCTACAACGTGGCTGAAACCATCACCATTAACTTTACCGCCAGCGGTTTGACAGGCGCCACGTCGGGCAATGTCCTGGTCAGTCCCACAACCGTCACCCAGTTGGCGTTCAGCACCCAACCCGGAGGCATATCCCGGACAGGTTCGCGGCTGGCCATTCAGCCGGTAGTCAAGTCGCAGGACCCATTCGGCAACAACTCCACCGTCGGCTTGCCCGCCAGTTTGAACGTCGGGCTGGCTTTGACAGCGGGCTCCGGCTCCTTGCTGGGCACAACCGTGCTGGACATCGGCGCTGGCGCTGGCGCTGGCAACGGCACACTGACTTTCACCAATGTCGAATGTAGTGATGCCGGGACCAACAAGCAACTCACCGCCTCAACACTCAACTCAACTTCCGCTCAACTCTTGCCCATCACCAGCGCCACGTTTCTGGTAGGCGGCGTTGAGCGGGCGACGGGTGGAAGCGCCATCCCGTCCAGTTCCGCCGGCGGCGCTTATACCGCCTTGACTGGTCCAACTTATTACGAAGCCGCCACTGCGGATATCGGGACCGGCACGATCATTCTCAATGCGCCCAGCGGGTTCATCTTCGATACCGGCGGCACCGCCCCGACCGTTTTGGTCACGCGCCTCACTGGCAGCGGCAGCAACGGCAATAACATCAATGGTGTCGCCAGTGGCACTTCGGTGGCGATCACCTCGCGCACCAGCACCAAGATTACATTCACCGTCAAAAGCGCAAACAGCACCGCAGTCACTTGCTCACTCACCTGGCAGAACCTCCGCGTCCGGCCCTCCGCCAGCAGCCCTCTGGCCAGCGGCAATATCACCAAGACCGGCACCTCAACCTTGGCCGCGGTAACCAATAGCGGCACCAGTTTCGGCCCCTTAGTCGAACTGGGCCCGTTGATGCGACTGGCCATTCGAACGCAGCCCTCGCCAACCGCCACAGGCGGCACCGTTACCAAGCAAGTCATCGCGAATGTCAGCACTGCTGCAAGTGCGAGTCCGGCCAACTTGCTGGGAATCACTGCTTTGACCAACGGGATGGAGATCATTTTTACCGGCAGCCCTGGCTATACCTATCAGGTCGAGCGCACCGCAGCCCTCCAAGGGAGCAATACCCTTTGGCGAGCTTTGGGCCAGACCGCGGTAAGCGACGCCGGACAGGGTCAATTTACCGACACCAACCCGCCGCAGGAGCGAGCCTGTTACCGCGTGGTCTGGCCATAGGGTCAGAGATCGGAGGTCAGAGGTCAGAGAAATGTTACGCCTACAACAGCGCCAACCAGCGCGCGCGTGCGACGCTGGCCGATGGCTCGTATTGGGTTTACGCCTATGACTCCCTGGGCCAGGTGACTTCGGGCGGGAAATACTGGAGCAATGGAACACCCGTTGCCGGCCAGCAGTTTGAGTACAGCTTCGATAATATTGGCAATCGGCTGAGCGCAGGCAGCGGCGGCGATCACGATCAATACGGGGGTGCGCTTCATTACGCCGGCTTCTGGGCCAACCGCCTCAACCAGTACACCAGCCGAGAGGTGCCCGGCTACGTGAACGTGATTGGCTCAGCCAAAACCAACGCCACTGTCAGCCTGTGGACCGCCGACGGTTACTGGGCCCAAACCTGGCGCAAGAGCGACCATTTCCGTGGCGAGCTGCCGCTTATCAACACCGCCGGCGCGCTTTGGTTGACGATCACCAACCTTGCCGTGCTGAAAAACGGGACAAATCCGGACATCCTGACCAACAGCGTTGGCAATGCGTTCGTTGCCCGGACGCCGGAAGCCTTCGGCTATGACGCCGACGGCAACCTGACCAGCAATGGACGGTTCACAATCACCTGGGATGCAGAAAATCGCGCTCTCTCCCTCGCTAGCCTCACGAGTGCGCCTTCGGCGTCGAAGATCAAAGTGGACTGCACTTACGATTGGCTCGGGCGCAGGGCACAGAAGATCGTTTCAACCTGGAACGGCTCGGCCTTTGTCCCACAGTCCACGAACGGGTTTGTGTATGACGGCTGGAATCTGATCGCGGTCCTTAACGCGACCAACGACCTGCTGCGCTCCTTCACGTGGGGCCTCGACCTGAGCGGTTCGGCCCAGGGCGCTGGTGGTGTGGGCGGGTTATTGGCTATTGGCGATTCGACCCAAGGAACCCACTTCGCCGCCGCTGAGGCAATCCTCAGGCCAAAGTTAATGAGTTGCGCTGCCCTTCAATTGCGGCGGCAAGGGGGCAAACATCTTGAGAGTCCAGCCGTCCACGCTGGCGCTGCCACCATAGACGGTGAAATAGAAGTACCTAGCGACTTTATCGAAGGCCGGCAGGAGCGAGAAGTCCATCCAATCTTTGAAATTCTTTTCCGGGCTGGCCAGGCCGAGGGCGCCCGGCAGCGTTGCCAGGCCGAGGGCGTTGGTGGCAGCGCCCGAGTCTTTCTTCAATCCCTGGAAGGTCGCGCGCATGGTTTCGGCCTGGTTCTGGTATCCGAACAAACCGGTGCCGGGGCCGGTGACCTTTTGCGCGGCCTCAACCAGGCCGGAAGTTTCACGCAGGGCTTTGGCTTGGCTCTCACTGCTGCGCAAATATTCCTCGACCATCGAAGGGTCGGTTGACATTGCCACGTAACCGCCGCCGGCAGCATAGGTCAAGGTGCGTGGCGCAGCGGGTTTGGAAACATCCGCCATGGGCAGCGGGAAGGCCGGCAGGGGAACAGAAAAGATTTTTCGGCCCAGGAATTCCCGTTCGGCAGCCGCGCCCGTTTGCTGGCCCAAAAACACTAATATAGTTTTGAGCGCGGCCGCGAGTTGGTCGGCGTTGGGCGAGCCGAGCAGCAACAGCGATGGGGGCGACTTCAATTGGGCGGCGGTGCTGCCGCGCGCCGCCTTTTCATAGGTAATCAGGTCGTCGCCCAGATTATCGATCAGGTTCTTGCGGATGTCGAAGCCAGGGTCTTTGTCTTTGGCGGTGGTATTGGCCTGGTCGAGAATGAAGTTCAGCCCATTGAGCCACTGCGGTGAGATGTCGCCCATCATTTTTTCCAAAGTGGCCCAGGCCTTTCGGCCATCAACGCGCCAACGCTGGAATTTGACCGCCTCAGCAGGGACGAACGACGGGACACTGGACTCCTTGGCCTCGCCGGCCAGAATTTTGAAGATGCCCTGGCGAGTGGCTTCCGGCGCGCCGATGAAGAGCTGGAAGAGGGAGCCTTCGCTTGAGTCTTGGAAGGCAAAAGCAAGCGTCTTAAGCCCCGCTAGGCCCGTGGCGGCAACCACTTTCTCCGGCCTGGGCGCGGCGAAGGGGTCCGGCGCTTCCGACTGGCCTTTTGCGGCAGGCTTGCGGGCCAGCATATCCACGAATGCTTTTGCGTTGACCCAGCCGTAGAATGGCGCGTCGCGGAACAAGGCCTGGTGGTTGGCCTGGTAGGCGGCCAATTCCCCCAGCGTTGGCATGGTGCCGCCGGTCAGCCGAGTGGCGACCTTCTCGACGAGCCTGGTCGAGTTGCAGACGATCAGCAAGGACTCCACCTGGCCGATGACCAGCTCGCTCTTTGGTGGCCCCTTCTTGGGCTGGTCGTCGCTGGATAATTCCTGGACTTCGGGGTTTTGGGGAAAGAATTTTTTCAGAGTCTTCGGAACGTCGTTGCTCGAAAGAGGCAGAACAGAGAAATCTATATTGCGGATTTTCTCAGTCTTAATCGGTTTGCCGGCGTCCACCCATTTTTTGCGGAGGTTGGCGAGGTTGGTTTTAAGCTGGCTGCTTTTGTCCCTGGTATCAAGCAGCAGCAACAGGCCCGGGGGTTGCTCCTCTCCTGTCCGCCAGCCGTTTTGGGTCAGGGCAAAAGTCAGTTGGCCCTGCGGCAAATTGATATAATCGTCGAAGCGCACGTCCAGATCGTGTTCCAGCGGTTTGACGAATTCCTCCTGCCATTTGGAAATGAACTTGTCCCTGAACGGTTTCATGGCCGCATCGTTCCAAAACTGCCTCTGCGGCGAGGCTTTGTAGATTTCCCTCATTTTGGCCACGTCCGGCACCGTCACCACCAGCAGCGTGTCGTCGGGCAAGAGTCTTTCCGCAGATGGAATGGCTGCGCCGCTGCTCAGAACCAGAGCGAAAAACGCTGCGCACAGGGCCAATGAGCAGATTCTCTTGCAGTCGGGTTTCAACAGTTGTTGCGCAAGTCGCTTGGCAGTATTCATCGTATTTGTGTCATCCTTCGAGGTTGGCGGTGCTTTGTCCAATGGTTTTGTGCGCGGGCAGTGGACGCATTTGGTGAACGCCTTGACTGCCCGCAGACCTGGCCTGTGTAGCCGATTTAACTTGGTTCACCGATTTAACTCCTTTATCGGACCTAATCCTCCACGGCGGTCTGTCGCGTGTGGCTGGGCGGTTCAAGATAGCGGTACGGGTTGCTTGGGTTTTCATTCGAGTAAGCGAAGGCGTCGCGGTGGTCGAGGAAGAACTTAACCGATTCCACCGGGATAGCAAAGCCCAGCCCCTCGCCAAAGGTAATCTTCATGTTGGTCACACCGATGACCTCCCCGCTCATATTGAACAGTGGACCGCCGCTGTTGCCTGGATTGATTTGAGCGGTGGTCTGCAGATAGAGTGCGCCCGCCAACTGGCGGGTCTTGGTGCTGAGGATACCCTCGGTCACGGTGCGCTCCAAGCCCAGGGGACTTCCGATGGCAAAAACTCTTTCACCCACGGCCAGCGCATCGGCGCTGCCCAGCGAGAGGTATCTGAATTTGGGCGCCTCTTTGTCCTCAATCTTCAACAAGGCCAGGTCATCAAATTTGTTTATCGCGATGATGCGCACCTGCTTGTAACTCTTGCGCTCCAATTGCCCGTTTTTCTGGTGATAAACCTCCACCGAAATCTGGGTCTCACCTTCGATCACATGGAAGTTGGTCATGAGAAAGCCATCTTCGTTGATGATGAAGCCCGATCCCAGACCGCCGGGCGTGCGCACCTGCACGACGGCTTCACCCAACAGATTGACCAGGTCGCGCACGTTGCGGACCGGCGCGGACTTGGCCGGGGCAGAGAAGAAGCCTGCCTTCGAGCCGCCTTCCTTGTTCTCAGAGGCGGATGCGGCCTTGGATTTCGTGACACGTTTGGCCGGCACCTCGGCTGCCTCGCTCTTGGATACAGCTACAACCTGGTCACGCGGGATGACCAGCACGGTATAACCGATGTCCACCACTAACTGATCGCGTTTCTCAGCCAGAATTCTTCCGGTAACGGCGGTTTTGTCCTTCAACTCAACGGTCTCGGCCCGAGCGGCTTGGAGTGCGCAACAAATACAGGCCAGCAAACACTGTTTCAACATAGACTGACATTACCTAAATCGAGCCGCTTTGACAAGCACGCATACGCGCACACGCACAAAAAACAGCGCAATGAGCGCGTTCTGGGGCCACCCAAAGGGTTGCGCGAACGGCTACAAGCCGGATTGTTGCTCTATGGCCGTTGGCTGCACCAAATATCTCTGACCTGGATCCACTCGGACGGCGTGTTGACGTTTCGTAATTGTTCTGCGGACTGGCCGGGCAGGCGGACACGTTTCGCTTTCAGGACCTTGGCCAGGGCGTGCAAAGACAGTTGGCGTCGTTTGATTTGCCCAGCCACAACACCCAGGGTGGTCCGCCGCAGCAGAAATGGAAATCCGATGCCTTCGTCGCCGCGTACGAACAAAGCTTGCTGAGCGAGGTCCAATTTTCGCAACAGGGCCTGCATCAAATCAGGCGTGACCAGCGGCATGTCGCAGGCCAGGAAGAGCACCACTTCCGCCGGCGTGCTCTTGAGGGCCGTATAGACGCCGCCGAGCGCGCCGCATCGAGGCACACAGTCGCGTCGAATGACGCGAGTTGCTAAACCAGTGGCCTTGGCCGATTTCCGAACCTCACCGAGCAGGGTTCGGCGCCCAAAGCGGAGTCGGGCCTTATCGCGGCCCATCCGGGCACTCAAGCCACCAGCCAGAATACAGATTTCGCAGGTGGCCGGCAGTCGTGCGGGCGCTTTCATGGTTGTCGTTTGACGGGTTTGTGGTGGTTTTAAGCCAAGAGACGCAAAGGACGCAAAAGACGCAAAAGACGTGATGGCCAAAAATAACAGTTGCCATTGGGCTTGGCTCTGGTAGTTCTATCCTCCCTTTTGCGCGGCTGTGCAAGCATTGGCCAGACCGCCAGGAAGGACTTAACGGCCTTATATTACCTGCTCCGCGTTGGAGGAGGCGGCCACAACAACACTAATATCAATCCCGTGTTCCGCGGGATGGTTCGTTTTGCCCTTGGGCGCAACGAATTCTCAACCAAAGGAAACTTGTGATTAGCATCGGAGTTAAGGAATTGCTGGATTCGGGCGTCCATTTCGGCCACCAGACCAAACGGTGGAATCCCAAGATGAAACCGTTCATCTTCGACGCTCGCAACGGGATTCATATAATTGACCTGAGCAAGACCCTCAACCAGTTGGAAGCGGCCTGCAGTTTTCTGGCCTCGACCGTCAGCAAAGGGGGGAAGGTGCTCTTCGTCGGCACCAAAAAACAGGCCCAACAGGCGGTTAAAGAAACGGCCATCCAGTGCGGCCAATTCTATGTGACCGAACGCTGGCTGGGTGGGACCCTGACCAATTTCAGCACCATCAAGCGCTCCATCGCGCGCCTCAAACAGATCGAAAAGATGGAAGCCGATGGGACCATCAACCATTACGTTAAACAGGAACAATCCATGATTCGCCGCGAAGCGGCGCGCCTGGCCAAGTTTTTTGACGGCATTCGAGCGATGGACAAGTATCCGGGCTCGATGTTTGTGGTGGACATCAAGCGCGAACACAACGCGGTGGCCGAGGCGCGCCGGCTCAAAATTCCCGTCGTGGCGATTGTTGATACCAACTGCGACCCGGAACTGGTGGACTACCCCGTCGCCGGCAACGACGACGCCATCCGATCCGTGCGCATGATCTTGGCCACCCTCGGCCAGGCCATCCTGCAAGCGCAAGCTGAATACGAAGCCAAATACGCGCGCCGCAAAACGGCGGAGGAGGCCGCGCCGGAGCAGGCCGCGACCACCCCCGAAGCGGTCCCGGTCTCCACTGTCGCAGGGCCCGCCGCCGCGCCGGAGGCGATTGCCCCAGAGGTTTAGTTTGGCTTCTGGACGCTGCCAGCGACCGGTTTTAACCATCACCTCCACAACTCTCAACCAACAATAATTGGCATGGCGGAAATAAATGCTGCACTGGTTGCCCAACTGCGGGAGATGACCGGCGCCGGCTTGATGGATTGCAAGAAGGCCCTCACAGAAGCCCAGGGCGAGCTGAGCGCCGCCGGGGACATCCTGCGCAAGAAAGGCAGAGCCACCGCCGTCTCCAAGGCCTCTCGCGAAGCCAAGGAAGGCGTTATCGCCCAATATATCGCGCCGGGTGGCCGACTGGGCGTGCTGGTCGAGGTCAATTGCGAAACGGACTTTGTCGCCCGCAACGACCTGTTTAGAGCCTTCGCCGACGAGGTCGCCAGGAAGCTGGCTGAGAATCCCGAGGTCAATCTGGACGCCGAGCGCGAAGCGGCGGTGGCCAAGATTCGCGAGAACATCAAGCTCGCCCGCAACGCGCGCATGGAAGTTAGCGGTAACGGCCTGATCGCCGGCTATATTCATACGGGCGCAAAAGTCGGGGTGCTGGTGGAAGTCGGCGCGGGGAAGGAAATCACGGTGACCGACGATGAGTTCAGGCAGTTGGTCAAAGACATCACGCTGCAAATCGCCGCCGGCCATCCGTCCGCTGTCTCCCGCGACCAGGTGCCGGCTGTGGTTGTGGCCAAAGAGAAAGAAATCGCCGCCGAACAGGTGAAGAACAAACCCGCGCAAGCCGTCGCCAAAATCGTGGACGGCAAGCTGGAAAAGTTTTATCAGACCCACTGCTTGTTGGACCAGGGCTTCGTGAAAAAGAATTCTGAGATCTCGGTCAAGGAGCACCTCGGCTCCGTCGCCAAGCAATTAGGAGACGAAATCACGATTCGCCGGTTCGTTCGTTTCCAGGTCGGCGAGAGTGGTTCTTCGCTGCTTTTGGCGGAGTAGCGTCGTCTCCCATCTCCTGGCCGTAAACGCCAAGCGCCACAGAGGCTCCAAACCCTAGCCCGGATCTTTCATAACCACTGTAGCCGCCGACGTCAGTCGGCGCTGATTTCCGAGGGAAAGAAGTTAGCGCCGACTGACGTCGGCGGCTACATCCTGAGGTCGATGTCGCAGATGCTGAAATCTTCCGGCGCGATGGCGGGCGCCACCATGAGCAGCCGCGTGCTGGGCATGGTGCGCGAGATAGTCTATGCCAACTTCATGGGCAACACCTGGGTCGCCAGCGCCTTCGCTCTGGCGTTCCAAGTGCCCAATCTCTTCCGCCGATTGCTGGGCGAAGGCGCGCTGACCGCCGCCTTCATTCCTATCTTCAAACACAAAGAGGTTGCCGAGGGTGAGCAGGCGATGTGGTGTTCGGCCAATGCGGTGATCTCAGGAATGATCACCTCGGCCGGCGCCATCACTGCGGCGGCCACCATTGGCCTCTCGTTGTGGCTGGCGTTGGGAAATCCCCAACCCCAAACGGCGCTGATGCTCAGATTGTTGCGGCTGATGTTTCCTTACATGGTGCTGGTGTGCCTGGCCGCAGTGCTCATCGCTATGGCCAATGCCCGCGGCCATTTCTTCGTCCCCGCCCTCGGCTCAGCCATCCTCAACGTCGTAATGATAGCCAGCGTCTTGTTGCTCGCGCCGCGAATGGGTAAGACTCTGGAAGAGCAGATCTTCGCGCTGGCCATTGGCCTGGTGCTGGCCGGGCTGGCGCAGGCCTTCTTCCAGTTGCCCAGCCTCCACCATGAAGGCTACCGCTACCGCTGGGTTTCGCCCTGGCGGGACCCTACCGTCCGCGAAGTCGTCCGCAAAATGCTGCCGGGCTCCATCGGCGTCGCCGCCTTTCAAATCAACGTGCTGGTCATATCCTGTTTGTCGTTTTGGTTTGAGCCAACGATTGTCGCCACCTTCAGCTACTCGGTGCGTTTGATGGAACTGCCCCAGGGCATGTTCGGCGTCTCCCTGGCCACTTACCTGCTGCCCACGCTTTCCGGGCTGGCGTCTCAGAAAAAATATCCCGAGTTCCGAAGTACTCTCAGCCAGGGTCTGAGTTACCTGGCGTTCGCAAACCTCATCGCTTCTGCCGTGGCCCTCAGCCTGGCTGAACCGATTGTGCGCCTGATTTTTGAACATGGAAAATTCGGGCCGGAGGCCACGAGCCGCGTCGCCCTGGCTCTGGTTTGCCTGGCGCCCGGGCTCTTGATGTTCTCCACCAATAACATCCTGGCGCGCGCATTCTATGCGCTAGGCGACATTAAAACGCCCATGAAAATCAGCCTCGTTTGCCTCGCGCTGAACCTGGGCTTTGCCTTGCAGTTGGTGCAACCCTATCGTGAAGCCGGCCTGGCTGTAGCCAATACCCTGAGCGCGACGGTGAACGTGTTGCTCCTGGCGTTTGCACTCCGCCGCAAACTATCGCGCTCGGGCATGGCGGGTTTCTCCCACGCGCTGCTGGTCCTGGTGCCTGCAGCGGTTGCTGCCGCGGCGGTTGCTGCCGCATTAAGTTCGGTTTGGGAAAAGAACCTCGGCCACAGCACCCTGCCGCTAAGACTCGGTGCGGTCTTCGTACCCGGAGCCGCTGCCGGCCTGCTGTATTGGATTCTGGCACTGGCCTTTAAAGTCCCTGCCGCGAGGGAACCCTGGGAGTTGCTCTGCCGGACACTCCAGCGAGCCAGGTTCACCTCTGGGGGCAAATCCGAATGACGAATGACGAAAGCAATCCGAAATCCTAGCCTGAAGGCGGCGTTCGGAGCGCGTCCGGAACGCGGGCTTCAGCCGGCAGAGGCCGGTGTGACCGGCCGAGGCTAATGTGACCGACGCCCTTAATCCCGCGCGGGCGCATCTTGACACTGCCACCACAGCACAGGACGTCGCCCAGGGACCGGACCGCGAGCCGTCCTCGGCTCGCAGCGCGTTCAACTGCGCAGGTAGCGTTGAATCTGTTTACGCGCGCCATTGCGTTCGGGGCCGCTGCGAGCCGAGGACGGCTCGCGGTCCGGTGGTTCGGGGCCGCTGCGAGCCGAGGACGGCTCGCGGTCCGGTGGCAGTGTCAAGATGCGCCCTCTCGTCCATCCTGTTTTTTGCGGCGCTTGACAGCTTCTGGCTCGCTGTTATCCTCTGGCGCTCCGATACGGAGTGTTTCCGTGCAATTCGTCTTTTGGCACAAGCTCGCCGGGCGACAAACTTGAACTGATTTATGAAACGCCAGTATCAACCGTCGAAGATTCGCCGGAAACGGCAGCACGGATTCTTGAGCCGCAACTCCTGCAAGAGCGGGCGCGCGATCCTGCGCAACCGCCGTCGGGTGGGGCGCAAGCGTCTGACGCCGGTTTAAGTGGCGCATGGCTGCTCAAACCCCGCAGCGCCTGCGCTTGCGCTTGGGCCGCGCGGCCCGCATCAAGCAGGGCAGGGATTTCGCGCGCGCGCGCCAGGAGGGCCAGCGCCTGGCTGTCGGCTGCCTGGTTGCCAACTGGCGCCGCCTGCCGCCGGCTTCGGCGTCGCGTCTGGGTGTGATTACGGGCCGCAAGATCGGCGGCGCCGTGGTTCGCAACCGCGCA
>WNGQ01052311.1_pt1 | contig 10932 bp, 8 predicted proteins | sample 5407661 | NCBI WGS metagenome assembly WNGQ01 (sample SAMN13153382, study PRJNA577476) | soil metagenome | isolation source: 60 cm soil or saprolite under Garry oak tree replicate 2 | place: USA:California | collected 2016-06-15
AGGCGGTCATCGAGAGGCGACAGGTCCGTCTCGACTACGTGGATCGACGCCGACACGAGTCGACCCGCACCGTCCACCCCGTCGGCCTGGTCCGCAAGGGCTCGGCCTGGTATCTCGTGGCCGGGACAGACGAGGGTCAGCGGACGTTCCAGGTGGCGCGGATTCGGTCGGTCGTCGTCCTCGACGAGCGCGCCGAGCGACCCGAGGGCTTCGACCTCGCTCAGACCTGGGCATCGACGGTGGCGGCGATCGAGCAAAGCCGCCGCCGAGTTCGCGCCCTCGTCCGCGTGCCTGCCTGCGCCCTTGGTCCGCTGCGCGAACGATGGGGCACCGACCTCACGGTCCTGTCCGAGACCGAGGACCGGTACGTCCTGATCGAGCTCGCGGCCGCCATGCCGGAGATGATCGCGGAGCAGCTCGCCGGCTGGGGCGCGCAGGTCGACGTCATCAGCCCTGACGAGGTACGGGAACATCTCGGCCGGATCGGCGCCGAGCTCGCCGAGCGGTACGGCGCACCTTTCGCTGATGGGCCGGGGCCCGCCTGAAGCAATCCTGACGGCCGTTGAACCGCTTCTCACCGTAATCGCCGCCAGAAAGGCGGCTGACGCCGCCGCCGCCGGTCGCCGCGGCCGCCGCCCAGCAGCAACCGCCTGCCTTCCCGGCTCCGGGACACCAGAGCCGGAATGGTGCGGTCGGAGCTGTGGCCATGGCGGCGCTCCATCTCCTCCCGGGCGGCGACGGCTTCCAACCCAGCAGCTCGCGCAGCCCCGGGCTCGGGTCGTCACCGACGCGGGGTGCTCTACCTCCTCATGCAGCGCCAGGGCCGCGTCGAGACGGCCCAGGTCGGCGAGCGCCGCGCCCTGGTAGGTGAGCGCCTCGACGACGCGGGTTCGCAGCGTCGGCTCGCCGGGCGTCGCCGAAGCGGCGAACGACCTGCTGGTACGTGGCCATCGAGCGGGTGACGATCACGGGTCAGCGGTGCTGGCCGGCTACAGGGAGATCGGCATCACCCGCGCCCTCGGCTTCAGTCCCGGTCAAGCCGTGCTGGGGCTCCTGCTGACGATCCTGCTCCCGGCAACAGCGGGCGTGCTGGTGGGCACACCGCTGGGTCTGCTGCTCAGCGTGCCGGTGCTGCAGCAGAGCGCCCACGCCCTCGGGCTGCCAGCCCCGGCGACCTCCCCAGCGGCCGTTCTCGCTGGCTCGCTCGTCCTGTTCATAGTGGCGCTCAGCGCTCTGCTGCCCGCGGTGAGGGCCGGACGGCTGAGCCCGATCCGGGCGATCAGCGTGGGCTCCTCTCCGCCAGGCGGGCGTCGGTCTCGACTTCTGCGGCTCCTGAAGGGGGCCGGGCTGCCCCGCTGGCTCAGCCTGGGGGCAAGCGACGCCTACGCGCGGCCCCTCCGTGGGGTGCTGACCACGACCGCCGTCGTGGTCGGCGTCGCCACGCTGACCTTCGCGTTCGGCTTCGGGGGGGCGCTGGAGCGCTTCGTCGACGACCCAGGCCTGACCGCCGGTCGCGGCGACGTGGCGATCCTGAGGCTCGGCGACTACCCTGACACGGCGCTCGTGCGCACGCTGGACGGCCAGCCCGAGACCCAGACCATCCGTCGCCTCGCGGTATGACATGCTCGCCGTGCGCGGCCTCTCGGATCCGGTCCAGGTCGCGTCCTATCGCGGCGACTCGCGAGAGCTCGGGTTTCGCGTCCTCCAGGGTCGCTGGTTCAGCGGGCCAGGCGAGGTCGTCGCGGGCCCTGCCTTCCTCTCGGAGTCGCATCTCAGGGTTGGTGACAGCTTCGAAGCCAGCCTCGGGGGCAGGGAGTCTCGCCTCCACATCGTCGGCTCCTACTTCACCACCCAGTTCCTGGGCCGCACCATCAGCACGAACTGGTCGACTCTCCAGGGCTTTGATCCTACCGTGCAGCCACAGCTCTACCAGGTCATCCTCAAGCCGGGCTCGAACGTCGGCTCTTACATCCACCGGGTCGCGTCCTCGAACTCGAGCCAGCTGCAGGTCCAGGATCTCAGGCAGACCATCGCGCAGCAGCTTGCACCGACCAAGAACAGCCTGGATGCCGTCCTGGTCGTCCTGGTGACGGTGCTGGCGCTGATTGCCGCCGTCGGCGTCTTCAACACCGTCCTGCTCAACACCAGGGAACGGCTCCGCGACACCGCCGTGCTGCGAACGCTGGGGATGAGCCCGGGAAGGACGGTGGCGATGGTGATCGCGTCGGCGGGCACGATCGGGATCATCGGCGGCGCGCTCGGGGTCCCAGGCGGCGTCCTGGCCTACCTCGGAGTGCTTGGGCTCGTGGGCAATCTGCTCGGCAGCCCGTTTACGGCGGGCGGTCTCAGCGTCTACTCTCCGATCACGCTGCTGCCGCTGGCCGCCACCGGCATGCTGGTGGCGGTGCCGGCGGCCTTTCTGCCGGCACGCTGGACAGCCACGTCGCGAGTGGCCGAGATCCTGCGTGCCGAATAGGCTGGCCGGAGGCCGGCCGCGATTCCTGCCCGGCCGACCAGAACGGCCCCTGGCAGCGCTGGCCCGGCCGGGCCGTGGTGGAGCCGCCCGCGGAACGTCTGCTCGCCCCTTTCGCGTTCGGGGTCGAGGTGGCATCGTCCGGCTGACCGCGACCGGGCCCGGGCTTGCGGCCGTTCCGCCAGACCCTCGGGATCGGCGACGCGACTCCCTACGCCTCCCCCCGGAGATCCCATGGTCATGCGTTCCGGTCAGATCCTGGCGTATGCTCCGCACTACTCGCTCCCCGATGGCGTTCGCTCGGGGTGACTGGATGGGTGTTCGGATGCTCTCGGTAGGATCGCCGATCACGAGTCGAGGGCAAGGGATCGCCGTATGGGCTTTTGCCTTCCTACACCCCCCGGCAGGTGGCAGACCCTTGGGGGACAGCTTCGTGACGCGGCCGCTTCATCCTCGCTGCCTCGCGCCCTTGATAGTCGCTTCCGCCTGGGCGAGCACCCGGTTGCGGGAGAAGATCTTCCTCAGACGCGCCGTCGCCTGGGGGTCTCCGGTAAGCTCCAGCGCGCCCGCGGCGGCCGCCGAAGAACCCGTGATCTTCCCGGAGGCGATGTCCGCCCACGTCTCCTCGTTGGTGGTCACGGTGGCGGCGGGATCGTGAGCCTGGCCCTGATGAATCTGGATCGTGCCGTTGTCGACGGTGAAGTGAAAGACAAGACCTCCGACGCGGTACTCGTAGGTCTCGGTGACGCCTTTGGTGGCCTCGCGGTCGGCGAAGGTGGCCATTGCGAGCGCCGCCCACTGGGGACGGAAACTCTCCCCGGGCTTGCGGGAACCGAGTCGTCTGACTCCCCATGCGACGAGCGGCAGCATCGCCTCGGCGAGATCGCGACCGTCATCGGTTAGCTCGTACACCTGTCTGGCGGCGGGCGGCGGGAGCTCTTGGCGGGCAACGACGCCGTCGCCCTCGAGATCCCGAAGGCGCTTGGTGAGGAGGTTGCGGCTGATCCTCGGCAGACCGTCGAGTAGGTCGGTGAACCGGCGCGGCCCCAGCACGAGCTCACGGACGATCAGCAGGGTCCACCGATCGCCGATCACGTCGAGCGCTCGGGCGGCTCCGCAGTACTGCTGGTAGCGGTGTTCAGGCATAGCGGGGGTTCCTTTTTTGAACTTCATGATATAGGATTTGAACGGTAGTGGCGAGAACTCCCATCACCCCGTCTGGGGCCGAGGCCGCCGCGGTGGTCGATGAGTTTCTCGCGCGCCAGCGCGTGATGTATTCGGGCGGCTCCATCGAGGCCGTGGCCGAGCTGATGGCCGAGGGGTGATTACCGCGGGCGCGATGCCGTGCTCGATTACTTCCGCACCCGCCGCCAGTGAGGGGACGCGATGGACACCGACGCTCTCTCGTTCTGGTCGAGCGGATCTCTGCCGCGCTACACCGCCCGGCGGCCGATGAGATGGCCAGGCGAGGGTCGTTCCCGCGGTGGGCGCACCGGGGAAGGGGTGGGCCGTGCACGTAGCCCGGGCCCCTGGTGCCTCTGGTTCCCGACGACGCGTTGGGCCGGTTGGCGTGGCGTGCCGCGTGTAACCTGAGGTTCGCATCGACCGTGGCCTCGGGCATGGCCTACGCTTACCCTGATCGAGTCGAGCGGGCGGCGGTCAACGCGCAGGTTGCTCACGGGGAGCGAAGATGACCACAGGCACGGTGGAGTGGACAATCCAGGAGCGTGATCGATCAGGTCACCACCGGATGCCTCGCGGTGAGATGAGCTGAGCGCCGGCAGGGGGAGGGTGGCAAGGGTCTTCATCAGCCACGCCAGTGAGGATCGCGAGCTGGCCGCCGAACTGCACGAGTGGCTGATCGGCGACCGCCACGAGGTGTTCCTCGACCAGGATCTCCATGACGGCCTGACGGCCGGTGAGGAGTGGGAGCCGCGCCTCTACGAGTGGCTCCGCTGGGCCGATGCGGTGGTATGCCTGGTGACCGCCGCCTACGCGGCGTCGAAGTGGTGCTTTGCCGAGGCTGTCCTCGCCAGGTCACAGGGCAGCCGGCTTATTCCGTTGCTGGTCGAGCCTGGTATTGCCCATCCGCTGCTCGGGCTTATGCAGCACATCGACTACGCCCACGATCGCGCTGCCGGGCAGTCCGAGCTTCGCGAGACGCTGCGCCGCGTCGACGCGGTCGGCGGACTGGGTTGGCCGGACGATCGCAGCCTCTTCCCCGGGCTGCTGCCGTTCGACGCCGACCTGCACCGGGCGTTCTTCGGCCGCAATCAGGAGACCACGGAGCTGGCCGCGGTGCTTCGCTCCGCCGCGGCCAGTGCGGACGGCGGGCTGGTGCTGGTGGTCGGGCCGTCGGGGTGTGGCAAGTCGTCGCTCGTGCGCGCCGGGCTGCTGCCGGTCATGGCTAACGAGGCTGACTGGCTGACGCTATCACCCTGCGTCCCCGGCCGCGACCCGCTCCTGGCGCTGGCCGGCGAGCTTGCGCACTCGGGCCGAAACCTGGGCATAGAATGGTCGCTGGCGCAGGTGCAGGAACGCTTGGCCCACGAGAGCGGGCTGGTCAGGTTGGCGGAGGAGCTGCTCCTTGCCGCCTCCAGCCGCCAGCGAAGGCGCCACCTGCTGGTGATCGTGGACCAGCTCGAGGAGCTTCTCACCCAGGCAGCGCCCGCGAGCCTCGCGGACTTCGCCGAGGCCCTGAGGCCGGCGCTGGCCGGCCCACTCCAAGTGGTGGCCACGATTCGACCCGAATCGCTCCGCGAGCTGCTGGCCAGGGAGGAGCTGGCCGGACTGCCGGTGCGCACGTTTACCCTGCGGCCGCTGCGCCGCGAGGCGCTGCCGGAGGTGATCGAAGGGCCGGCTCGACTTGCCGGCATCGGGGTCGAGGAGCACCTGGTGCACCGGCTGGTGGCCGACGCCGGCACCGGCGAGGCTCTGCCCCTGCTGGCGTTCACGCTCTCCGAGCTCGCCAGCGATGTCGGCCGTGGGGGCCGTCTATCGATGCAGCGGTACGCGGAGCTGGGAGGGGTGCATGGTGCGCTGACTCGGCAGGCCGACGCCGCGCTGGCAGCCGCCTGCGCCGCTCGCGGACGCGGCCGCCACGACGTGATCGCCGGGCTGATGCGGCTGGTGACGGTCGACGAACGTGGCAATCCGACTAGCTGGCGCGCCCGGCGCGATGAGTTGCCCGAGCCTGTGCGGATCGAGCTGGACGTCTTCGTCGAGAGGCGGTTGCTCACGACCGATACGGACGAGAGCGGGAACGTCCTCATTGGCGTGGCGCACGAGGCGATCTTGTCCGCCTGGCCGCCATTGGCCGAGGCCATCGCCGCGGCCGCGTCGGGGCTGAGGGCGCGCAGGGCGGTGGAGCAGGCCGCCAGCGAGTGGGACGGGAGCGGACGGCCTCAACGCCGCCTGTGGGAAGGCAATCAGCTAGCCGCGGTCGTAGAGGCCACCGGCGCGCGCATGCGGCGAGGTGGCCGCGGCGATGAGCAGGCGACCGACGGGCGGCGTGTTCTCGGGAGGCGGCTGCCGCTCGGAGGCCGGACGCTGGTCACCGACCGGGTAGAGATGAGTCCACGAGCGCGCGACTTCCTTCGCAGCAGCATCAGGCGCGATCGCGGCCGTCGCAGGCGCCTTGCCACGATCCTGTCGGTGCTCCTGGCCGCCGCTGTCGTGGCTGCTGTCGTCGCCGCAGCACAGGCGCGCGAGGCGACCAGGCAGCAGCGCATCGCCACCGGCCGGGAGCTGGTGGCAGAGGCGGATGCCCTGCGCGACACCCAGCCACGGGTCTCGCTGCTCCTGAGTGTGGAGGCGCTGCACCTCGACCCTTCCAGTGCCGCGCGCGAAGGTCTCCTCGCCACCTTGACGCAGAGCCACCTGGCCGGCACCCTCAGCGGCCATACCGGCTATGTCTCCGCGGTGGCTTTCAGCCCCGACGGGCACACCCTCGCCACCGGCAGCGGGGACGGCACGGCGATCTTGTGGGACGTGACCGACCGCGCCCACCCGGCTCGCCTGGCCACCCTCAGCGGCCACGCCGGCACCGTCTTCGCGGTGGCCTTCAGCCCCGATGGGCACCTCCTCGCCACCGGCAGCGGGGACGAGACGGCGATCCTGTGGGACGTGACCGACCGCACTCATCCGGCTCGCCCGGCCACCCTCAGCGGCCACGCCGGCACCACGAGACGGCGATCCTGTGGGACGTGACCGACCGCACCCACCCGGCTCGCCTGGCCACCCTCAGCGGCCGCGCCGGCACTGTCTTCGCGGTGGCCTTCAACTCTGACGGGCACACCCTCGCCACCGGCCACGGGGACGAGACGGCGATCCTGTGGGACGTGACCGACCGCACCCACCCGGCTCGCCTGGCCACCCTCAGCGGCCACGCCGGCTATGTCTTCGCGGTGGCCTTCAGCCCCGATGGGCACCTCCTCGCCACCGGCAGCTACGACGGTACAGCTATCTTGTGGGACCTCACCGACCGCACCCACCCGGCTCGCCAGGCCACCCTCAGCGGCCACGCTGACCATGTCTTGTCGGTGGCCTTCAGCCCCGACGGACATAGCCTTGCCAGCGGCGGCGGGGACAGCAGGGCGATCCTGTGGGATGTGACCGATCGCGCCCACCCGCCTCGCCTGGCCACCCTCAGCGGCCATACCCGCAATGTCGACGCGGTGGTCTTCAGCCCCGACGGCCACACCCTCGCGACTGGCAGTGGGGACGGCACGGCGATCTTGTGGGACCTGACCGACGGCGCCCACCCGGCTCGCCTGGCCACCCTCAGCGGCCAGGCCGGCTTTGTCCTCGCAGTGGCCTTCAGCCCGGAGGGGCACACCCTCGCGACCGGCAGCGGGGACGGCACGGCGATGCTGTGGGACCTCACCGACCGCGCCCACCCGGCTCGCCTGGCCACTCTCAGCGGCCAGGCCGGCACGTCCGACAAGGTGGCCTTCAGCGCCGACGGACACACCCTCCGGCAGCGCGGAGGATGCGATCCTGTGGGACCTGACCGACCGCGCCCACCCGGCTCGCCTGGCCACCCTCAGCGGCCATGCCAGGAATGTCGACGCGGTGGCCTTCAGCCCCGATGGGCACACGCTCGCCACCGGCAGCGGGGACAGCACCGCGATCCTGTGGGACCTGACCGACCGCACCCAGCCGGCTCGCCTGGCCACCCTCAGCGGCCACGCTAGATATGTCGACGCGGTCGCCTTCAGCCCGGACGGCCACACCCTCGCGACCGGAGGCGGGGACCGCATGGCAATCCTGTGGGACCTCATCGACCGCGCCCACCCGGCTCGCCGGGCCATTCTCGGCGGCCACACCGGCTATGTAGACGCGGTGGCCTTCAGTCCCGACGGCCAGACCCTCGCGACGGGCAGCGGGGACGGCACGGCGATCCTGTGGGACCTCACCGACCCCGCGCACCCGGCTCGCCTGGCCACCCTCAGCGACCAGGCCGGCATGGTCGACGCGGTGGCCTTCAGCCCCGACGGGCACACCTTCGTCACAGGCAGCGGGGACGGCACAGCGACCCTGTGGGACATCAGCGGCGTCACCGTTATCGCCAGGCACGCAGTAGCCCTGGCGTGCGCCGTCGCTGGGCCGGCTATGTCCCATGATGACTGGGCCCGCTACGTCCAGGGAATGCCATACCAACGCACCTGCCCATAGCCGAGCAGGCGCCTGCTCGCCACCTCCCAGAGACGGTGGGGGGGTGGCGCTCCACCCCCGGTTCCGACTACTGCTGGCGCTGCTGTATTCGCCTGACGGCGTCGTCCTGCATCTGCCTCGCGGCGGCCGCCGGATCGAGCTTGCCGCTCATGACGTCGGCCAGCGGCGTTTTGATGGCGTCGTAGATCGCACGCATCTGCGGGACGATCGGCTGCGGCGTGCCGTGCGTCAGCGCCACCGCCGATGCGGTCAGGATGGGATCGCTCTTCACTGCCGGGCCGTTGGCCGCCGCGGTGACAGCAGGGATGTCGCCGTACTGGGCGATGCGCACGTTCTCCCTGACCTGCGAGATCCAGCGCAGGAAGATCTTCGCGGCCGCCAGTTGATCGCCGCTGGCCGCGGCGTTGATCGAGTAGCCGCGCGTCGCGGTGTACGGCGCCGCCCACCTGGCGGTCGCCGTGACCTGGGGAAGCGGTGCGACGCCGAAATCCGCGCTGAGCGTGTCCTTGTACTCAGCCAGGGACCAGTCCCCGTTGATGATCATGGCCGCCTGGCCGGCCTTGAACAGGCTGTCGGCCTCGTCGTAGTCGGCCGGCTGGTTGGCGACGCCGTCAGCCTTCATGGACTTCTCAAACTTGAGGGCGTTGACCATGGCCGCGGTGTCGAGCGTCGGCCTGGTGCTCTTGTCGAAGACCTGGCCGCCGAAGCCTCCCAGCCAGGGCATCAGCCAGTACGCCTCGTTCTCGTAAAAGACGAGCCCGAACTTGCCGCCGACCGGGTCGGTGAGGCCACGTGCGACGGACAGGAGCTCATCGGTGGTGGTAGGCGCCTTCGTGACGAGCCGCTTGTTGTAGAGCAGCATCAGGTGGTTGCCGTACACGTCGGGTATCGCGTACATGTGACCCTTGTAAGACGATGCGCCGACCGCGGCCGGCTGGAACGGTTCGAAGAAGCGGCGACCCAGGACCTGGTCCAGCGGCTTGATGATCTTCAGCGCCACCCAGGGGCCGATGTTGTCGTTCGGCCCGTAGACGATCTCCGGACCGCCGTGCGTGATCGCCGCGGTCTGGAAGTTCGTGCGTAGCTGCTCGGTCTCGTAGTGGACGACCTTGACCGTGATCGTCGGGTGGGCCCGGGTGAAGTCGGAGATCTGCTGCTCCAGCAGGCCCTCCAGGCCGGGATCCTTCTGACTGTAGACCTGGATCGTCGCCGTCGGGTCTGCCTGGTTCCCTGAGCTCGACGTGGTCGTCGAGCTGCCTCCGCATGCCATGCCGATGATGCCGACTGCGGCCGCGATTGCGACCGTGATGCACGTCCTGTGATGCACGGTGCTTCCCTCCTGATGAAGATGGACTGCTGACCCGCGTAGGTGCCGGTTGTAGTCCGTCGCTCAGCTCCTCCTTCCCGGCGCCGACGCCGCCGAGCCCGCGCACGTCCAACTCGGTCGACTGACGTCCGAGACCGTGGCCACGATCGATCGCGGTTGCCCGCTCCCACTGGCTGATCTGCTGACGTCCTGCTCGTCGCCATGCTTTCTCCCTCTGCCGCGTCGGGCAGTGCGGACAGCCCTGCCCAACATATCTCGAACGACCGCCGGTTGGGGACCGCGGTCCACAACGATGGTCGCGAAGTTCGTTGAGCGAGCTCACCCGGTCGGGTGTCCGGAAGGATTTCCTTGCGGACCGCACACCCGCCAGGCCGAGTGGGACACACAAGTCGTGGACCAGCCCTCGGTCAGGACGATCGCGCGCCGCTTGGGGTGGAGCAAGGTGGTCCGCGAGGCGGTCGGCGAGGATGAGCCAGGCGCCGCCCGGCGGGGCTTCGTCATGGTCGAGGCGGGAGATGATCGAAGCGCTGATGCAGGCGTACGACGAGAGCGGGGCGTGGCCGTCGGCCGGTGCAGCGGCTGGAGGGCGGCGGTCCGTACGAGCGGTTCTCAGCAGTCGTAATGTCTGGCTGTGGGCGATCCGGTCTGCTACCTGCATCTGCTGGATGAGGAGGGGCGAATGCCCGAGCCTCGCGTCAAGCTCAGGCGTGTATACGATCTGCGCGAGATGGGAGGCGGGCCAGGAAGTATGGTCCTGGTCGACCGGGTCTGGCCGCGCGGAATCCGCAAGGAGGAGACAGGCAGCGCACTGTGGCAGCCGGAACTGGCGCCATCGGATGCGTTGCGCAGGTGGTTTGGGCACTGACCGGATCGCTGGGAGGAGTTCAGGCGACGCTACCGCGAGGAGTTGGCGCGGCCAGAGCGAATGCGGTTGCTGGACGAGCTCGCGCGGATGGCCCGTGAGGAACCGCTGACCCTGCTGTTCGGTGCGCTTCTACGCCTGGTCGCTGCTCGGGCCCCTCGCACCAGGACTCCAGCAGCAGCTCCATCTCAGCGAGGTGGAGGTCGGCTGGGTGGTAGCGATCCCGGTCGTCATGGGGTCGCTCATGCGCATCCCGATGGGCGTCCTCACCGACCGCTTCGGGGCGAGGCGGGTCTTCCCGGCACTGATGGTGTTCTCGGCGCTGCCGCTCGTCGCGCTGGCGGTCTGGCACCAGGGCTTCTGGCAGCTGGTCGCGTTCGGATTCCTCCTGGGAGTCGCCGGCTCCAGCTTCGCCGTCGGCGTGCCCTTCGTGAGCCGCTGGTACGCGGGCCGCGGGCAGGGCGCCGCGCTGGGCGTCTACGGCATGGGCATGGGCGGCAGCGTGCTGGCGGCCCTGACGGCCCCGGTGATCGCCGAACGCCTGGGCACGGCGGCGCCGTTCGCGCTCAGCGCCGTCCTGGTGTTCGCCGCCGG